>ENA-OQCB01000171-OQCB01000171.1-human-gut-metagenome-genome-assembly--contig:-NODE-171-length-31408-cov-7.214731_pt1 | contig 31408 bp, 20 predicted proteins | sample MGYA00242493_ERZ504568 | MGnify/ENA primary metagenome ERZ504568 (study PRJEB26092, sample SAMD00036229) | human gut metagenome | host: Homo sapiens | study: EMG produced TPA metagenomics assembly of...
AGTATCGTACGGTTCCGTTCGACTGTCTTGCGCCAGACAAAAGTATATTTGTTGGCTTTGGATTCAATCTTGGTGCCGTCGATATACTCCACATCAAGGCTGATGAAACCTTTATCGGCAAGGACAAGAACCAACTGGGTAAATACATTATTTATTTCCTCCTTTACACGGTTACGAAAACGGTTGATCGTGATAAAATCCGGATGCTCATTACCGGCAAGCCAAATATAATGAATGTCACGAAGGAGGTGCTTCTCTATTTTACGGCAAGAATAGATATTATTCATGTAGGCGTAGATTATCACCTTAAGCATCATTTTAGGATGATAAGGACAACGGCCCGTTTCCTTATAAAGCTTCTTGAAACTCTCAAGATTGAGATTGTCAATAACAGCATTCACGATGCGGACCGGGTCGGTCGCAGCTATGTTTTCATCAATTCTTTGTGGAAAAAGAACGGTTTGGTTGGGAATGTAAGGACGAAAATGTAACTTTGCCATAACGAAAAACTTTATACCTAAAGATACGAAAACTTTGGGTAATAACAAAGCCCGGGCTTGAGAAAGTCTGGGCTTTGCGCATAAAAAAAAGGCTGTGTCAGCGTTTTGACACAACCTCATAATCATTAAGTTTATATTGAACTCACCTTATAAAAGGTTATGTAAACGTTTTTGGTACAACTTTTTTAAAGAAGTAACCATTCCCTCAAAAGGGGAATTCTATGGTTTTTGCTTTGAAAGTTTTTATTTCTTTGGTTTTCTGCGTGCCCACCCTTCTTCACTGAAGTCTGGTTCTTTGTCTTTAAAGAATTCCTGCCAGTCGTCTTTCTTTTTTGGACCGCGAGCATCCGAATAGCCTCGTTCTGCACGACTCGGTTTTTCTTTTTTGCCGGATTTTGGACCTTTGGTAGAAGCATCTTTTGTTTTTCTATCTTTATTGTCGTAGCGTGGAGTACGATCTTCTCCTTTGCCGAATCGTTTTCCGCCTTTGCGTTCACTTGAACCGTTTTCATGTCCTTTTCCGCCTTCTTCACTAGATACTTCTACTACGACTTTCCGTCCGTTCCATTTTGCACGGCTTAGAGCTTTTACGACATTGATAGCCTCTTTTTCGGGAACTTCAAAGAAAGAGAAGTTCTGCATTAAGTCGATACGTCCTAATTCAATGCGTCCACGTGTATTGCTATTCAGCAAGCCGATGAGGTCACTGGGGAAGAAACTGTCCGTTTTGCCTAAGTTAATGAATAAACGGTTGAAGCCCGGAGCAGCTTTCCGGCTTCTTTTTTCGAAACCACCTTCTTTTCGGTCACCTCTTCCGGTACGTTCGCCACGGCTATCGGTCGGTACTTCTATTTCTGCGCGGTTGCGGTAATATTCGGCAAAGCGGTTAAATTCGTGAGAAACCATTCGTTTAATCAAGTCTTCCTTACTTAACCATTCTAGCTTACGGTAAATATCGGGCATGAATTCAGAAATATCCTCTTCGTTTACTTTTACTTTCTCGAGGTCGTCAATTACTTTAAGTAACTGTTTCTGGCAAATTCCTGCTGCCGTCGGCATTTCTCCGGGAATAAACTTCTTGCCGATAATACGTTCAATTTCACGCATTTTCCCTTTCTCACGCAGGTTGATAATGGCGATAGAAGTACCTGTCTTGCCGGCACGTCCTGTACGTCCGCTACGGTGAGTATAGCTTTCCGTATCATCCGGCAATCCGTAATTGATGACGTGTGTCAGGTCGTCCACGTCCAGCCCGCGGGCAGCTACGTCCGTAGCAACGAGCAGTTGCAGGTTACGGATACGGAATTTCTGCATCACGGCGTCACGTTGTGCCTGTGACAATTCACCGTGCAATGAGTCGGCATTATAACCTTCCTGCATCAGTTTATCTGCAATTTCCTGTGTTTCCTTACGTGTGCGGCAGAAAATGATACCGTAAATTTGCGGATAATAGTCTACGATACGCTTCAGTGCTTCATACTTATCTTTAGCATGAACGGTATAGGCAACGTGCTTTACGTTGCTGGTACTTTCATTCTTGCGGCCGATAGTGATTTCTTTAGCGTTGCGCAGATAGTTCTTTGAGATACGCGCAATTTCCGGGCTCATTGTTGCAGAGAAAAGCAACGTATTACGTTCTTGGGGAACATCGGCAAGAATAGCATTGATACTATCCGTAAATCCCATATTCAGCATTTCGTCCGCTTCGTCCATTACCACGTTGCGAATAGTGGACAAGGATACGGTCTTGCGCTCCATTAAGTCCAATAAACGTCCGGGAGTGGCCACGATGATATGTACACCGCGTTTCAGGCTGCGTATCTGACTGTCAATAGAAGAACCACCGTATACCGGGAGTACTTTCAGCCCGTCAATGTATTTGGAATAATCGTTCAAATCTCCTGCTATCTGGAGACAAAGCTCACGAGTAGGGCAGAGGATAAGCGATTGTGGAATTCTGTTCTTTACGTCAATCTGTTGGAGCAAGGGCAGGCCGAATGCGGCTGTTTTACCTGTTCCTGTCTGTGCAAGAGCTACTACATCATTATTTTCTCCTAAAAGGTACGGAATCACTTCCTCTTGTACCGGCATGGGATTCTCGTATCCCATTTCTTCAATTGCTCTACGTATCTCCGGAGAAACGCCAAGCTCTTCAAATGTCTTCATTAAATCTCTGTATATCTTTTATTTCGGGTGCAAAGATAGTCAATATAGTTGAATCAACTATCATTTATCAGTTAATAAAATATTGTACCGCTATTCTATTTCGCGGGTATTATTTATAGCTTTCCGCAAATTCTACGGATACGGAGTTGCTGAAACTCCGGCAGACTTCTGCGGCAAAGTCTTTTCCGCACTGGATAACATTATCCCAGGTTGCTTCGTTCAGGTTGTTCAAATCACGATATCTGACGTCGTATTTAAGTAATCCGTAGATCAGCCCGGCATTGAAGTTGTCACCTGCTCCAATGGTACTGACAGCTTCCAATGGTTCTATCGGATAATCTTTATTAACTAAATTTGTACGGAGTGATACTTTTTCTCCTCCCGCAGTACAGATAAACCGAGGACAGTAAAATTTGATTTTATCCTTGTATATCTTGTCCGCGTCCTGCATGCCGTACATATAGAAAAAGTCCTCCAATGAGCCTCGTACAATATCCGCATATTCTAAATTCTCGATAATGGTGGGAGCGAGTTTCATCGCTTCGTTTTTGTGTGAAGAACGGAAGTTGGGGTCATAGTAGATAATAGCTTTTTTCTCGCGCGCCTGGTCGAGCAGTTCGAGAATCTTTTCCCGCAATACCGGATTCAAGGCGTAGTAGGAGCCTATCATGACAATGTCGTCTTCTTCCAGTTTGGGGAACAGGACATCGAGACGTTGTTTGGGGTAATCCTTGTAGAAGATATATTCGGCATCACTTTGCTCATTGAGAAAAGCCAGAGATACCGGTGATTTCCCGTCAGGGAATACATTCACATGGTCGGTCGGGATATTGTTGTCACGCATGAATTGCAGGATAATGTTTCCCACGCGGTCGTTACCGGTTTCGCTGATGAAACCGACGTTTGCTCCCATCCGGCCTAAGGATACGATGCCGTTGAATACAGAGCCTCCCGGTACGGCTGCGGAAGGCTGGTCGCCTCGAAAGATGATGTCGAGGATTGTTTCTCCGATACCGATTACTTTTCGCATAGTGATCTTGATTTTTCTCCCAGATAACCTCCGTGGTGGCGTTTCGAATATTCGGCAATGGTGAATCCGGTTTCCTTCATGGTCTGTACTACCAGAATATCGCCGATAACAGTCATGGCAGTAGTCGAAGTAGTAGGAGTCATACCCAGCGTACAAACTTCGGCAGGTTTACCGGTACTCAGGCAAACATCCGATTCGTGCGCCAAAGGACTATCTGGATTTCCCGTGATAACGATAAACTTCAGTTCCGGGTCCAGATTGTGAGCAAGTTGGGTAAGTTCGACGATTTCACGCGTCTTGCCGGAGTTGGAGATAAGCAGGAGCAAATCATTTTTCTGCAGGATACCCAAGTCACCATGTTGTGCTTCGCTAGGGTGCAGAAATACAGAGGGAATACCCGTAGAACAGAAAGTGGTAGCAATGTTCATCGCAATTTGTCCGGCTTTCCCCATACCGGAAGTTACTAGTTTTCCCTTCTTCTGATGTATCTGTTCAACAATAAGTTGTACTGCTTTCTCATAAGCGTCTGTTACAGGGATATTGAGCACAGCCTGTGCTTCCTGTTGCAAAAGTTGTTTAATGGAGTCTATCATATGATCAGTTTATTTTTTCTTTTAGTTCATCCGGAGTGTTTGCTATTTCGTAATAGGTTGAGAAAGGTTGGCGGGCAAAGCCTTTTTCTTCCAAGGTTTTGAGTGCTTTCAGCAGCTCGTTGTAGAAACCATATTCGTTATAGAAGATAACTTTCTTGTGGTGGTAGCCAATAGAAGCGGCAGCTATAACGTGGAAAACTTCGTCGAGTGTGCCTACGCCTCCAGGCAGTGCCACCAATACATCCGACTTTTCCGTCATTATATCTTTGCGGTCGCTCAGGTTGCGGGTATGAATCACCTCGTCCAGTAGAGAGCTTACTCTACCATTTTCTTCCAGTTTGGTCGGGACTACTCCAATGACCTTACCCCCGTTTTCTTTTACGGTACGTGCTACGCATTCCATAAGTCCGAGGTTAGCTCCTCCGTAAATCAACGTTTTGCCTGTCTGTCCTATCCATTCGCCTATTCGGCGAGCACTTTCGAAGTACATTTTGTCAATGTTTTCAGAGGCAGAACAGAAAATTCCTATCTTTTCCATATACGTTGTAACTGTTATAGTCCACAAATATCTGCAATTTTCTATAAACAGCAATAAGTTTTATTGTATTTTTGTGGCATTAATTCAATAAGGAAGTAGAAAACAATGCATTGCAACGAATATACATTACCTAATGGCCTGCGTATTATCCATGAACCGACGCTTTCAAAAGTAGCTTATTGTGGTTTTGCGATTGATGCCGGTACCCGTGATGAAGCGGCAAATGAACAGGGAATGGCTCATTTTGTAGAACATCTTATTTTTAAGGGAACGGTGAAACGGAAAGCTTGGCATATTCTCAACCGAATGGAGAATGTAGGCGGTGACCTCAATGCTTATACGAATAAAGAAGAAACGGTTGTCTATTCCGCCTTCCTGACAGAACATCTGGAACGTGCGCTTGAGCTACTGGGGGATATTGTATTCCATTCTACTTTTCCGCAACATGAGATTGAAAAGGAAACAGAAGTGATTATTGACGAAATCCAATCCTATGAAGACAATCCTTCCGAATTGATCTTCGATGATTTCGAAGATATGATATTCCGTAATCATCCGCTGGGAAGAAACATTCTGGGGAAACCGGAACTTCTGAGGAGTTTTCGCACGGAGGATGTCCTGTCCTTTACCCGTCGGTTCTATCAGCCGGGGAATATGGTGTTTTTCGTTCAAGGACAATATGATTTCAAGAAAATTATCCGTCTGGCAGAAAAATATATGTCGGATATTCCTGCTGTGGAAATTGAGAACCGCCGTACGCCTCCGCCTCTTTATATTCCTGAACATTTAACGGTAACTAAAGACACACATCAGGCACATGTAATGATTGGTAGCCGTGGATATAATGCATACGACGACAAACGTACCGCACTCTATCTGCTGAATAATATCCTCGGCGGTCCTGGAATGAACAGCAAACTGAATGTTTCTCTTCGTGAACGCAGGGGATTGGTTTATAATGTCGAATCCAATCTGACTTCTTATACCGATACAGGTGCTTTCTGCATTTACTTCGGGACGGATATTGAAGATATGGATACTTGTTTGAAATTGACCTATAAGGAACTGAAACGAATGCGGGATGTGAAAATGACTTCTTCTCAGTTGGCGGCAGCCAAGAAGCAGTTGATCGGACAAATCGGGGTGGCCTCCGATAATTTTGAGAATAATGCGTTGGGCATGGCGAAAACTTTCCTGCATTACCATAAGTACGAATCATCCGAGCTTGTCTTTAAACGTATAGAGGCTTTAACTGCAGAGACTTTGTTGGAAGTCGCCAATGAGATGTTTGCTGAGGAATATTTGTCAACGCTGATTTACAGGTAGTATTGTGAGATTGCTATGCAGTAAAAGATAGTGGTATACGGATTAAACCATTTGGATCCATCCCCTTGTATTAACTCTATACCGTTATACTAGAGGATAATACAGGAGGATGGTAATTGGTTATTTAATCACAACATTTTTATTGTTTATATACAAATTTTCATGCCTTGCTAAGTTATAAAGGTTGGTTTCTGGACCATTTGATAACCCTGTTTTAGTATTCCACTTTGTAATCTTTGTGTAGATGTCCTCCTTTCCAAGCTTTTTTGCTAGTCCAATCTGCGTATGCATCTGTCCAAAACGGATCGTCAGCGGGAAGACCGAGAGGTAGAAAACTTAAGGTTGCCATATAAAGGCTGCCAGTGGAGGTATAACCATCAGCACATTCTGGCTGATGACCGTTGAAGCCGAGCACTAACCAACCATCCTTATCGAAGTTCTGATTTCCCTCATACATATTTCGGTGTACGGCAGTCAGGGCGCAACGTACTTGGGCGGGAGAAACGTGTGAGGGCAATTTTTTGCGTAGAGCTACGTCTGCTAACGATTGGAATGCAGCGGTACGATAAGTAACCGAACGTCCGAAAGCGGGATATGTGCCATCGGGAGCTATCATACGTTCACAAAATTCAGAGTGGCGTATCATGCGGTTCATAGCTTCGTCTAGCTCCTGTATGGGTACGCATTTTTTCATGCCGAAGAGAGATTTATTGGGGTGAATATAGGAATTTGGCTTTGATGCTTGGGGCAGATCAGATAGAGAGTTAAGATCATAGCACAACCGGAAAAAGGTAGTGATGAAATTGATCTTGTAAAAGAAAGAGAGAAGATAGTCAGGGATAATTGTCTTCTCTACTTCTATGTTGTATTGGGGCGTATAAAGTAGATTGTGGCATCCACTTTTCTTTTCAAGTTCTTCAGTCGAGAATCGATCAGCGGTGGAACACCATCTGTTCCGACGAGCGGCTTTCAATAATTAATGTAAACATAGTAATTTTTATTTTTTGTTTGTAATAACATTTTCAAAGTATCACCCTTATTCTATTTCTTCTTTATCAGAAAGTTGAAATAAGAAAAAGGTGATACTATTTTCTGGTATCTTTGTTTTTTGCAGTCAGCACCGAACTTTATCTGAATTCCAGATGAGGCATCGGAGCGCAACATGTTGTGCAGTATGTATCCATCCCTTATTAATTTAAAGTAAATTCGAAATAATTTTTGAAAGAGTTTGTTGTATTGCCTACTTTTAGATAACGGCGACTGAGTGTTGGTTTTGAAACTCCATTTTCATAATATTCTGCAATTAGGAGATAGCCACCCGATTTAGAAGGTAATTTTAACAGGCAAGGTTGTAAGCGTTTGCCAAATGATTCAATCATAATTGATTCTTCCTGCGTTGAAATAACCTTCCCTTTTTCATCTAGTAATTTCAAAATAACTTTTCCTGATGAAGTTTTTTTTAAGTCATTCACCCCCACCAAGTTGAAAGCTAGATTACTGCCTGGTACTAATGGTTGTAAGTGCTTGGTATAACGGTAATCTGTTAAATCTATAAAGACTGCTGAGGGTGCGAAACAATGCTTGAACCAATGGAATGTTGGTGAAGGTTCTAGATCTTTAATGTCGTTGATAAACCAATCACCCGTGAAACCATAATTATTAGTCAAATGGCAAAAGGCCAAGATTCCGCTTATAGAACGTTCTGAACGTAGCCATTCCGTTTCAAGCTCCAACCAGTAAGCTTGTAACTCGCGACATTGTTCCGGAGTAGCATTTTCACCAAGATAATAATTGAAATTGTTGAGTGTCAACTTCGAAGGTCTTCCGTCACGCCATAACCAAATCCAACCGTATTCGTTAACTAACTGAGGTACACCCGCATCAAGAATATACGAGAATCCTGTCCAATTATCATGTAATGCTCCTAAATTATAAGGATGTTTTTTAAAGTAGTCATTTAGTTTGCTGGAATGCATCAATGTAATTGCACGGTATGGATGTGGCTCATCCATTTCATCATTTGCTCCCATCTGAGTGGATGTCATATAACCGGCATCCCAAATACGGGTAGGATCTAACTTTTTCAGCTCGGGGATTAACGTATTTCCAATATAGTTGTCCCAATTCTCATTGATTGCATCCCAAATTACGATGCTGGGATGATTCCCATCACTCCAGACCCAATTGGTATATTCTTTACGTACCTGTTCATCCCATCCATGATTTTGCCAATAAAACCACTCATTTTGCAACACGATGCCATACTCGTCACAAAGGTCATACCAGAAATCAGGAACAATACCGACACATATTCGCATGGCATTCCAGTTAATTGATTTCGGTAGATCTATCATTAATTTCTTTACCCATTCTCGATCCCAAGCCAATGCTTGACAATCTGGGTCTTCGAAAAAACGTTGAAGCGTGATATTAGATCCTCGCAAATAAAATTTCTCTCCATTGAGAGTAAAGAATTTACCTCTTCTTGAAAAATCACGCATACCAAAGTTTACAGAATATCGGTCTACCAGTTTATCTTGATTATAAACTGACACTTCACCTTCATACAAGAAAGGTGAGTCCGGTGTCCAAGCTTTTGGGTTATCTATAGGAATAGTTGTTTCGAAATAAGTTCTGTTATCTCGTTTTGTCTCACCCTTAATGGTCTTCTCACTTACTATTCGTCCGGTAGTTTTCTCTTTGATGCGGAACTCTAACTTACAGATATCCTTCATTTTATCACCATACAACATCTGTGGCGGATATAAACTTCGTATCAAAGTCTTGACCGTCACTTGTTTTTTTGCTAGGGAAGGAAGAAACAGAGCTTTGTCGACCCGTATTTTACCAGTAACTGTAATGAACACATCATCCCAGATACCGGGCAGATAATGTACTTTTTCCTTATCCGTACTGCCAGCTGCCTCGCTAGGTAACCATGCCCGGTCACCAACTTGAATTAAGATTTCATTCTCTGCTCCATATTTTACAGCACTTGTGATATTAACATCTATCGGAGTATAACATTCCATAGATGCTCCCACCTGATGCCCATTCACAAAAACCCGTGTGACGTATTGGCTTTTCTTTATGGTAAGAAATAATTGCTCACCTTTTAACTTTTCATCAATAAATATTTTTCGTTTGTACCAATTGTACATTGGTTTATAGTCGCGTTCCAAGAAATTAGACTGTTCAGTCAATTCTACAACATCAGGTTTCTTGAAGAATTTTTCGTATTGAGCGATTTTGGGTTTCGCTAAATGTACTAACCCGGGGACTGGTATTTTTCGAGTGAACTTCCGTGGTGGAAAAGCTTGTTCCGTCTGATCAAAATCCCATTCTCCATTTAATGAGATTGTTGTCCTTCCATTATTTGCCCAAATAAGGGTAGAAAGAAAACAATACATAATTAAAATTATTTTTTTCATTTGTTTTTATGTTATTAGATTCAACAATTTATTTAAGTTTTCGTGGTTTTCCTCCTTTACGCCAAAAGTCTTCAATTTTTTCTAATGATATTCCTTTTGTTTCAGGTACGTAAAAATACCCCCATACGAGAGCTATCAAAGCTATTAATCCATAAAAGCCGAATGCTCCAGCTGGATTACCAGCTTTTTCACCATCAGTTATAATTTCAGAACCAGATATAGTCAATGCATTTACAAGTTTGAAAAAAGTAAAAGAAACGATGCTGTTAAATATCCAAACAGAGAGTGAACCGACTGATGCTCCTAAGCCGCGTACTTTTTGAGGAAATATTTCAGAGATAATCAACCAACCTAGCGGACCTATACTGATAGCAAAGAAAGCAACGTAGAGAAACATGAAAATAACTGTAATCCATTGACCTATATAGCCTAACTCATTGACTAATGCGAAACTGGCAGATAAAGCTACTAAAGATAGAATAATACCAGTTAATCCTGTAAAATAGAGTTTGCGGCGTCCTAATTTGTCTATAAAGTAAATTGAGACAAGAGTCGCGGTAACATTAACAACTCCTACACCGACCGCGGCCCATATAGCAGAAACGGCTCCATCAAAACCTGCCATAAAGAAAATCTTGGGACTGTAATAAATAACTGTATTAATACCTACAAACTGTTGGAAGAACATGATCCCGACAGCAATAAAAAGCGGTGTACGTAATGTTGGTTTTAATAGTTCGCTCCATTTCGAAATTTCATTCTTATTTTTTTCTATCTCTTCATTTATAGCGTGTACCACTTTTTCGGCCGTTTCCGCTCCTTCAATCTTCCTTAATATGAGCATTGCTTCTTGCATGAATCCTTTACTCATCAACCATCTAGGGCTCTCGGGCATGCAAAACATACCTATTAATAAAATGAGTGCCGGAAGCACGCCTGCATAAAACATAGGTCGCCAACAACTAATATTGGTTTCATCCGCAAAAAACAAATCGGATAAATAAGAAACCAATACACCTAACGTTACCATGAGTTGGAACATAGATACTAAAGTACCACGGATATTCGTTGGTGAGATTTCTGCTATATAAAGAGGAACAGCGAATGATGATACTCCGATAGCTATTCCCAAGAAGAGACGTGCCAGTATTAAATTTAACGGATTTGGGGCAAGTCCTGACCAAACAGCACCCACGGCAAATATTACCGCTGATGCAAGTATCACTTTTTTACGTCCCAAATAGTCAGTTATTTTACCGCAGAACAGCGCACCAGCAATTGCTCCAACAAGTCCGGCTGTAGTAATTAGTTCTATTATTCCATCATTAATGCCAAAATCTTTCTGCAAGAAAGGGATGGCTCCTGATATGACGCCTGTATCAAATCCGAACAATAATCCTCCCGTAGCTGCAATAATGGCTATTATATATACTTGTACCGTATTTTTATGTTGACTTACTTGTTTCATTATTTCTGTATGAATGATTAAGGTACAAATTTTTTCCACACATCTTCTTTTAATTGGGGAGAAGGAACATACGCGAAGGTATCAGGATTCTGTTCAAAAATCTTATAAATGCTTTTATCTGGTTCTATTCCTAAAACAGAGTAATCATTAGGAGTCTTACAAACTAATTCAGAGGTATGGTACTTTGTATTAGCTTTCCATTCTATTTTATTTTCAGCGTTGAAAAAGGGAAACCAGGCAATGCCTCCATGTCTACGTACCCCGTCGTAAACAAATCCATAATCACGATCACACCAAGCGCCGAATGTAAGTGGAGATTCTGGATTTGCACTGATTGTAGCATGTGTCCAATAAGGTGGAACCACCACCACTTCACCAGCTTTAGCGTACACGGCAAAACAACGCCCTGGATTATCCTCTGCATACTCCTGCATATAAATAATAGCTTCGCCTGTCCATATTTCATAAACTTCGGGAGTAGACCAATTACTGAAAGACGAAACTTTATGAATATGGCCCTGACTGCGAATTGGTTCATTTCCTAAACGGCCAGCGGCATAGGTTACCACTCCATACAGTAAATGCATTTTTTCCAATAAAGCTCTATGCTCTTTCTTACCTACATCCATAGCAATAGAGTAGACTATCTCAGGACCTTCACAAGCAGGATCCATTAAACTTTTACGAATGTCATCCAGCATTCTGTTTTCAACTTCCGGACCAAATACATCTTGTCCGTATTCAAATCCCATTGGGGAAAATACCGGATTTATTTCAAGACCCGGATTAAAAAGCATTTCATCACAATTCATCATTTTCGTATGTAAGCTTTAATGGTTGCACATTCTTTTCCTTCCGATTCTCCATAGGGACGTATGGTATAAGAGCCTACAGCTGCCGGGATAATAAATGTCTCCGCATAATGAACCACGAAAGGGGCAAAAGCATTAGAAGGACTTTCTATAATAGCTTCACGTCCCTTCACTAGATTCAATACTTGAACAGAACCGTTCGTTTCATGAGGTACCTTTCCTGTAAACCAATGACGTCGTGTTTCTATAAACTCCCGTTCATGAAGTCCGGTACGTTCTTCCCGCCATCCATTTCCTTCTGTAATGGGAACAAAACAATTAATAGCTTCTTTTTTTACCCAGCTTTCGGTGCGTTCCCATTGGATAACATGCGTTCCATGTTCTATATTAATAGGTCGGGGACGTCCGTCAAGACCAACTCTTCCCCAATCCCAAAGCTTAAAAGTAAAAATATAAGGGGTGGCACTGATTTCCAGGACCATACTGTTTGAACCTGAACAATGTATCGTACCGGGAGGAATTAGTACATGATCGTGTTTTTTTCACCGGATATATTCCCACATATTTTTCCGCATCAAATACACCACTTTTCTGTGCTTGACGTAGTTCACTAATCATGTCCTCCGGGTTTGTTCCTTCTTTCACTCCCAAATACACCTTTGCATCTTCTTTTGCATCTAGTATATAATAACTTTCCTCCTGAGTATAATGCATTCCGAATTTCTCCTGAATATACTCTACTAAAGGGTGTACCTGTAGACTCAAATTTCCACCTTCCATTGTATCGAGAAAATCAAAACGAATAGGAAATTCATCTCCAAACCGGCCATAGACATTAGGTCCTAATAACTGGACTGGATGGGTAAATACCAAATCAATGGAAGGAATCTCAAAATAAATATCGCCGAAACCCAGGTAAAGACTATTTTCCTCCGGCACGCAATCAAAACACCAGGCATAATTTACAGCCTCTCTATCTAGATCGCATATTTCTTTCATCCACTGTCCTCCCCATGGACCTTGGTCAAAATAGGGTACAACTCTGAATGGACGTGATGCGGCAATATCCAACCCCTTGAAAAGGGGCAGCAGCAGACACCATTTTCGGCTCTCCAGCTTTATTGGTATCAATGAAAACATCTATCTGTCTCATTATCTGCTTTTTCCATCGGTCGCAGATACGCCAGTCAACAAAAAATGCCTGTTTGTACTGTAAAGAAGTGCGTTGAGTAGCATTTTCAAAACCAACATTCGAAACTTCATTGCGACGGAAACGAAGTTGTATCTCCCAACGAGCCATATCAAGATAAGCTATAACAGAATCGTTTTGCCAAATATAAGAAGCTCCTACGCCATAGACAATTACGTATTCGGCAGACGATGTAGCAATCAATTCGCGCATTCCTTCTACTTTGTCTGTGTCGAAGTATACATCCATTGTATAGCGTGTCATATAACCGAAAATCTCATCATCCGTCACATCTTCTTTGATAGCATTATATAAGATATTCTGCTCTTTCATTACCGATGCAGTTTTAAAGATACAGGCTTTTGGGAACCTCGTCTGTATAGCTTCCAGAACTTCGTTATCATATACTCCCTGATAACATTCTATTATCAATATTTTCTTGTTTTGCTGTTGTAATAAAGAGCGTAACTTGGAAGTTATGTTTTCCCATCCTACTACACAACTTTGTTCTTCTCCCGATACTTGGATAACGGGAAATTTATCATAATTTGAATTTGTATTATCTAGTAGATATTTGTTCATAATATATAGAATTAAAGACAATTTTTATTCAAAATAATACTCTGCAGCTACTAGCGCGGCATTGTCTCCTAACGTAGAGGCTACAATTTCTACTTTATCATCCGGACACCAAGCCAATGCATTTACCTTGTCACGTATATAAGGCAGTATTAGATTCTTGCTTTTCATAATACCTCCTCCTAAAATTACCGTCTGAGGATCATAAGCATGAATATAATTTACGATGGCAGCACTCCATACATCCATACAATCCTCCACTACCAGTTTGGCATCAACTACGTCGGCAGTGGCTTGCTCAAATAGATTCTTAAAATCATAATTGGCCGTATCTTTACGAAACGTCAAGCTAAGCTTTTCGTTTTCACTAATTATGTGCGGCAGAAAGAAAGAAGACGCGTATGCTTCTACACATCCTACATTACCGCAGGTGCAATGTCTTCCTTTATAGTCTACAATCAGATGTCCACCTAATGAACCGGCCCTATAATGTTGACCATAAAGTAATTTCCCTTCAATAACTACTCCAGTACCAATCCCGGTACCAATGGTCATCATAACAATATTTTCTTTGCCGCGAGCAGCCCCAAACTGCCATTCTCCAACAGTTGCGGCACGGGCATCATTATCGATGGCGAAAGGTATGTTCCAATGTTCGATACACCAACGTTGCAGATCAATAGAAGAAGCATCGTCATACTTGGCATTCGTAGATACAACTCGTTTGTTATGAACGTCTACAATACCTGGGAATGCCAAGAATGCACCACCAAGGTTATCAAAAGAGACACCGGTTTCAATGAGTAGATGCGTAATGGCGTTAGCTATCAATTCCAGCCGTGGTTGTAACCCATTCTTTGAATGGGCTTCTAGTTTTCTGCTGTTAATGATTTGTCCCTGACGAATCAGCCCCACTTTTATGATAGTACCGCCTAAATCTATTCCTATATAATACATATTTTCTTATTTAAACAAGTTTTGGTTTGCCGTTCACTTCTTTTAAACGACGTGCAAATCCGTGTTTAGCAATTGTTTCATAATTATGACCTGCATCCGAAGGCCAACTAGCTGCAAAAATCAACATGCTATTGCCGACATTAGCCACGCGGTGTGCAATTCCTCCAGGTATATAATGTAAACTTCCGGGATACATACGTTCAGCCCAGACTTCACGTGCTTCGTTCATCAAAATGAGCATACCTTCGCCTTCTACTCCCCAATAAAACTCAGCACGATCAATGTTCGAATGAAAATGCCCTTTCGTCATGAAATACTCGTCACCGACTTTACCCGGCATCAAATAAGTGATTCCCATGAATAAACCACCTGACGTACCTTCCTGTACCGGAAAAGTGCAAGATACATGATATGCGATTTGCTCAAGATTCATAGACTCGAATGCTGTTCCATTTTCAAAGATTCCTCGCAAATCACCTAACTTACGAGTGGACTTCTCTACATGATCTCCAATTAACTCCTTACCGTTGAATATTAATTCAGGTAAATATATTTTTTTATCTTCCATTACAAGATCGTAATTATATGTGTTCTAATATTCTACTTTGTAATCTTTGTGCAAATGCTCTCCCTTCCAAGCTTTCTTGCTGGTCCAGTCTGCGTAAGTGTCTGTCCAGAATGGGTCGTCGGCAGGAAGTCCGAGAGGTAGGAAACTTAAAGTAGCCATATAGAGACTGCCGGTGGAAGTGTAACTATCAGCGCATTCTGGTTGGTGACCATTGAAGCCGAGGACTAACCAACCATCCTTATCAAAATTCTGATTGCCTTCGTACATGTTACGATGTACAGCCGTTAGGGCACAACGTACTTGTGCGGGAGAAACGTGTGAGGGTAATTTTTTACGTAGGGCCACATCGGCTAACGATTGAAATGCAGCAGTACGATAAGTCACCGATCGTCCGAAAGCGGGGTACGTACCATCAGGAGCAATTATACGTTCACAAAACTCAGAGTGGCGTATCATACGATTCATTGCTTCGTCCAGTTCTTTCTGGCTTGCCCAACGTTTGGGCAAAAGGTTTTCCAACATGGCAACCATCATGGAGTGCATCACATAGGCGTTATAATTGTCCATACTGAATGACGGACCGTCACTATACCAGCCATCACCTACATACCATTCTTTTACCTTGTTTTTACTTATACGGATACGGAATTGGTCGTATTGTGCGCCTTTCCCAAGTAGAAATGTTTCTGTTAATCCAGTGAAGAGTAGCCAATTATTGTAGGCGCCGGTACGGTTACGTAGAGATTGAAGAGATTCAATGTAACGTTTCTTTGTCATCTCATCTAGTGGTTCCCACAACGCTTTGGGGGCGCGGAGGAAAGCATGTACCAGATAGGCAGCATCCACGATGGGTTGAGCGTGCTTGGTGAAGTTCAACAAATCGGGTGATGCAGGATCTACAGCATTCTTTAAACCTTTTAGTACTTCTTCGCGCATTTGTTTGCGCAATTTACCTTCTTCAGTATTATCATCGGGAAGTGCCAACCAGGGGGCAACTCCGGCGAGTGTGCGGCCCACAGCTTCCAGATGTGTCATGTCTTTGTAGCCTGCTGTTTCACCACTACGGGTCTCAATGGGCATATTTTGGTGTAGTGTTCCTTCTGCGAGGTTATGGATGACAGGATATGATATTTTCCAAAGTAGCTTTACCCATATGGCGCGATCTTGGGTGCCAGTGGTTTGAATTTCCGTCATAGGAATATTCTTCTTCTCCTTTTTCTTGTCTTTGGCTTGTACTCCTACTGGCATCATCATCATGAATGTCAGTAGATAGATTAGATAGGTTTTTCTTTTCATCGATTTCTGTTCTTTTGTTTATAGCGGACTTTTTCCGTCCAGCATTCGGTTGTATCGGTGCAAAGCCTCGATGAAATAGTAGTCAGCATATGTTAGTGGCACGTCTATTTCTGCATTATGCGGCACAGTACCCACACTGTGCATCAAGATAAAGTTGGCATTTTTGCCTAGTTCAGCACGATAATTGGCACTACCTAATGCATGTAGGATCTGCTTGGCACTTTCCATATACTTCTTGCTTTTGTTACCTTTGGTATAGGTGCTCAGTTCTAGCAATGCCGAAGCTACGCAGGCAGCGGCAGAAGCGTCACGGTAGTTGTTTACTGTTTTACCGGCATTAGAACGGATGCCTGGAGTATAACCTTCTTGATAGGCGTTAAAGTCCCACCAGGCAATCTTGTCGGAAGGGAGATTGGGATGGTCGAGGTAGAAATTCGCCATCTTTTCTGCTGTTTTGAGGAAACGTTTGTCTTTCGTTTCACGGTAACACATGGTGAATCCGTAGATGCCCCAAGCTTGTCCGCGTGACCAAGCCGAATTGTCAGAGTATCCTTGAGAAGTCTCTCCTTTGATGGGCTTGCCTGTCTCTTTATCATAATATATGATGTGAAAGCAACTGTAGTCCTTACGTACTTGATGTTGCATTACCTTTTCTGCATGTGAGACCGCTATCTTGCGAAAACTTTCATCCCCCGTTACTTTGGAGGCGTGGAACAACAGTTCCAAATTCATCATGTTGTCAATGATAACGGGGAAGTCATATACTTTGTCGCCATGCCAACTGCGAAATCCGTTCCACGACTGGATGACATTTGCTTTAGGACGGAAGCGCGTACAGAGCGATCGTGCCGATTCCACCAAAATGTCTTCGTAGCTGGCCTTTGGAGCGAAGCGGTTAGCGTTGCCGTAACTACAATACATCATAAAGCCGATGTCGTGGTTATCGGTGAAAGTCTTCGCAGGTTCCATCTTTCGAGTATAAGCTAGGGCAGAGTCCTGTAAAGCCTTGTCTCCAGTATAGTCAGACAGATACCATAATGTACCGGGGAAAAAACCTGCAGTCCAAAGGTAAATACTGCCTTTACTGGGAGTACCATCTTTACGTATACTGTGTGGCATTATGGCTTTTCCATTTTTCCCTTGTGCGGGGGTCTGCATCATCAACTCATACTGTTTGGAGGCGAATTCCATGTTCTCCTTGATAAATGCTTTTTCTTCCTGGAGCGTTTGAGCCTGTGCAGTAGTTAGTGAATACGCCAATGCAGTGAGTATAATCCATTTTGGGGGGATTACCGGATTCTTCTTCATAAATCTAATCATATTATTAGGTGTTATATGTTTTATGTTGCAAAGTTATTCCTATATGAAATAAGTGAGGGGATATTCCGTCCATTCGAGGGGAACTTGTGTTTTCACTTTTGTTTTTAACGTTTTGTTTGGTAAACTACCTTTTTGGAAAGAAATCGTTAATCCTCTCTGTGTTGTGTTAAAATAGATCTTTTTCATGAAGAAGACAAATTCAGTACCTGAAATAGACTAAATTTCCTCTTTATTTAAATGAAATTATTCACTTTTGTGCCGATAAATAATTAAGCCTTTATCTAAAACAAAACTTTTATTATGAAAACAAAAAACTCTTTATTATTATGAAAAAGAAAAGTTGCATAATTCTTAGTGCGCTTCCTTTGTTGACTTTGGGCCTTTGTTTCATTTCGAATTCTTCATTCGCGAATGGAGTGAATGGAAATGAGGTGATTTTAGTTAATTCTATGGGAGCACAACAAAAAACGGGCGAGATCCGAGGTGTTGTTCTGGATGGAAAAACGAGTGAACCAGTTATTGGTGCAGCTGTCAAAGTAAAGGGTACTACTGTTGGTACTACTACTAATCTTGATGGTGAATTTATTTTGAAAGCTGCGAAAGGAGATGTGCTTATCATTTCTTATTTGGGGTATGAGAGCAAAGAAATCAGTGTAACTCATTTAAAACTTATACAGTTGAGTTGAGTGAAGCTACTGAATCATTGGATGAAGTGGTTGTGACAGCTTTTGGCGTAGGACAAAAGAAAGAAAGTTTGGTCGGTGCTGTGACGCAGGTGAGACCTGCTGAATTGAAGGTTCCTTCTTCTAGTTTGTCCACTTCATTTGCCGGACGTCTTTCGGGTGTCATAGCTGTGCAACGTAGCGGTGAACCGGGTGCCGACGGTGCTGACTTCTGGATTCGTGGTAAGTCTACTTTCAGCGGTGCTACAGGGGCTTTGATAATATTAGATGGAGTAGAAATCAGTTCGGCTGAGTTGAATGCTCTTGACCCTGAGGTTATCGAGAGTTTTTCTATTTTGAAGGATGCTACAGCAACGGCTTTATATGGTACGCGTGGTGCCAACGGTGTCATGATTGTGACTACCAAAAACGGTAGAGACCTTGAGAAGCCGATTATCAACTTCCGTTTGGAGGGTGCCGTAAGCCAAATGACAGCTGTGCCCGAGATGGCAGGTGGTGTCACTTTCATGGAGTGCTATAATGAGGCTTTGACGCGTAAGGCGGCTTCGGGTAACCCTTACAAAGCGGAAAAGATTGAGGGTACGCGTAACCGTTTGAATCCCTATATCTTTCCCGATGTAAACTGGTATGATGAGATGTTTAAGAAGAACTCTTATTCTGAACGCGCCAACTTCAATATTCGCGGCGGTAGTAAGAAGATGGACTACTTCATGAGCGTGGGTGTGAAACATAGCGATGGCAATATGCGTTCCTTGAGCAAGGACTACGGATTCAGCTATAATAATAATATCAATGTCACGAACTACGATTTCGTGAACAATCTGAACCTTCAAGCCACTTCTACTACGAAGATTTCATTGGGTTTAAACGCTTCTATTACCGACTGGTCTGGCCCCAATCAGAAACCTTCCGACTTGTTTGCTCTAAGTATGATTTCTAATCCGGTAGACTTTCCTGTGAGCTGGCCCGCTGGTACCGGAGGCTTCAATACCGACTATGTGATGTGGGGTGACATGGCGGGTGGTCCGTACAATACTGGATACCGTAACCCTGTAGCCGAGTATGTCTCAGGTTATCGTAGTCAGTTTACGAGTATTGTTACCGCTAATTTTAAGGTGAACCAGAAACTTGATATGATTCTCAAAGGTTTGAGTGTGAGCGGATTGTTCTCTTTTAAGAACAAGGCCATATCAGAAAGCAAACGTACGGCAGGTTACAACGCTTTTCAGATTGATAGTTATGATCCGGAAACGTTGGAATATGTGCTACGGCGTACCGCTAAGGAGTACGATACCACACTGAATACTTCTGCTGGTGGTGCAACGGGTGGCGAACGTAACATCTATATGCAGGCGATTCTAGACTATAAGCAGGTGTTCAATAGCGTACACGATGTGAACGTGATGTTCCTCTTCAACCGTCAGCAGTATAATACTAATAAACCGACCGACCTCTACTCTTCGTTGCCCAAGCGCAAGCAGGGTATCGCCGGGCGTGTCTCCTATGCGTATGATAATCGCTATATGGCAGAGGTGAATTTTGGTTACAACGGTTCCGAAAATTTTGCCAAGGGGCATCGCTACGGTTTCTTTCCTTCAGTAGCCATCGGATATAACATTTCCAACGAGAAGTTCTGGGATAACATTCGTCCTGTAGTCTCTAACCTGAAGTTACGTGCTTCATGGGGGCTGGTAGGTAACGATGATACTAGCCAGTCTGTTGGACGTTTCGCCTATTTGGAAACTATTAATTTGAATAATTCTCCTGGTTATGCGACCGGTCTGCCTGGTGGAAAAGTCTCTTATTCCGGTCCTACGTGGGGTCGTTATTACAATCCTAGTTTGGGTTGGGAAGTAGGAGAGAAGGTGAATGCCGGTATTGATATGCAACTTTACAACAGCTTCAACTTTACAGCTGAGGTCTTTAAGGAGACGCGTCGTGACATTTTTCTTTCACGTAGTAATACTATCCCTCAATTTTTGGGAACAGGTAATGCTGCTGTTTACGGAAATTTAGGTAAAATGAAGAACGTGGGAATAGAAATGTCTATCGACTTCAACAAGCAGTTCAATAAGAACTTCTTTCTTTCCTTTAAGGGTACCTTTACGTATGCACACAACACCATCTTAGAGCGTGACGAGCCTCCTTTCCGCGAATATCCTAACCTGTCATCCGTAGGACACTCACTTGGACAGAACTTGCTTTATATTGCTCACGGACTTTTCCCCGATGAAGCAACTATCAAAAATAATCCTACACAGACGTTGGGGTATATTCCAGAACCGGGTGACATCTGGTATGCCAATCTACCTAATTATAAGGGTGAGTATGACAATGTCATCGATCCCAACGACCGTATGTACGTAGGTAATCCGAAAGATCCGGAAATCATTTACGGTTTCGGTCCGTCTATGAAGTGGAAAAACTGGGATTTCTCCTTCTTCTTCCAAGGGGCTGCCAAGACCTCTCTTTTGATGAGCGGTATCCACCCGTATGGTAATGTCACGATCTATGGGCTGTTTAAATATATTGCCGATGACCACTGGAGTCCTGACAATCCCAACTTGAACGCTAAATATCCGCGTCTTACAGCTAATGATAATGCCAACAATGCGGCAGCTTCTACTTACTGGCTGCGCAATGGCGCTTTCCTGAAGTTGAAGAATGCGGAGATTGGTTATACCCATAAAGGATGGCGTTTCTACGTAAGCGGACAAAATCTGCTCACTTTCTCACCGTTCGACCATTGGGATCCGGAAATGAGTAACGGCAATGGATTGAAGTATCCAACGCAGCGCGTGTTTAATTTTGGTGTTCAAGTCTCCTTTAATAATAAATAGATATAAATATGAAAAAGATATTCCGTTTTTTAAGTATATGCGCCCTTGCAGTTAATATGGCTTCGTGCGATTATTTGGACATTGTGCCCGATGAGCGTGCAAAGGAATCCGACACATGGGCTAACCCTACTGCCATTAAGAAGTATCTTTACTCCTGCTATGGCTACCTGCCTAATAACAGAGCGTATCCAGGTACTTATTGGTTGCCTGAAGAGATGACAGCTGTTACCAAGGAACTCTTCACTACCTTTAAGTATGGCACTTACTCACCTTCCAGCCTAAGCTATACATCCAATACTTGGGCGAATATTTGGAACGGTATCCGTCAGTGCTATATGTTTCAGGAGGCATTAAAGAACTGTCCTTACTCTGAGGAGTACACTCCGGAGATGGGTGAACTTTACAATGCAGAGGCTAACTTCCTTATCGGCTATTATCACTTCCTTTCGTTCCGTTCTTATGGACCTACTATCATTATGCGTAACGCAATGGACCTGAATACGCAAATTGCCGACTTCCCCGAACGTAGCAGTGTGGATGAGGTAGTAACGTTCATCGACCAGAAATTGACTGAGGCCTATGATGTGCTTCCTACCACTTTCAGCGGTAGCGATTACGGACGTGCCACAAAGTTGGCTGTACTCGCTATCAAGTCACGTCTTTACCTTTATGCCGCTTCTCCGCTCTATAACGGCAATTCCGAGATGTATGCTAATTTTAAGAGTCCTATCGACGGGCGTCCGTTGGTTTCACAGACTTTCGATCTAAACAAATGGCAGAAGTGCGCTGATGTGACAGCAGAAGCCATTAAGGAGATTGAAAAGGCAGGATTTCATCTTTATTCCGATGAGGATGCCGGTGAACCCAGTGATGCCAAACCGGGGTTACCCAACAAAGCACAGCGTCGCCTGCGTTATAACATTCTTGATTTTGTCGGTGGTAATCCGGAAGCTATCTGGTGTGACACGCGTGATGATGAATATTACGGTATTCAGCGTCGTACCACTCCACGTCAGACAGCAGGCAGTTACAAGGGGGACCTGAGTGCTGTGATCTGTCCTACATTGCAATCTGTAGAGCAGTTCTATACCAAGAATGGTCTGCCTATGGAAGATGACAAGACTTTCGACTATGACGGACGCTATGAATGGATTATGGCTCCCAATAACAACGACGGCAATAACTATGGTGACCCTACCGAACGGGTGATGCGTCTCTGTACAACCCGCGAGCCTCGTTTCTATGCTTGGATAGGCTATCAGAACGGTTATTGCGAGATGGGTAGATATAATGACAAAGATATGGGCAATGGCAACCCGGCCAAACGAGCTGTACTACTACAATTGCTGAATAACCAAGATCACGGACGCGGTAACCGTGATAACATGAATTACAGATAATTAGTGGATTTGTGAACAAAAAATGGTCGAGACCTGAGTTTCAGGGAGCATTGATTGATTATCCTATGGTATTGTTCCGCTTAGGCGAGCTTTACCTAACTACGCTGAGGCACTGGTAGAATTGAACCACTTGGATGATGCTAAGGTATACTTGAACAAAATTCGCCAACGTGCCGGTATTCCCGATGTAGATACAGCATGGAAAGAATACTCAAACACACCGACAAAGGCATCCACACAAGACGGTTTGCGCGAGATTGTACGTGTCGAACGCTTGAATGAGCTTTATTTTGAAGGGCATAAGTTCTTCGATATTCGTCGTTGGAAGATTGCAGAGCAGCATCTCGGTATGCCCGATCGCGGACTGAACACTCTGGCTGATAAATTGGAGGATTTCTATCCTGTAGATCTGCCGTTACAGCGTACTTTCCATAAAGGGCAGTACCTTATGCCTATTCCGCAAAGCGAAATACAGAAAGCTCCACAGATTGTGCAGAATCCTTATTATTAATCGTATTATTGTAAAATCATCTAATTAAAAATATTATGATCAGTAGACATCTATTGAAAAAAAAAATTCGGTTTAGTAGCGTTGATACTGACTTTAGGCCTCTCTGCCTGTGAGGACTATGATACAGCGTTCGAACGCCCGATATCACCTTTCTTGAAAGCTGAATCTAAGAGTCTGAACTTTGGCGAAGAAGCTTCTACCCGTGTTATGGAGCTGCGTTGCAACGAAGAATTTTCTGTGGAACTTGCCGATGGACTGGGCGAGTGGTGCAACATCACTAAATTAGACGATGGAGACTTGGAATTGACAGTGGAGCCAAATGAAGAAAAGAACGTTCGTCGCGGACGCTTTTTCATCAAGGCCCGCTCGCTTACCGACACTATCAACGTGGCGCAACTGGGATGGGGAAAGGCCATTCTCGTGTCACAGAATGTTTTCAACGTGGAAGAAGCGGGTAACAAGGTCGAGTTAGAAATTACCACCAATGTGAACTATGATATGGTCATTGACGCAATGGAAGGGGAGGAAGGAACTGCATGGATTGAAAAGCAGACTGCTAAAACTCGTGGCGCACACGACCCTGTGACTGACAATTATGTACTGACAGTGAAAGCCAACAATGGGGCACGTCGTACAGGTGAAGTGATCATCTCTGATTCTGACTTAGAATCGGAGATTGAGACGGTGACAGTATCCATCGTTCAGCGCGGATTAGATAATTACGTTCCGGGGGTTCCTCAAATAGGTGAGGATGTCAAGATTGCAGTGAAAGGGGTTACCTATGATGGTACGTTACGTCCAGAAAACTCGAGTGATGTCATGAGGGCACTAGAGAATATGATAGATGGGGACTTGAATACCCGTTGGAAATCAGGCTGGAATCAACCGGTGCCCAAACATCTCATTTTCACTTTTGAGGAGAAACGAAATCTGATTATATTTTATACTATGCTTACACAGCTGTTTTTAATGGTGCTATTAAGGAAGTAGACGTATCTTGTAAACGAATGGTGGATGGTGTTGAAACCGATTGGGAAATTGCTGGTGGAAGGACTGAAATTTGAGACTCTTTCTGCTGCCAATCGTATCGATCTTCCCATGGCACAAATTGATGTGACACAAGTAATGATCACACTTCGGAAGTCTGGGTCATATACGGCAGATAAAAATAACGATTTTTTTGAAGTAGTAGAAATGGAATTCTATCAACGAAATCCATTAAACTTTGATTACACGACATTATTTAAGGATCCGGCTTGTAGTGAACTGCGTGACGACATTACAGAACAAGACATCTTGAATTGTGACCACTCCTTCTTCAAGAACTTGGCGTGGTATATGAAGAACGACAAGTACCCCCGCGAGTTCCGTATTGGTCATTTTAAGGCATTTCCAAGATCAGAAACAGAGGCCAAACGAAACAAAACGGCTGCATACAGCCGCATGGACAACCCTGCTGGAATTTCAGTAAAGGAGGGAGAAGAATTGGCAGTGATGGCAGACTTGAAGGGGTTGAAGAACATCACTATCCGAGTACAGAACTTAGATCAACCGGGTGTGGATGGATTTTACAATCCGCAAGATTATACGGTGGTAGATGGATTGAATAATTTCATCATGAAGAACTCTGGATTAGTGTACGTAATGTATAACGTGGACAACTATCAAACAGCTCCTGAAATCACGCTTCATTTTACATCGGGTAGAGTGAACGGCTATTACGATACGCAGAAACATGAGAAGGGACGTTGGAAGCAGTTGCTGGCTGATGCCGTGGATACTCATTTCGATGTATTGGGACAATACACTCACATGACGTTCCCCACAGCTTCTTTCTTGAATTATACAAAGGATGTGGACGAACTGGTAAAACTTTATGATGAAATGGCTTATAGTCAGCAGGAGTTCTTGGGTTTGATGAAGCCTGGCAACGAGATGTTCCACAATCGTAGCTACTTCCATGTACATTATAATCAAGACAGTTATCTCTATGCTTCCGATTATCACACGGCTTATGTAGACTATGCTCTAAAGGAACTAGCCAATGAGGCGGCGTTACCGTCAAGTATTTGGGGATTGGCTCATGAGTTGGGGCACGTCAATCAGGTTCGTCCGGGGTTGAAATGGCATGGTATGACGGAGGTGACTAACAACATTATGGCTCTCTATGTGCAGACTGTTGTATTCGGACAGCCGTCACGTTTACAGTCGCAACAGATTGCTGATTATAGCAGCCGATATAGTAAGGCATGGACTTTGTGTGTTCCCAACAAAATGGCCCACAACCTGTTCGACCAGCCTGATTCTAAAGCCGATGTGTTTTGTAAGTTGGTTCCTTTCTGGCAATTACAGCTTTACTACGGTAAAATTAAAGGGAATACACCGAAAGAGCAGGAAGATCACAGTGGGTTCTATCCCGATCTGTACGAGAGAGTACGTACTACAGATAATCCGTCAACTGACGGCAAGTGTCAACTGGAGTTTGTCTATAACTGCTGTGATTTGGCAAAGGCTGACCTTACTGATTTTTTCACGGCATGGGGTTTCCTGACACCAATTAATGCTTCGATTGGTGATTATAGTAACAAGCAATTCACTATTACGGAAGAAGAGATTGAAGATGTGAAGGCTCGTATTGCCAACTTGGGATACAGTAAGCCCCGTGTAGCGTTGGAGTATCTCACTGATGACAATACGGAGATTTACAAGAATCAATCGGCATTAATCAAAGGTACTGCTGTACGTGATGGCAAAGTCTTCACCATGAATGGCTGGCAGAACGCTGTAGCTTTTGTTGTTGCCGATGCTCAAGACAAGCATATCTATGTCACCGAGGGTAGCGTGAAGACGTTTACCATGACAAGCGATTGGCAGAACGGTTATAAGCTTTACGCTGTTTCTGTGACCGGCGATCTGACTGATACAGGAATCAAGTAATTTAGAAGTGAAAAGGATTAAGAGGTTAAGGAGTTATTCCTTAACCCTTTCCTTTCTCAAATATGTAAAACTTAATACCCTGAACTGTAAAGTGCACCTTGCTATTCTCCCCCCCCCTTGTGTAGGTGCCTTTACATTTTGGGTTATTTATATATAATAAAGAATAAACTCATGAGAATACTGCGAATTTTTGCAATCGTTGTTTTGTGTACAGCTGGGAACCTTCTGCAAGCACAAAATATGCCCACTTACTCCACTTGGCAACTGAGTAAGGATCTGGAAAATTTCACTGACTGGACAGGTGCTTCACTTCCTGAAGGGTTCAAGAGTAAACAACTGAAGAGGTTCAACACACCACTGATGAAAGAATTGGCAGGCAAGTTGCTCAATGGTACTTACCAATCACGTTACTTGCTACACTCATACAAACCTATTCCTTCCAATAAGGTGTTAGCACAGCAAATGAAACTTTATAGTGGTTATAGTCGCTATGAGAATGTTACTGGTGTTTATCTGGAACAAGGTGAGAATGTGGTATTGGTGGGAGATTTACACGGACGTAGCGTGGGGTTACTTATTCCCGATTGGATGCGTCAACCTACTCCAGGTTATCCACCGACAAAAGATCCGGAAGGCTGGGGGCTGAAGAAGCAAGAAATACCTCTACGCGAAGGCGTTAATGTTATCTATGTAGAGAAAGCGGGGAATGTCTATTTGGACTATTTTGCCGATGATCCTGATACGGCTCCTGAAATTACCGTTCATTTTGTTACAGGAAAAGAAAACGGCTATTTTGATGCTACTGTGCAGAGCAACGATGACTGGAACCGCTTGTTGGATAATGCCGTTAGCCCTATTATGGATGTTAAGTCCAAGTATATGCAGATAGCTTATCCCGTGAGTCAACTGAAGAAACTGGCCTATGGTAAAGGTCGGGAACTGGCAGAAAATTATGATAAGATAATGCAGGTACAATATGATTTCTCGGGTGCTACAAAATATAATCGTATTCCTAAGAAACGTATTTTGGCCCGTGTTAACTTTAACTATTTTATGTTTCGTGATGGTGACGGTGTAGCTTTTGAGGGTACAGATGGCACTATGAAGTCGGCGATAGGTCAGGAAGTGGTAACTAACTGGGGTATTCATCATGAGATAGGACACGTGATGCAGATGCGTCCTTGGCTTACTTGGGGAGGAATGACAGAAGTGAGCAATAATCTTTTCTCCATGTATGGCACTATGAGTTTGGGTGATTCCAGTCGTTTGAGTAAGCGTCATATTTATGAGGCTGCTTTTAGTAAAGTACTTAATGCGCCAGAAAAGCAGTTTATCATGTGTGTGAAGGATCCTTTCCATAAGTTGATACCCTTCTGGCAAATTCAAATCTATGCCGATAAGATTGGTTATAAGGATTTCTATGCCGACCTGATGGAGCATTTACGTAACCAACCTCATAAAGGGGCGGGTAATGCATCTATTCATAATATGTATGAATATATTAAGCTTTGCTGTGATTTCCTGAAAACAGATCTTACGGACTTCTTCGATGCGTGGGGGTTCTTTCAGACCGGAAAATTTCACGTAGGCGATTATGGTAACTATGATTTTGAGGTCACTCCCAAGATGATTGAGGAAACAAAGCACTACATTGCTTCTAAAAACTATCCGAAACCGAGTATGGATGTGACAAAATTGACAGATTAGTTTTTGTATGACATAAAAACAATTCACGGGAGTTGTATTTAATTCTTTCAATATGAGAAACCTCTTTTTAAAGTCGATTGCAGATATGAGCAGATGTACTGTTGTTGTGTTCATGTTGCTTTTTGTTTGCAATATGTATGGTCAGCAACGCTTTCTTTCCACTCACCCTCGCTTGCTGTTCACTGGTGCAGAAGAAGCTGCTGTGAAGCAGTTGATACAAAACAATCAGCTTGCCGGTGAGTTGGCAGAGTTCTTGAAAGCGAAAGCGGATACATTGGCGATTACTCCGCAGAAACCTTATTTAAAGGATAAATATGGTAATATATTGTGGACATCCCGATCCTATGTGAACCGCTTGGGTACGCTTGCATTAGCTTACCGTCTCTACGGTGAGCGGAAATACTTGGATGCCGCCAACGAGGCTTTATTGTGGGTGTGTAACTATCCCGACTGGGATCCACCTCACTATTTGGATACTGCGGAAATGGCAACTGCCGTAGCTATTGCTTATGACTGGTTGTATGATGCGCTGCCTATTTCGACTAAAGACTTGGTAAAGAAATGTTTGTACGAACGTGCCATTGTTCGTGTGTTGCGTGAATACGAAAAGGGTAGCTTGGGAAGTTGGGCGAAACGAGAAACCAATTGGAACGTGGTATGTAACACTGGTATGGTGCTGGCCGCTTTGGGTATTGCAGAAGATTATCCGAAAGAGGCCGCTGTCATTCTTGATAATGCTGCCAAGTATATGCCCAACTGCCTGAAACATTTTGCTCCGGATGGCGTATGCTATGAGGGCCCTGCTTATTGGGGATATACTACCAGTTATTTAACTCTCTACCTAAAGGCGGTGGCTGATAATGACAATGGAAAGGGAGGTATAGCACAACTACCCGGCTTGGAGCGCACGGCGCTTTATCAAAAACGGACACTTACTCCGTCCGGTCGTCTTTTTAATTTCGGTAATGCGGGGGCTGATGCTCAAAATTCTCCGGCATTTTTCTTATTCAGCCGTATGTATAACCAACCTGAAGTGGCTGAATGGTATCGGGAAAAGTTAAAATTGACCATGCAGGATAATTTACTTCTACATCAGCTTTTCTTTCTGTCACTTCCTTGGTTTGACAATGCTTCACCTAAAAAAGTGGAGAAAATACCTGCTTTAGAAATATACCACAACACAATTAATGATATAATAGTTTTCAATGGGAATAGAAATAAGAAAGGTTCTCTATTTTTGATAGCCAAGGGTGGAGAACCTCGTCAAGCGCATCAACATTTGGATGGAGGTACATTCATTGTTGAAAGCAATGGGGTTTGTTGGACAGAGGATCTGGGAGCTGATGATTATGCCCTACCGGGATTTTGGGACGGACGTCCTGACGGACAACGTTGGAAGTATTTCCGTAATAACAATTTTTCCCATAATACGTTGAGTATCGACCATAAGATTCAGTATGCCAATGGCGAGGCATTTGTTTGCGAAGAGCATACAGATGCGAAGCAGCCTTCTGTAAAGCTGGATATGACTACTCTATACAAAGATCAGGCTTCTTCTGTATTCCGCACGTTCAAATTGTTAAATGATTACACAATAGAGATAATGGATGAAGTGGACTTACTCAGCCCGCAGTCTATAGTCTCATGGATAGCTTCCACCAAGGCACAAGTGGAAGTAAAAGAGAACCGGGTACGCTTGACGCATGAAGGCAAACATTTTTATATGGAAATCATCGCTCCGGCAGGAGCTACCTTTAAAACTTATCCGGCAAAGAATACCTATAAGGGTGAATATCCCATTGAAGGTTACAATATGTTGGAGGCAGAATGTGGATTGGAAGGTGGTAAAGGAAAGGTTGTGGTGCGTATGAGCAGTAAAAGAAATATGAGATAGCCTACTAAGAATAATTTAATTAATAATTACGTATGAAAATAACAAATTTTTTAGCATTGGGCATATGCCTCTTGTTTGGTTCATGTACAATGCAGAAATCTACTGTACAAGTCAACGACAAGGGTACGGAATGGGAGTGGAATAAAGGAACAATTGTAGTGAAAACTCCCGAACGACCTGCCGGACAAGAGAGTGTCATCGGGCTGGCTCTTCCTAAGATGGAAGTAGTTCGTGTGGGATTTGTAGGGTTAGGTATGCGTGGGCCGGGTGCTGTGTCACGTTTCACTTACATTCCTGGCACACAGATTGTAGCACTGTGCGACTATGAAAAGGAGCGTGCTGAGAAGTGTCAAAAGTATCTGAAAGAAGCTTCTTTACCAAAAGCGGCTGTTTACTCGGGTGATAAAGGTTACGAAGAATTGTGTAAACGCGATGATATTGATCTGGTTTATATTGCAACCGACTGGTTGCATCATTTTCCTGTGGCGAAATGCGCATTGGAGAATGGCAAAAACGTAGCGATTGAAGTTCCTTCGGCTATGAACCTGAAAGAATGTTGGGAACTGGTTGATCTTAGTGAGAAGAACCGTAAGCACTGCATGATTTTGGAGAACTGTTGTTATGACTGGTTTGAGATGAATACCTTAAATATGGCACAACATGGAGTGTTTGGTGAGGTAATTCGCGCGCAGGGTGCCTATATTCATAATCTTGCTCCTTTCTGGAAGCATTATTGGAAGAAAGGTGAGGATGACAAATTGGGCTGGCGTTTGGATTATAATATGCGTCATCGTGGCGATGTATATGCTACTCATGGTCTTGGTCCGGTGGCGCAGGCCCTCAATATTCATCGTGGTGACCGTATGGAGACTTTAGTAGCAATGGATACCAAATCGGTCGTAGGTAAGGACTTGGTGAAAGAAAATGCCGATTCTGTTTGTAATAGTTTCCGTAATGGTGACCACACTACTACTTTGATTCGTACCGCTAATGGTAAGGTCATCGAAATCCAGCATAACGTGATGACTCCGCAACCCTACAACCGCCTTTATCAACTGACGGGTACTAAGGGTTTTGCCAATAAATATCCTACTCAAGGGTACGCCCTTGATGCAGAGCAGTTGAAGGCTTCCGGCGTTCAGCCTAAGGTGGACGACTTGAACTCACATGGCTTCATGCCGAGAGAGGAGATGGTAGCTTTAGTAGAGAAGTATCAACATCCTATCCTGAAAAAGTATGGTGAGATGGCGAAAGAGGTAGGCGGCCATGGTGGTATGGATTTCATCATGGACAGCCGTTTGGTTTACTGCTTGCAGAATGGTCTTCCGTTGGATATGGACGTTTATGATTTGGCTGAATGGTGCTGCTTGGCAGAATTGGGTGAACTCTCTATGGACAATGGTTGCGCCTCTGTTGCATTTCCTGACTTTACCCGTGGTGAATGGAATAAGGTGAAAGGCTACAGACACGCTTATGCTGCTCCTGCTGACGAGGAAGCAGCGATGGAAAAAAGCGAAGGCTTTCACTAGCAAATTGATGTAACCATCAATCGTGGTACAGCGGCTAAAGGCAAAACCATAGTGGGCAGTAACAACCTGTTGATGGAAGGGGTACACGTAGCACATGATGCCATCATAGGCAGCGGTTGCATCATAGGCAATGC
>ENA-OQCB01000173-OQCB01000173.1-human-gut-metagenome-genome-assembly--contig:-NODE-173-length-31216-cov-3.978642_pt1 | contig 31216 bp, 29 predicted proteins | sample MGYA00242493_ERZ504568 | MGnify/ENA primary metagenome ERZ504568 (study PRJEB26092, sample SAMD00036229) | human gut metagenome | host: Homo sapiens | study: EMG produced TPA metagenomics assembly of...
GATTTTAACATGATGAGAATAACTCATAATCCCTATTTTATTTTGGGTATGCTAAATTCTTAAAAGGGTACTTAAAGGAAAGGTTAGGGATGAAAGATGTTTAAGGTATTTAGGCCGGATGGATGATTACAGAAGAGAATAGCTTGCAACAGATTTCAGCTAAGTATAGATTTAGGAAGAAAGGAGAGTATGGAAAATCCATAAACAAGAAATCATATGATGGATGTATTATGGTTGCTGTTTTGCTCGTCTGCTTTGGAAGTATGAAGCTGTTTGCTGACTGGTGCGAAAAGCAGGTAAAAGTTCAGAAAGTAAAGGAGGATGAAGAATCATGATTTTACTTGGAGCGATTATCATACTTTTAGCAGGATATCTGGTATACGCGCTGGTATATCCGGAGAAATTATAAAAAGTGGAGGAGAAATAAATGTTACAGATACTTATCTCACTGGCGATATATATGGTATTGGTAATACCGATGGGTACTTACATGTATCATATCGCGACTAATAAAAAGACGTTTGCGGATCCGGTTTTCAACCGTATTGACAACGGAATCTACAAATTGTGCAGAATCAATCGCCAGGGCATGAACTGGAAACAGTATGCGCTGCACCTTTTGATGGCCAATGCTGTCATGGTATTTGTAGGTTATCTCGTTTTGAGATTCCAGGGAGTTCTTTTTAACAACCCTAACGGAATCGAAGGAATGGAACCAACCCTTTCTTTTAATACAATCATCAGCTTTATGACGAACACAAACCTTCAGCATTATTCTGGAGAGTCAGGCCTTTCCTATTTGAGCCAGATGCTGGTCATCATCTACATGATGTTCACATCAGCAGCTTCCGGTTATGCGGCTTGTATGGCATTCTGCCGTGGACTTGCTGGAAAGAGAAAAGACCTTGGAAACTTCTACGAGGATATGATTCGTATCACCACGAGAATCCTGATTCCAGTTTCCATTATCGGTGGTCTGATTTTGATCAGTCAGGGGACACCAGAGAACTTCTTGTCTAACCAGACAATACATACAATTGAAGGTAAGCTTCAGGACTTAGCGATGGGACCTGTCGCAGCTCTGGAGATTATTAAACACTTAGGAACAAACGGTGGTGGTTTCTTTGGCGCGAACTCGACAACGCCGTTTGAGAACCCGACCATTATTTCTGACCTTACAGAAATGTATTCCATGATGATTCTCCCAGGTGCCTGTGTAATTACTTTTGGTAAGATGGTACAGGAGAGAAAGAGATCAGAGAATAAAACGGTTCAGGCAGCAAAGAAAGTTTCAATCTTTGGAAAACAGGGAAGAACTGTATTTGCAGCTATGGCAATTATCTTTATGGTAGGTGTTTGTGTCTGCTTCTTCTCTGAGAAAGCCGGCAACCCGATTCTGGCAGACGCTGGGGTCAGCCAGGCGATGGGAAGTATGGAAGGTAAAGAAGTGCGATTTGGTATCGATCAATCTGCGCTGTTCACCACGGTTACGACTTCCTTTACAACTGGTACTGTAAACAACATGCATGATACACTGACGCCACTCGGCGGTATGGTTCCGCTGCTTCATATGATGCTGAACTGCGTATTCGGCGGTAAGGGCGTTGGTTTGATGAATATGGTTATGTACGTCATCCTGGCGGTCTTCCTATGCGGCCTGATGATCGGACGTACACCGGAATACTTAGGAAAGAAAATTGAAGGCCGAGAGATGAAGCTGGTTGCGCTTGTACTGATCGTACATCCGCTGCTGATTCTTGGTTTCTCCGCTTTGGCAGTTTCTACAACTGGAGGTCTTGAGGGAATTACAAACCCAGGATTCCATGGACTGTCCCAGGTGCTGTATGAGTACTCCTCATCAGCGGCCAACAACGGTTCTGGATTTGAGGGATTGGCTGATAACTCTTACTTCTGGAATATTACTGCAGGACTTGCGATGTTCTTCGGAAGATACATTGCAATCATTGCTCAGCTTGCTATCGCAGGAAGTATGCTTGCTAAGAAGAAAGTGAATGAGACTGTCGGTACACTGCGTACAGACAATGCAATCTTTGTGATTATTCTTGTAGTTGTTGTATACATTTTTGCAGCACTGACATTCTTCCCGGCATTGGCACTTGGACCGATCGCAGAGCATTTGACTTTGTGGATGTAACAGCTGACTGACGTTCGGGCTGCATGATTTGTAGCTATTAAAATGAGAAAGGATATCAACTAAGATGTCAAAGGAAAATAAAAAGACTAAATTTGTGACAAAAGATATTCTGAAAAGCTCCTTAATTGGAGCCTTTCAGAAACTGAGTCCGAGATATATGATAAAGAACCCCGTAATGTTCGTGGTTGAGATCGGATTTTTCATTGCACTGGTTCTTACCATTTTCCCAACAGTGTTTGGTGACGACAGCACTCTTAGAGTATATAATGGTTTGGTAGCGGTGATTCTGTTTATCACAGTTTTGTTTGCAAACTTCGCAGAATCTGTGGCAGAAGGACGAGGCAAAGCACAGGCAGAGTCCTTGAAGAAGACAAAGAAAGATACCATGGCACATTTGCTTTTGGACAATGGTGAAGAGAAGCTGGTAAACGCTTCTGAGCTGAAAAAAGGCGATGTTGTTATTGTAAGAACAAACGAGTTAATTCCTAACGACGGTGAGGTTATCGAAGGTATCGCTTCCGTAGATGAGTCAGCGATCACTGGTGAGTCCGCACCGGTAACCAGAGAGGCAGGCGGAGACTTTTCTTCCGTCACAGGAGGAACTACCGTAGTCAGTGACTGGCTGAAAGTCAGAATTACTTCTGAGCCTGGTAAATCCTTCCTGGATAAGATGATTTCCCTGGTTGAGGGAGCTTCCAGACAGAAGACTCCAAACGAAATTGCATTGAATACCCTGTTGGTTGGTTTGACAATCATTTTCCTGATTGTAGTAGTAACTCTGTATTGCTTCGCAGATTATTCAGAGACAGCTATTCCGGTAGCGACGATGATCGCATTGCTGGTTTGTCTGATTCCTACCACAATCGGCGGTCTGCTCTCCGCAATCGGTATCGCGGGTATGGACCGTGTAACCAGATTTAATGTCATCGCAATGTCCGGTAAAGCTGTAGAGGCTTGTGGCGACGTTGATACCATGATCCTTGACAAAACCGGTACTATCACTTATGGTAACCGTCTGGCAGCAGACTTCAAACCGGTAAAAGGAAGATCAAAAGAAGACCTGATTGACTACAGTGTTATGACTTCTCTGTGTGACAATACACCGGAAGGTAAATCTGTGGTAGAATTAGGAAAAGAGATGGGCACCAAGATCGGCGAAGAAGCCGCAGAACAGATGGAATTCGTAGAGTTTACTGCTCAGACTAAGATGAGTGGTGTCAATCTGAAAGACGGCACTCAGGTACGTAAAGGTGCTTACGACGCAATTAAGACTTATGTTACAGAAAAAGGCGGAAAAGTTCCGGAGGATTTGGAAGGAATCGTGACTGAGATTTCCAGCTTAGGTGGAACACCGCTGGTAGTGTGTGTAGAAAACGTGATTTACGGTGTCATTTACCTGAAGGATACTGTAAAACCAGGTCTGGTAGAGAGATTTGCAAGACTCCGTGAGATCGGTATCAAAACTATCATGTGTACAGGTGATAACCCACTGACAGCGGCTACTATCGCAAAAGAGGCCGGTGTAGATGGATTTATCGCAGAGTGTAAACCGGAAGACAAGATCGTTGAGATCAAGAAAGAGCAGGCAGAAGGTAAGATCGTAGCTATGACCGGTGACGGTACGAACGATGCTCCGGCTCTGGCACAGGCTGATGTTGGTCTGGCTATGAACAGCGGTACAGCGGCGGCAAAAGAAGCAGCGAACATGGTAGACTTAGACTCTGACCCGACGAAGATTCTGGAAGTCGTTGAGATTGGTAAACAGCTTCTGATTACCAGAGGTTCTCTGACGACATTCAGTATCGCGAACGACGTGGCAAAATACTTTGCAATTATCCCGGCGATGTTTACGCTGGTTATTCCACAGATGGAAGTACTGAACATCATGCATTTGGCTACTCCGTTCAGCGCAATTTTGTCAGCACTTATTTTCAACGCGATTATCATTCCTTGCTTGATTCCTATCGCGATGAAGGGTGTAAAATACAAACCAATGCGTTCCGAAAAGATGTTGCTGAAAAACATGGGAATCTATGGACTTGGCGGTATCATTGTTCCGTTTATCGGAATCAAGATTATTGACTTGCTTGTGTCACCGTTGCTTGCTCTTTTAGGACTATAAAAGGAGAGAAGAGAAAAGATGAAAAATTTTGTATCATATTTTAAAAAAGCTTTTATCCTTACCCTGGTGTTGATGGTAATGTGTTCCGTTATCTATCCGCTGGTATTGACCGGGTTAGGCCAGGTGATGTTCAAAAAACAGGCGAATGGAAATTTGGTCGAGGTAAACGGTGAGGTAGTAGGGTCCGAATTGGTGGGACAGAATTTTACTGATGACAGATACTTCCACGGAAGAGTTTCTTCTGTAAACTACAACACTTACACAGAAGAGGAAGCGGAAGATGGAACCTATGGCGGTGTAAGTTCAGGTTCATTCAACTATGGTGCGACGAATCCTGATCTGGAAGCCAGAGTAAAGGAAAGCGTAGCAGACTTTAAAGAGCGCTACAAAGAAGCTACCGGTGAGGAACTGACAGAGGATATTCCAGCAGACCTGATGACAGCATCCGGTTCTGGTCTGGACCCACACATCAGTCCTGCATCAGCAGAGATTCAGGTGCCGATTGTAGCTGCAAACAGCGGACTCTCTGAGGAGAGAGTAAGGGAGATTGTAGACGAGAATACAAGTCACAAGATCCTGGGCGTCTTTGGTGAGGAAAAAGTAAATGTTCTGAAATGCAACATTGCCATTGCACAGGAGATCGGAGAACTCACAGCAGATGCGGAGTAAATATAATGGACAGCGTGGTGAGAGAGGAAATCACCGTGCTGAAGCTAAGAGGTTGCTGCAGAAGGAATACCTTCTGCGACGGCCTCAATTTTGCGTGTAAAGGGGAGAAAATATGAGCGAAGAGATGAGACCTGACCCAGAAAAACTGCTGCAGCAGATTCAACAGGAAGAACAAAAGGAGAAGAAAAAAAAGAGAGGTAAATTCAGTATCTTTTTGGGCTATGCGGCAGGCGTCGGAAAAACCTATGCGATGTTGGATGCTGCGCATCAGGCGCAGAAGAAGGGGATAGATGTAGTTGCAGGCTACATCGAACCTCATGCACGGCCTGAGACGCGAGCGATGATGGAAGGCTTAGAGGTGTTGCCGCCGTTGATGGTGGAATATAAGGGAATAGAACTGCGGGAGATGGATTTGGATGCAGTCCTGAGAAGACGGCCGCAGCTCGCCTTGGTGGATGAACTGGCCCATACGAATGCTAAGGGGTTGAGACATCAAAAGCGGTATGAGGATATCGAGGAAATCCTGGATGCAGGAATTGATGTCTACACGACGGTTAATATCCAGCACTTAGAGAGTTTGAATGATATCGTGGGAAGCATTACCGGAATTCACATGAAAGAAAGAGTGCCGGATACGGTATTTGATTCTGCGGACCAGGTGAAAATTATTGATATTGAACCTGAGACACTGATACAGAGGTTACAAGAGGGAAAAATCTATAAGTCAATTCAGGCCGAGAGAGCGCTGAATAACTTTTTTTGCAAAGGAAAAACTGATCTCATTAAGAGAGATCGCTCTGCGCAGAACTGCGGATAGAGTAAACAGAATAGCGATTGAAGAGAGTAAGATGTACCGTGACAAAAAGTACTATACGGGAGAACACGTATTGACCTGCATCTCCCCTTCTCCTACCTGTGCAAAAGTGATTCGGAGCGCTTCACGTCTAGCTTACGCTTTTCATGCAAACTTTACTGCCTTATATGTTGAGACTCCTGATCTTCAAAACGCAGATCGGAAAGTAAAAAAAATGGTCGAAGAAAATATGCATTTGGCAGAAGCTCTAGGAGCGAAGATCGCTACGGTGTTTGGAGAGGATATTCCCTTTCAGATAGCGGAATATGCAAAAATCTGCAGCGCATCAAAGTTGGTTCTAGGAAGAACAAATCATAAAATATGGCTGGGGCAGAAAAAAGGAACACTCACTGACCAGATTACACAATACATTCCCAACATGGATATCTATATTATTCCTGATACCAGCAATCGAGCTGAGAGATGGGCGATTCCCAAAGATGTGGCAAAGCACAAGAAAGAGGAGAAAAACGGAAGTTTGTTTTTAGATCTTGTAAGGGGCATCGCCACACTTGGAATTGCCACAGTCGTGAGCTTAGGTGTGGAACAAGTCGGCTTTATGAGTGCGAACATTATCATCATTTACTTGTTTGCGATTCTGATGCTGTCTCTCTACTCACGGAGAAGGTGGGTTTCGGCAGTGGCGGCACTGCTCAGTGTATTTTTGTTTAACTTTTTCTTTGTACCGCCGATCTACAGTTTTGCCGTTCATGCGCCGGCTTACTATACAACCTTCGTGTTTATGTTTCTGTTTGCGTTTATTATTTCTACGATTATCACCAGTGAAAGAAAACAGGCAAAAGAGAGTGCGAAATTTGCATATCGCACAGAGTTGCTTCTGGAAAACAGCAAGAGAATGCGGCGGGTTCATACAGTCAGAGCTCTGCTGAAGGAACTCAGCAGCCAGGTACTGAAATTGATGAATCTGTCAGTGATATTTTTTGTTAAAAAAGATAATAAAATGACGGGACCATGGCTATTTCCAAGGGTAGGGATGGACAAGGCTCAGCTTCGGGATATGTTAGACGATCAGGAACGTGCCGTTGTACAGTGGGTTCTGGAGAATAAAAAAAGAGCTGGCTGCTGTACGCATACGCTTCCAGGTGCTCAAGCTATGTATCTTCCTATTAAAAGTGGCGACGAGATCTACGCGGTTATGGGAATTGTTTTGGAGGAGAAAAGGGAGATTCCGCCTTTTGAGTATGGACTGCTCACTGCTATGTTGAATGAGGCAGCTCTGGTGTTTGCGAGAATATATATGACCAACAACAATAGTGCAGAAGAGCAAAAAGGAGATCAAAAAACGGTTCGATGACAAGGGAGTCTGATTCTGTACAATTCATTCATTTTTTGATATATTTAAATGAATACAAATAAAGAATAGGGGTGAATCGTATGTCTGCTCATATACAAAGTGCTGCCGATGAAAATGAACACATCATGGTGTGTCTGTCGGCGTCCGCTTCGAACCCGGAAGTGATACGTCAAGCAGCCAGGATTTCCAGTTCTTTTCATGGAAAATTTACTGCGTTTTACGTGGAGATGTCTGGTATGGATGATATGCCAGTTCAAGAGAGGAACAACCTTCAGGCAAATATTCGAATGGCGGAACAATGCGGGGCTAATATCATAGTATCCTATGGAAATGATGTGGCTGAACAGATCGCTGAGTACGTCAAGGTAGCAAAAGTAACACAGATCATAATGGGGAAGACCTATAAGGGCAGACGTTGGCTTTTTAAGAGAGACAGTATCTCGGACAAACTGTTGAAGATTGCCCCTAATTTAAAGGTGATGCTGATTCCAGACCCATTGGAAGAAGAACATAAAGTTCACTGGGTCAGGAGAAGAAGGAACCAGGATTTCTACCGGAATTCTCTGAGGCTGTCTATTGATATACTGACAATTTTTTTATTCTTGCTGCTCTCAACAGGTGTTTGTGTTCTTTTTGAGGAAAATCAGTTTCAGACGGACAATCTGTTGATGATCTATATGATGGGAGGACTTTTACAGGCACTGTTTGCACGGTGCAGAATCAGCAGTATCTTGTATGCTTTAGGTAGCGTGATAGTGTTCAACTACTTTTTCACCGAACCTCGGTTGACACTGCATGTGAATGATACGAGTTATATTACTACTTTTTTTGTGATGTTTGCCACATCAATGACCGTCTCTACTCTGGTTCAGCAGATGAAAAGAGTGGCAAAACAGGCCGCAGAGAAGGCATACCGTACAGAAATTTTGTTGGAGACGAGCCAGAAGCTGCAACAGGCAGAGGATGTCTCTCAGATAGCACTGCAGTCTATTCGGCAACTGGAAAAACTGCTGAACTGTACTGTGTACTGTATTCCGGGAAAACCGAGCTCAGATATGAAACTGCAGGACTACTTTGCCAGCAACAAGGAGGCCAATGGGCTGTCACGGGATGAAATTGCGGTGGCCAGCTGGGCATATAAGAACAACAAGCATGCAGGTGCTACTACGGGAACGCTTCCCGGGGCGAGATGCCTTTATCTGACTGTACGCAATGGGGATAAAATTTTTGCGATTATAGGAATCGAATTAAATGGAAAGGTTCCCACCGCTTTCGAGAAAAGTGTAATGCTGGCTTTGCTCAACGAATCGGCACTGGCATTTGAGAAAGAGGAACTGCGCAGGAGAGAGAGGGAGACTGCTCTTAGATTGCAGCAGGAACAGCTCAGAGGAAATCTGCTGCGGGCCATTTCCCACGATTTGAGGACGCCTCTTACGAGCATTTCAGGGAATGCTGATATGCTGATGAAAAGCTATCAAATGATGGCGGACTCTGAGCGAACGAGAATTTTTCACGATATCTATGAGGATGCAGTGTGGTTGATTAATCTGGTGGAGAACCTGCTGTCGGTGACGAGAATTGAAAATGGAACCATGGATATTGTACTTCAGCCAGAGATGGTAGAGGATGTTTTGGATGCCAGCATGAAACATTTAAAACGTCATGTAGGAAACCACGAGCTTAAAGTAAACCAGACGGATGATATGCTGATGGCTAAAATGGACGCAAAGCTGATTATACAGGTACTGACAAATTTAGTTGACAACGCGTTTAAGCATACACCGGAAGGGTCTGCGATTGAGATAAATGTGTATGAGAAAAAACATAAAGTTGTCTTTGAGGTGGCTGATAATGGGGACGGTGTGCCGGATGACCAGAAAGAGAAATTTTCACAATGTTCTACTCAGGAGATCACACTACATCGGATGGACGAAGATGTATGGGAATGGGGCTGACGCTTTGTAAGTCAATTATAGAAGCTCACGGAGGAAGAATTTGGGTGGAGGATAATCATCCGCGTGGAGCTGTCTTTCGGTTTGAGATAGAAGCAGAGGAGGTAAATTTCTGATGAAAAAAGAGAATATGCTGATTATGGTAGTCGAAGATGACAAGCTGGTGGGAAATCTCATAACGAGTACTTTGAAAGTAAATGATTACGAGTATCTTCTGACTACGACGGGAAATACAGCGATTATGGAAGCCGTCTCCCATAGGCCAGATGTAATTCTGCTGGACTTAGGACTTCCAGATATAGATGGGATTGAGGTGATTAAGAGTGTGAGATCTTGGTCTATGTGTCCCATTATCGTCATAAGTGCCAGAAGTGAAGACAAAGATAAAATTGACGCGCTGGATGCGGGTGCAGATGATTATCTGACAAAGCCGTTCAGTGTGGATGAACTGCTGGCCAGGCTTCGCTCCACAATGAGAAGAATTCAGTATCTGGAGGATAATGCGGGAAAAGAGACGCCGGTTTTTGAGAACGGTCAGCTTCGAATCGACTACTCTTCTGCGTCGGTTACGATAAAAGGAGAAGAAATTCATCTGATGCCCATTGAATACAGCCTTTTATGTCTGTTGGCACAGAATATCGGCAAAGTTCTGACGCATTCCTATATACTGGACAAAATCTGGAAGAACAGTATTGAGAGCGACCTGTCTTCTCTGAGAGTGTACATGACTTCTCTGAGAAAAAAAATAGAAATTGGATGTGAGAGGGGAACCTATATACAGACGCATATCGGCATTGGGTATCGTATGGTTCGGGTGGAAAAATGAGTGATAAAAGGACAGTGGTCTTAAAAATGATACAGGTGTTAAAATCTGTGGCGGTGATGATCGGATGCCTTGCGGGCGCGACTTTGATAGGAATGGTTTTTCATTGGATGAAATTTCCAGATACCAATGTGGTAATCATCTATATTTTTTCTGTACTGCTGACCGCACGTTTTGTCCCCGGCTACGGATATGGGGTTGCAGTTTCCGTGGCGGCGACATTGACGTTTAACTATTTTTTTACAGCACCGTATTTTACGCTGAATGTGTATGATTTGTCTTATCTGGTGACCTTTGTGATTATGACAGTGACCGCGATTATGACCAGTGCGCTGACATCTAGAGCGAGGAAGAGCGAGCGCCAGGCGTGGGAAAAAGAAAAAATCGCGAATGCACTGTATGGATTGACACATCGGCTTACCGATGCAGCAGATTTGGAGGAGATTGTCTCAGCGGTCATTGAGCAGGTAAGTAAAGTATTGGGATGCGATGCGGCGTGCCTGTGTTTTAATCAGGAGGGCTGTCCCATGGAGACTTATCAACAGCAAAGAGGAAGTGAACGGATGATTCAAAAAACTGGGGAAGAGGATTTCGCCAGATATTCCGAGGGAAACGTCTTTGGGAAAAACACAGTCTGCGTGGGAGAGAAGTTTTGTGATTGGCCTATCTACGGCAAAGACAGAATTCTGGGTGTACTGCGGCTGCCAAAAGATACCGCGGTTGGTACCATGAGAAGTTATCTGCCGTTGATGCAGGCTATGTTGGAAAACACAGCATTAGCTATGGAGCGAGTCTGGAATGTGCAGGAGAGCAATCGCTCAAAGGCGGAGATGACCCAGGAAAGATATCGCGGGAATCTGCTGCGGGCGATCTCACACGATTTAAGAACTCCTCTGGCGGGAATCATGGGGAGTTCGGAACTTTTGATGGATATGCTGAAGGAGGACAAGGAGGGCCGTGAGTTGGCCTCTGGCGTCTATAAGGATGCCGATTGGCTGTTGTCTTTGGTAGAAAATATCCTGAATCTCACGAGGCTCCAAGATGGCAGGCTCGTCTTGAATAAGCAGCCGGAGGCAGTAGAGGAGATTTTGGGCAGTGCGATTGCCCATGTGACGAAGCGTTATCCAGGAAGAGAAATTACGGTGGATATTCCGGAAGAACTGCTGATGGTACCTATGGATGGAAGATTGATGGAGCAGGTTCTCGTGAATCTGATGGACAATGCGGTGAAGCACACATCGGAGGAAAAAGAGATTCGTGTGGTGGTAAAGACGCAGGAAGAGCAAGGAGAAGTACTGTTTCAGGTGTTGGATGAAGGGAGCGGAATCGCTCCGGCAGATTTGCCTCATATTTTCCAGCTGTTCTACACGACGAGTACGAAAAGTGCAGATGCCAAGAGAGGCGTCGGTCTGGGATTGGCGATCTGTGAGTCTATTGTGAAGATGCATGGAGGAACGATTACCGCGGGCAACCGGAAAGATTGCAAAGGAGCGGAGTTTTCCATTCGGCTCCCTATGGAGGTGTCTCATGAAAAACAGTAGCATTCATATATTGGTCATAGAAGATGACCCTCAGATTAGAAATTTTATATCTTATGTGCTGAAGCAGGAAGAGTTTTTGTGCACAGCTGTGGGGACTGCGCAGGCCGGTATGTCGGAATTGGTGTCAGGGCAGATAGATTTGATGATTCTGGACCTGGGGCTGCCGGACTATGACGGTATCGAGGTGATTCAAAAAGTCAGAGAGTGGTCGGAGATTCCTATTGTGGTGGTGTCTGCGAGAGACCAAGATCAGGAAAAAGCAGCAGTGCTGGACAGTGGAGCAGACGACTATCTGACGAAGCCTTTTTCAGCGGTGGAGCTCTTGGCCAGAATTCGTGTGGCCCTGCGGCACCTTTGCAGGCTGGGAATCGGAGGACAGAGAGTTCAGACGACGGCGAAGGTCAAGGATTTGAGCATAGATTTTGAGAAGCATTTAGTGTACTTGGAGGGAAAAGAAATCCATGTGACACCCATGGAGTACAGCCTTTTGAATCTGTTCTTTCACAACATTGGAAAAGTGCTGACCACAAGCTATATTCTCAAAGAAGTTTATGGTGTTCATTATGGGACAGACACTCAGGCGCTGAGGGCGCTGATGGCTGGCCTCAGGAGGAAAATAGAAAAAAATCCAGCGAAGCCCCAGTATATTTTGACAGAGATTGGGGTGGGATATCGGCTGAGTGAAAATTAAATTCTCACAGGATTCTCACACGGATTCTAAATCTCTCACACCATCATCACAGAATCTTTGTTATTCTTTAAATAAAGAAAAGAAGATATCCTCGGCGGAGAGGTAAAGGAGAAGATAGAGATGATGGAGAGAGTATTTAACAGAAATAAGAGTAATTTATATACATTCTGCAAAGCAGGAAAGAAGCTGATTAACAAGGGTAAATATGAGGAGTGCAGACTGTTGGCGGCGGATGCCATGAAGAATTATCCAGATGCGCCGGAACCTCATAATATATTTGGAATTGTGTTAGAGAAGCAGGGAAACCACGTGTCAGCAATGAGACATTTTCGGGCTGCATACGCATTAGACCCGTCCTATGCGCCGGCACGGCAGAACCTTGAAAATTTTGGAACCTTCGAGCAGAATTTAGGCTGTGCGTTTGGTGATCTAGAGGAGCAGCAGAACGCACAGAGCGAAGATAAAGTAATTGCATAACGGGTAATTGAAAGAGTGCTGTTGCCGTGAAAGCGGCAGCAGCTTTTTATTGCATAGGAAACTTCGTTTCCTATGCAATAAAAAGCTCTCCGGGCGAGATGCGCACGCCGCAATGAGGAATTTCACCGCGAGGCGGTGTTGCGGCGGCGCGCAAAGTGGAAGGCGCCCCTCAAAGATTGAGAGGATGGGTAGCTGAAGTGGGCTTGCCCACTTTGTTATTGGATATTGAAAAAACTCGAATCTTATGATAAATTGAAAATAGTCAGAATTAAGTCAGAAAATAGCTTTTAAATTTTTGAAAAGTTAGATGTCGACAAAATAGGAGGATAAGGAAATGCAAACAGTGAGATTGGGAAAGACGGAGATTGTGACCAATAAAAATGGTTTTGGGGCGCTGCCAATTCAGAGAATCAGCGATGCGGAGGCTGTGAGGCTGCTGAGAAAAGCTTATGACAGAGGGATTACTTTTTTACGACACGGCTAGATTTTATACAGACAGCGAGGTTAAGATTGGCCTCGCCTTCAAAGGAATGAGGGATAAGATATACATTGCGTCAAAAACAGCGGCAGTGACGCCGGAAGCTTTTTGGAAAGATTTAGAGACTACACTGAATAATCTTCAGACGGACTATCTGGATATTTATCAGTTTCACAACCCTGATTTTTGTCCGAAGCCAAGGGATGGCAGCGGGGTCTATGAGTGTATGCTAAAGGCGAAGGAGCAAGGCAGAATCCGCCATATCGGTATTACCAACCATCGTTTGAAGGTGGCTGAGGAGGCAATTGATTCCGGGCTTTATGACACTCTTCAGTTTCCATTCTGTTACCTGGCTACGGAGAAAGACATTGCACTGGTGAAAAAATGTGAAAAAGCGGATATGGGATTTATTTCTATGAAGGCTTTGTCAGGAGGATTGATTAACAACTCAGCGGCAGCCTATGCTTTTCAGGCGCAGTATGAGAATGTCCTGCCCATTTGGGGAGTGCAAAGGGAAGAAGAACTGGATGAGTTTTTGTCCTACATAGATCATCCGCCTGTGATGACGCAGGAGCTGCGGCAGGTCATCGATCGAGACCGGGAAGAGCTGTGCGGGAATTTCTGCCGTGGATGTGGATATTGTATGCCATGTCCGGCAGGCATCAAGATCAATGACTGTGCGAGGATGTCCTTGATGATACGGAGGGCGCCGGCTCAGCTGCAGTTGACCGCAGATATGCAGAAGATGATGATGAAGATTGAAGATTGTCTGCACTGTAATCAATGTATGGAAAAATGTCCTTATGAATTGAACACTCCTGAGCTTCTCCAGAAAAATTTGAAAGATTACAAGGAAATTCTGGCGGGAAAAGAGATTCTCTCCAATAAAGAGACACAGTTTTAGAGGAGCTGGCAGCAGATTTTTAGTTTGTATGCCCTGGGGGATTGAAGCTCTGAATTGTAACGGATAGACATCAGCAACTGTTGGTAGTGAAATAAGGTGATTGTAAAATAGCAGTGTTGTTGGTATAATGGTAAAAGTAATAAAAATATAGACATTTATGACAATGGAAAGTTCGCGAAGCGTGCTTTCCATCGTTTTAGGAGGAAGTCTTTATGAACCGTAGGAAGATTATAATAGACTGCGATCCCGGGATTGATGATTCTATCATGCTCTGTCTGGCGGCAGCATATGAGAGACAGTTGGAAATTCTGGCAGTGACTACAGTTGCGGGAAATCATCTGATTGATAAAGTGACCAAGAATGCACTGGATGTCTTAGATTTTCTGAAGATGGATGTGCCGGTGGCCAGAGGGATGGATACACATATTTTGAATCCAGTTAGACCGGCAGAGGATGCTCACGGGGAGAATGTATTGGGAAATGTGACACTTCCTGACTCCGCGAGAAAACCAGTGGATGAACATGCGGTATTGTATATCCGCGACCTTTTGATGGGACTGGGAGAAGATGAAAAAGCCACCTTGGTGGTCACTGGCCCTTGTACCAATATAGCGATGCTTTTCCGGCTATTTCCCCATATAAAGAAGAAAGTTCAGCAGATTGTGCTCATGGGAGGCGGTGTAAAAAGTGGCAATGTGACTCCGGCGGCAGAATTTAACATGCATGAGGACCCGGAAGCGGGAGAAATCGTATTCCAGTCGGGAGTTCCCATCGTCATGGCCGGTCTGGATGTGACCTGGCAGTGCGGACTGACCCGTCGGCAGATCGAGAAGCTCTGTCAAGTGGGAGGAAAGGTGGCCAAATTCTGCGGAGACATGGCAGGGTACGCCTTTGAGAGAAGTTTTCATGAACTGCGCAGAATTTTACCCATACATGACGCGGTGACGATTATGTATTTGGTTCACCCGGAAATCTTTCAGGATGAAGATGCGTTCGTCCATGTGGATTGTTCCTATGGAATCAGCCGCGGAGAGACCGTCTGCGATTTTCGATGGTGGAGATTCGAGGAGGAGCCTGCTGTCAAGGTTTTGCTGAGCGCAGATGAGAAGAAATTTCAGGAACTTTTAATAGAGGCTATATTTGAATTGGATGAGAGACTGGGTAATCTATGAACTATATTGTGATGGATCTGGAATGGAATCAGTGTCCAGACGGAAAAGAGTATGCCAATGAAAAACTGCCTTTTGAGATCATTGAGATTGGGGCGGTAAAATTAAACCAGAACAAAGAGATTATTGGACGTTTTCATGAGATCATCAGGCCCCAGGTGTATAAGTGGATTCACTCGAAGACCAGAGAGGTGGTCCATCTGAACTACAGGAATTTGGCAAATGGCAGATCTTTTTCGGCGGCAGTCCAGGATTTTTTAGTGTGGTGCGGAGAGGACTATCGATTCTGCACCTGGGGAACTCAGGACTTGCTTGAATTGCAGAAGAATATGAGATATTATCAAATTCTAGAGAGTCTCCCAGGACCAATTCGTTACTACGATGTACAGAAATTATTCAGTATTGCCTATGAAGATCGGTCCAGTCGAAGAGCTTTGGAATATGCAACTGAGTATTTGAATATAGAAAAGAAGTATAAATTTCACAGAGCACAGTCGGATGCCTATTACACGGCAGAAGTTCTTCAGAAGATTGAGGACCCTGAAGTTTATTGTTATGATTCCATAGACGTGTATCAGAATCCTAAGGGAAAGAAGCAGGAAATTCATATCAAATATCCTACTTATGATAAATTTATTTCCAGGGAATTTAGCAGTAAGGAGAAAGCGATTCGGGACCGCGAAGTGAACAGCACGAGATGTCCCGTATGCGCGGTGGCAGCCAAGAGAAAGATTCGTTGGTTTACCACGAATTCCAAGCAATATTACAGTGTATCTCTATGTCAGAGCCATGGCCTGGTAAAAGGAAAAATCCGCATGAAAAAGACAGAGAACGATACTTTTTATGTGGTTAAAACCCATCAAGCTGATAGATACAGTAGATGCGAAGAAGATTCAGGAAAAAGCAAGAATCCCTTCGCATCAGAAGACAGTTAAGAAGAAAGCGCAGCAAGGAAAAGTAAATTTTCTTGCTGTTCATAGGAATCGGAAGCTCCCAGGAACCAGTTGTTGTGTTTGTACAGATAGCTGGTTCTTAATTTTTTGTTTCCAATGGGATTTGGAATAATAGTTGTCTTTGCGTATATTTTGTCTGTGTCTATATCAGTCGGCACGGTGATAAAATAACCGTGATAGGCAAACATTGGACTTTTTGACTGTCTGTAATCGAACACAGTCTGAGTAAGCGGGTCTAGATTGATATCTAGGTATTTAGGTCCTTTCTTTTCGACTTGGATATTCTTAAAATTGTTAAATCCGTAGTCAAAAAGGGCAGCCGTATCTGTGTAAGTGTAGGTCCCCTCATCTTGCAGTACCACGCAGATTAAAGTCATATGTCCCCTTTTAGCGTAAGTCACTAGAGTGTTTCCGGCAGCTTGGGTGTAGCCGGTTTTGCCGCCCAGACAGCCTTCATAGTAATAACCCGTGTTTGACATCATCTTATGGTGATTGTACAAAACGCGGGGTTCCGTGTACAGATTTGTGGGTTCGATCGTGTATTCCAAGGTGGTCGCTACTTTGCGAAACTGAGTGTTTTTCCAGGCATACCGGGCGATCAATGCCATGTCATGGGCAGTGGTGTAGTGGTGTTTGTCGGGAAGACCGTTGGCGTTGTTGAAATGTGTCCTGGTACATCCGATTTGTCTCGCGGTCTGGTTCATCAGCTCCACGAAGTTTTTTAGATTTCCGCAGCTTTGCTCTGCGATAGCGGTCGCTACTTCATTGGCGGATGCCAGCATGATTGCACGGTAACAGTCAGAGACTTTCATCTGTTCTCCTACCAGGCAGCCGATATTGGAACTGTCCACATCCTGATGGGTGATTGCATAGTCAGAGAAAGTGACGATATCATCTGGATTACAGCGCTGCATCGCGAGCGCGGTGGTCATAATCTTAGTGATACTGGCAGGGTATAGTTTCTTATGGGCGTTTTTGCTGTAGAGAATAGCTCCGGTATTCGCGTCTATGAGAACAGCTGAGCCTGCTTCTACTTTTGGACCTTCAGGCCATCCTTTGATTTTGTTTGAGGTGATCTTGTCGTCGTAATAGGCGGTATGGGGAACTGGGGTCGGGGTGGGGTCAAAGATCGCTTCATTCGTAGGCGGGGTATCTTCTGCTGTAGCGGATACTGGGACAGCAAAAAAGAGAGACTGCATCAGCAGAATCACAGCCAGGATTGAGAGCAGTATGGTTTTATTTTGCTTCATAGTAATTCCTTCTTTCGTTGTGAGGATTTTTGACTTTGTCTATAGGTGTTCTTTGATGATAACAAGAAAGCGAGAATTTGTCCAGGCGGGTACGTGTAAAAATGGTGGTAGTTGTGACAGTTACTAAAAATTATGAAGAATAAGAAGAAAGGGTTGACATGGGGAATTGATCGTTAGTATAATACACTACAAATAGGGAAAAACCACGATGGAGACAGTAGGCTGTATTTGAAAAGCACAGCGAGCCGGGGAGGGTGGAAGCCTGGCATGAGTAGAAACAGTTGAAAATCCCTCCGGAGTTTCGAGTCTGAAAGCGGAAGCGAGTAAGAGGAGACGGACTTCTTCCGTTATCAGGAACGGGTATAGGCTAAAACAGCAGTACCATGTAATAGGTGGTCAGCGAATGCAGAACTTTCGTCCTTTTACAGGATGGAAGTTTTTTTTCCTAATACAGGAAAAAGAAAGCCTTGTAAAAAATTTAAAAATAAAATGGCAGGAGGAATGAATCGTGTATCAGAAAGTAGATACGAATCTGAATTTCGTAGACAGAGAGAAAAAGTCGAAGAATTCTGGAGAGAAAACCATATTTTTGAAAAAAGTATGGAATGCCGCAAAGAAGGCGAGACTTATACTTTTTATGATGGCCCGCCGACGGCCAATGGAAAACCTCATATCGGACATGTATTGACTAGAGTAATCAAGGATATGATTCCACGTTACCGTACGATGAAAGGATATATGGTTCCGCGAAAAGCGGGCTGGGACACCCATGGACTTCCTGTGGAATTAGAAGTGGAAAAAATGCTGGGATTAGATGGCAAAGAGCAGATTGAGGAGTACGGTCTGGAGCCATTTATCAATCACTGCAAAGAAAGTGTCTGGCAGTACAAAGGAATGTGGGAAGATTTTTCCCAGACAGTAGGCTTTTGGGCAGATATGGAGCATCCTTATGTAACTTATCATGACGATTTCATTGAATCTGAGTGGTGGGCGTTAAAGAAAATCTGGGAGAAAGGGCTGCTCTACAAAGGGATATAAGATTGTTCCCTACTGTCCAAGATGCGGAACGCCGCTGTCCAGCCATGAGGTTGCTCAGGGGTATAAAGACGTGAAGGAGCGCTCCGCAGTTGTACGCTTTAAGGCGGTGGGCGAGGACGCTTACTATCTGGCATGGACCACGACTCATGGACTTTGCCTTCCAACGTGGCGCTCTGTGTCAATCCGGTGGAATGCTATGTGAAGGTCAGAAAGAATGACGAGGGAAAAGTCTACTACATGGCAGAAGCTCTGGTGGAAAAGGTGCTGGGCGAAGATGTGGAGATTTTGGAGCGCTACACAGGAAAAGATCTGGAATACAGAGAATATGAGCCTCTGTTTAATTTGTAACGCCGAGAAAAAGGCTTACTATGTGACTTGCGCAGACTATGTCACTTTGACAGACGGTACCGGCGTGGTGCACACTGCTCCGGCGTTTGGTGAGGACGACTCTCAGGTCGGCCGCCGCTATGATCTGCCGTTTGTACAGCTGGTAAATGAAAAAGGTGAGATGACCGAGGAGACAGCTTGGGCAGGAAAGTTCTGTAAGGACGCGGACCTGCCGATTCTTCAGGACTTGGAGGACCGCGGTCTGCTGTACGACGCCCCGAAGTTTGAGCACAGCTATCCACATTGTTGGAGATGTGACACCCCGCTGATCTATTATGCCCGTGAGTCCTGGTTTATCAAGATGACTGCGGTCAAAGATGATCTGATTCGTAACAACAATACAATCAACTGGATTCCGGAGAGCATCGGAAAAGGGCGTTTCGGTGATTGGCTGGAAAATGTTCAGGACTGGGGAATCAGCCGTAACCGTTACTGGGGAACTCCTCTGAATATCTGGGAGTGTGAGTGCGGACATATGCATTCCATCGGCAGCAAGGCAGAGTTAAAGGAAATGTCTGAGAACTGTCCGGAGGATATCGAGCTTCACCGTCCTTACATTGATGAGGTGACAATCAAGTGTCCGAAGTGTGGAAAGGAAATGCACAGAGTACCGGAGGTAATCGACTGCTGGTTTGACTCTGGGGCGATGCCTTTTGCACAGCACCATTATCCATTCGAGAACCAGGAGCTTTTTGAGCAGCAGTTCCCAGCAGACTTCATCTCTGAGGCTGTAGACCAGACCCGCGGATGGTTCTATTCTTTGCTGGCGATCTCAACTTTGATCTTCAACAAAGCTCCGTATAAGAACGTAATCGTTCTGGGGCATGTGCAGGATGAGAATGGACAGAAGATGAGCAAATCAAAGGGCAATGCGGTTGACCCGTTTGATGCGCTGAGAGATTACGGTGCAGACGCAATCCGCTGGTATTTCTATGTGAATAGCGCTCCGTGGCTGCCGAACCGTTTCCATGGCAAAGCGGTTGTGGAAGGCCAGCGTAAATTCATGGGTACTCTGTGGAATACTTACGCATTTTTCGTGCTGTACGCGAATATCGATAAATTTGACGCGACAAAATATACTTTGGATTATGACAAGCTGTCGGTTATGGATAAATGGCTGTTGTCTAAGCTGAATTCTGTGGTAAAAAGTGTGGATGAGAATCTGGAAAATTACCGGATTCCTGAGAGTGCGAGAGCACTGCAAGATTTTGTGGATGAGATGAGTAACTGGTATGTCAGAAGGAGCAGGGAGCGTTTCTGGGCAAAGGATATGCCTCAGGACAAAATCAATGCTTATATGACTCTGTACACAGCTCTGGTGACCATCTCTAAGGCTGCGGCTCCAATGATTCCGTTTATGACAGAGGATATCTACCGCAATCTGGTATGCAGCATCGACAAAGATGCTCCGGAAAGTATTCATCTGTGCGACTTCCCTGAGGTGAAGGAGGAGTGGATTGACAAGGAGCTGGAGAAAAATATGGAAGATCTGCTGGATGTGGTTGTGCTGGGAAGAGCCTGCAGAAACACCGCAAACATCAAGAACCGCCAGCCGATTGGAACGATGTTTGTGAAAGCTCCGTTTAAGCTGAATGACTTCTATCTGGATATCGTCGCAGATGAGCTGAATGTAAAAGAAGTGAAATTTGCGGACAATGTTGGCTCCTTTATCTCGTATAACTTTAAGCCGCAGCTGAAGACCGTAGGTCCAAAATACGGTAAACTGCTGAATGGTATTCGCCAGTACCTCTCTGAGGTGGACGGAACCAAAGCGATGGAAGAGTTAAAGTCTAATGGGGCTTTGAACTTCCAGGTAGACGGCAGTGATGTCTCTCTTTCTGAGGATGATCTGCTGATCGAGACGGCTCAGAAAGAAGGATATGTGACAGAGAACAGCGGCGAGATTTCCGTAGTTCTGGATACAAATCTGACACCAGAGCTTTTGGAAGAAGGCTTTGTGCGTGAGATTATCAGCAAGGTCCAGACCATGAGAAAAGAAGCGGGCTTTGAAGTGACAGATAAGATCTGTGTATCTGCAAAGGATAATGAGAAGGTTATGGAAATCATGAAGGCCAATGCAGAGGAGATCAAAGCGGAGGTTTTGGCAGATGAGATACTCTTAGGTGAGACAAAAGGCTTTGAAAAAGAGTGGAACATCAACAAAGAAAAAGTGACGATGGGTGTATCCAGACAGTAATAGGAGGACGGTATGATTATCGACAAACAGTTTGAAAAAGAGACGTTTAAGAAGAGTGTGCGCGACAATGTGAGATTTCTGTTCAGGAAAACATTGGAAGAAGCGACTCCTCAGCAGATCTTTCAGGCAGTTTCTTATTCTGTAAAAGATGTAATTATTGATAACTGGCTGCTGACGCAGAAGACATACGAAGAGCAGGACCCGAAGACGGTGTATTATATGTCTATGGAGTTTTTGATGGGTCGTGCCCTGGGCAATAACCTGTTGAACTTAACTGCTTATAAAGAGGTCAAGGAAGCTCTGGATGAGCTGGGAATCAATCTGAATGCGATTGAGGACGAGGAACCAGACCCAGCTTTAGGCAACGGCGGTCTGGGCCGTCTGGCCGCCTGCTTTTTGGATTCTCTGGCGACTCTTGGGTACAGCGCCTACGGATGTGGAATTCGCTACCGCTATGGGATGTTCAAGCAGAAGATCGAGGATGGATATCAGATAGAAGAACCGGACAACTGGCTGAAAGATGGATATCCATTTGAGCTGCGCCGGCCGGAATATGCAAAAGAAGTGCATTTCGGCGGGTATGTGAGAGTGGAGTACGATCACGAGAAAGGTGAGAATAAGTTTATCCACGAAGGGTACCAGGCGGTAAAGGCGATTCCTTATGATATGCCGATTGTGGGCTATAATAATAAGATTGTGAATACGCTTAGAATCTGGGATGCGGAGCCGATCGTGGATTTTGGACTGGATTCCTTTGACAAAGGTGATTACCGCAAAGCGGTGGAGCAGGAGAATCTGGCGAGAAATATTGTGGAAGTTCTCTATCCGAATGACAATCACTATGCGGGAAAAGAGCTTCGTCTGAAGCAGCAGTATTTCTTCATCTCCGCCAGCATTCAGGCTGCGATTGTGAAATATAAGAAGACCCATGATGATATCACGAAGCTTCCTGAAAAGGTGACGTTTCAGATGAATGATACGCATCCGACGATGGCGGTAGCTGAGCTGATGCGTATCCTGATGGACGTAGAAGGCTTAGGATGGGACCAGGCATGGGCGATCACCACAAAGACCGTGGCTTACACCAACCATACGATCATGGCGGAGGCGTTGGAGAAATGGCCGATTGAGCTGTTCTCCAGACTGCTTCCGAGAATCTACCAGATCATTGAGGAGATCAACCGTAGGTTCATTATCGAGATTCAGAATCGCTATCCTGGCAATTATGAGAAAATTAAAAAGATGGCGATCATCTATGATGGCCAGGTAAAAATGGCGCATCTGGCGATTGTGGCGGGCTATTCTGTAAACGGTGTGGCGAGACTTCATACGGAAATTCTGAAGAACCAGGAGCTGAGGGATTTCTATGAGATGATGCCGGAGAAGTTTAACAATAAGACCAATGGCATCACCCAGAGAAGATTCTTGCTCCATGGAAATCCACTTTTGGCAGATTGGGTGACTAACCATATCGGAGCGGACTGGATTACGGATTTGAGTCAGATTCATAAGCTGGCGATCTATGCAGATGACGAGAAAGCTCAGCAGGAATTCATGAATATCAAGTATCAGAATAAGGTGCGTCTGGCGAAGTACATTCTAAAGCACAATGGCATTGAGGTAGACCCTAGATCTATTTTTGATGTACAGGTGAAGAGGCTGCATGAGTATAAGCGTCAGCTGCTGAATATTCTGCATGTGATGCATCTGTATAATCAGATCAAGCAGCATCCAGAGATGGACTTTTATCCAAGGACTTTTATCTTTGGTGCAAAGGCGGCAGCAGGCTATAGACGTGCAAAGCTGACGATTAAATTGATTAATGCGGTGGCGGATGTGGTAAACCATGATGCCAGCATCCATGGAAAGCTGAAAGTGGTATTTATTGAGAACTATCGTGTCTCCAATGCGGAGATGATTTTTGCAGCAGCGGATGTGTCTGAACAGATCTCGACAGCGAGCAAGGAAGCCTCCGGTACTGGAAATATGAAGTTTATGCTCAACGGTGCCGTGACGCTCGGAACCATGGACGGAGCGAATGTGGAGATTGTGGAGGAGGTTGGAGAGGAGAATGCGTTTATCTTCGGCCTTAGCTCCGATCAGGTCATCAATTACGAGAATCATGGAGGCTATGACCCTCACGTGATTTACAATACGGATGGGGAGATTCGTCAAGTATTGATGGAATTGATTAATGGAAAATATTCTAATGATACAGAACTGTTCCGAGATCTCTATAATTCTCTGCTGAATACTCAGAGCAGTGACCGGGCGGATACCTATTTCATTTTGGCGGATTTCCGATCATATGCGGAGGCTCACAGAAGAGTCGAAGAGGCATACAGGGATGAGAAACGCTGGGCGAAAATGGCGATGCTGAATACTGCGTGCAGCGGAAAGTTCACATCTGACAGGACGATACAAGAATACGTGGATGATATTTGGCACCTGGATAAGGTGAAAATCGACGCGGAGTAATCATCGGAGGGGGGGATTTCCCCCCTCCGTCGCGCTTTTTATTCATGTGTTTGTTACGCAGATCTTCTATTTTCCATTTACAAGATAAAAGAAATTCAGTTATAATTTCTTTACAAGGAGGTGGAAATATGCCAACCATCAGATCAAGTGCAGATCTACGCAACAGTTACAATGAAATATCTACTTTCTGCCATCAGTATTCGGAGCCTGTTTTTATTACCAAAAACGGCAAAGGAGACCTAGCTGTAATGAGCATTGAGGCATATGAACAGCTTGCAGGGCGCTGCGAATTATATGGACTGCTCCAGGAAGGCATGGAGGATCTTGCCGCTGAAAGAACTCGTCTGTTTTCAGAAGCTATGGAAGAAATAAGGAGTCGTCGGAAACGATGAAATACTATTTGCACATTACCCAGATTGCGGAAAGGGATTTTAGCCAGGCTGCTGATTATATCGAGTTTGTCCTAAAAAATCCTCAAGCAGCTGATAACCTTTTAGCGGAAGCAGAAAAAAGATCAACTCCTTGCTGCTGTTCCCCAAAGAATGCCCTCTTGTGGAAGATCAACTTCTTGCTTTCTGGGGTATTCGTTTCATAACTGTAAAAAACTATCTTGTCTTTTATGTTGTTTCAGAGGAGAAAAGCCAGGTAACGGTAATCCGTTTTTTATATGCCAAAAGCGACTGGCATACGATTTTAAAGTTTGGTTTTTCCCTCCTGTAAAAGCAGAGGAGCTGTTGTAAAATAGATGTTTCATCATCTATGGAGCAACAGCTCCTTTTTCAATAGTTCCAGGTAGGAAATAGACAACTGACTCATGGGCATGTTAGCTGGAACTATATAACCGAAGTGAACACGGAGATTTTCATCCAGGGGCCGGCTGACCAGGCTGTATTTTCGGCAGGTTTTTTCGTCCAGAGGCATACAGTCCAGCGTAAAGGCTCGGTTATCAGAAACAAGTTGGTACATAATATCGGTGTTGGAGACCGTAATCCGAGCTTCAGGGCAAATCTTGTCGAGAAGTGAGTAGACTTGCAGAGTGAGGGAATTCATACGGGAGCATTTCTCAGTGATATAAGTATAGCCTTCCAAGTCTTCAGGCTTGATGGAGCTTTTTGCAGCAAGGTCACAGTTTTGGTGAACGGTGATTTGATATTTGGAACAGAGTAGATCATGAAAGTCTAGCTTAGAGCTTTTGAAATAAGACATCCAGTCGCTCAGCTGCGGGTCGATAATTGTGACAATTCCTAGATCGTAACCGAAATTTTTTACACGGTCCACAGCCTCATAACATCCGCAGAAAAACATGTCAAAGTTAAGATGAGGGTTCTGAGCATTTTGGCTGCATAGGTTGACAAAGGCGTTCTGAGCCTGAGAGACGAGGGTTGTCGCAAGGTGAAAAGAAGATACAGGAGACTCTTTGAAGTTTTCCAGGCTGGAGAACTGTTTTAGCACATTGCGGGCCTGCATGATAAATTCGTATCCGCGCACGGTGGTTCCAGAGATGCCCTTTCGGTTTCTCTCGAAGATATCAAAGCCCAGTTCTCTTTCTAAGTCCCGTATTGCCTGGCTGAGTCTTGGCTGGGAGACAAAGAGAGAATGGGCGGCCAAGCTGAAAGAGTGCAGTTTATATACTTCTACAACGTAGATGATTTGTTGAATATTCATAAGTCCTCCAAAGGTTCAATAGTCCAAAATACTTACTTTGGTATATATTAATACACGAAACAGTGAGAGTAAAGAGTTATTTGCTTAAACCAAAGCATAGACACTGGCATACCTTAAAGTGAGAATGAGAAATAGGATGAAAGATTATGGAAATCAGAGGCATTGATGTGAGCGCGTATAATCGTGTGACAGACTACAAAAAAGTGGCGGAGGCTGGGATTAAAGTAGCGATTCTGCGAATCACAGAGAGAGGAAATAAAGTGGATTCTACTTTTTATGGAAATTATGAAGGCTTTGTGGGAGCAGGAATTAAAGTAGGGGTATATAAATACAGCTATGCGCTGTCTGTGGCACAAGCCCAGGAGGAGGCCCGCAAAGTCTTAGAGACTCTGGACGGCAGAAAATTGGATTATCCAGTTTTCTATGATATGGAATGGAGTGAACAGAGATCTTTGCCGAGAACCACAGTGACAGCTATAGTGAAAGCATTTCGCAAGGTGATTGTGGAGGGCGGCTATTTATTTGGAATCTACTGCAATACAGATTGGTATTACCATGTGCTGGATACAGCCTCTCTTCCTTATGATTATTGGCTGGCTGCGTATCCTTATAATGATAAAGGACAAATCGTCGAAAGTCTGCGGCCGCCGGTAGGAATCGGCTGGCAGTACAGCTCGAAGGGACGGATTTCGGGAATAGAAGGAGACGTGGATTTGGATGTGTTTTATAAAGACTTTTCCAGTGGGAGCTCTGGGGAAGATGTTTCAGATACTGTCTCCTACACGGTAAAAGCAGGGGACACACTGTCTGGAATTGCTCAAAAATACAATACTACAGTGGAGAAGCTGGTGAGCCTGAATCATATCAGCGATGCAAATCTGATCTATGTCGGACAGAAAATTCAGATTCCAAAGACGGATGAGGCCTACAAAACTTGGGTGGGTGCTTGTACGGGAAACAGTGTCAATGTGAGAAAAGGACCGGGGTTGAGCTACGGCAATATTGCAGGGTATCCGATACTGAACAAGGGGAACCTTGTGGATGTGATTGGGGAGAAAAACGCGGATGATGGGGTAACGTGGTACTATATTTGGATTGCGAAGAAGTATAAAGGTTATGTCCGCCATGATTACATCCGCAGAGTGTGATGAGAAAATCGAGTGATACAGGAATGAATCACAGAGAAACTTTCATATATTGTAAAAAAATCTGGCAGGTGCTTATGAACTATCTATGGGGCGGTATGATTCTCATAGGAATCGTCTATGGAATGTGTACTGGTAACATATCAGAAGTCACGCAGGCAGTCATACAGTCATCGAAAGAAGCGGTGAATCTTTGCATTGGAATGGCGGGGATCACCGCTTTTTGGAATGGGCTGATGAAGATTGCGGAGGAGTCCGGGATGGTGGAGGGGATGACCATCAAAATTCGGCCTCTGCTGAACTTTTTGTTTCCCGGTTTGGTGGGGGAGGAAAAGGCCAGGAAATATATAGCGGTAAATATGATCGCAAATTTTCTGGGGCTGGGAATGGCAGCCACACCGGCAGGGTTAAAAGCGATGGAAGAACTGGAAAAGATAGAGGAGGCCAGAAGAAGAGGTGCCATCTCTGGAAAACCGCGGCCGAGGGGAGAAGCGAGTAATGAGATGTGTAACTTTCTTATTATAAATATTTCTTCGCTGCAGCTAGTGCCGGTGACTATGCTGGCCTACCGTGGTCAGTATGGCAGCGTAAATCCCACGGCGATTATAGGTCCGGCGATTGTAGCGACTACGGTCAGTACTGTGGCAGGAGTTATTTACTGTAAATGGAAGGACAGAAGGTAGAAAGATGAGATTTTTTATGTTTCTCTCTAATTTTATATTTCCTCTTATGATATTTGTGATTGTCGGTTATGGGCTTTTGATGAAGAAGGACATATACAGTGCTTTTTTATCAGGAGCTCAAGAGGGCCTGGGAATTGTTATGAGGATACTGCCTACGCTCATCGGACTGATAATAGGAGTGGGAGTTCTGCGCTCCTGCGGGGTGTTGGACTTGTTGGGAGATTTGTTTTCTAGATTTACAGCCGAGACGGGCTTTGGGCCAGAGCTGTTTTCCCTGGCGCTGGTGAGGCTTTTTTCTTCTAGCGCAGCGACAGGGGTAGCCCTGGATATTTTTAAGGAGTATGGGACCGATTCTCTTACGGGGCTTGCAGCGTCCATCATGATGAGCTGTACGGAGACCGTGTTTTATACGATGAGCGTCTATTTTGCTGCCGCTAAAATCACGAAGACCCGCTATACGGTGAGAGGGGCGCTTCTGGCTACGGCGGCAGGAGTCGCGGCAAGTGTGGTGTTGGCGGCAGGTATGATATAAATATATTGGCGTAAAAGATGGACAGATATAAGGAAAACAAATAACAATATAAGTTTTGGATATTATACAAGGAAAAGGCCCAACGCTATAATAAATAACAATGATGCTGTACTAAAGTACGCGGTTTTTAGAAAACTGCTGTTGAGAGAAGGCAGCAGATCAAAAAAGACCAGGCTGTCCCGGGACGCGCGGCTGGGATTGCGGTCAGATAGTGAGAGGGAGAAATATGAGTGAAAAAACAAGTCTGTTGAATATCATACGTTTTGCCGGAGCTTACATCGCTTATATCATAGGCTCTGGTTTTGCGACGGGACAGGAGATTATTCAGTTCTACACGTCTTATGGATATCTCAGCGTCGGCGCAATTTTAATCAGTATGTTTTTCTTTGCATGGGTAGGAAGTACCGTGATGAAGGTGGGATATGACCACAAGAACGAGCCGGAAGGAGGAGCATATCAAAGATACTGCGGTAAGTATCTGGGTACGTTTTATGAGTATTTTGTGCCGTTCTTTCTGTTCTGTGTAGTGGTAATTATGATTTCAGGAGCGGGAGCTACGCTGAATGAGTATTATGGAATGAATCACTATGTGGGAAGCCTTTTGATGGCAGTTCTCATTTACGTTGCATATATATTTGGCTTGAAGGGTCTGGTAAATATCATTGGATGCATCGGACCTGTGATTATTTTGTTACCATGATCGTGGGACTGGTTACTCTGGTTGAATCAGGCTCCGGTTTGGCTGAGGCAGGTAAGGCAATGGAGGAAATGTCCATTGCTCAGGCTGCGCCGAACTGGCTGTTGGGCGGTCTGCTCTATGCGGCTTACAATATCTTTGGTTCCATCATCTTTTGACTGCTCTGGGACGGACAGCCAAGAGCAGAAAAGAAGCGTCTATGGGTGGTGCTGTAGGCGGTATTACACTGATGCTGGCGACTTTGGTCATGAATCTGGCATTCTTGTCTGACATTGGAGAGGTGGGAACTTTTGGCAATTCCTACGCTGCACCTGGCTGACAATATCTCACCGATTATCGGTGTCATCTTCTCGGTTGTTTTGCTGTCTGGTATTTTCTCCACAGCGGCTCCTATGACATGGACTGTCTGCGATAAAATCGTAAAAGAAGGTTCTTTAAAATCTAAGATTGTGGCAGGAGTGATTGTCGTTGCGGCGTTCTTCTGCGGACAGCTTCCATTTGACCAGCTGGTAGGCACTGTTTACCCGTATACCGGGTATCTGGGAATTCTATTGTTTATCTGCGTGATTGTGTATGTGGTCAGAGGAAAAGCGAGGAGGAATGAAAAATGAAACTAAAGATTCGCAAAGAGCTGTGTGAGATGGAGAAGAACAGCTACGCGTCGGACCAGATCGTACTTCCAGAAGGGGGAATTGACTGCAGCGAGGGGTGTAACCCCTATGGCTATCCAGAGGGAATACTCCAGGTGGCCAGAGAGTTTAAGCCGGAGAGGTTTGCCCCATATCCGCACAGTATGGCGGCTTACAATGGAATCTGTGAATATTGGAAGAATCAGTGTTCCCTGAAACGGGATAATATTATGCTGACAGATGGAAGCATCTCTGCAATCTATACAATTAATAATATTTTTAATGTCAAGGGAGCTAAAGTGTTGGGAATTGCGCCGCAGTTCACGGATTTCGGTGCGAATGTCCGCCTTCTGGGAATGGACTATGCGTCTGTTCCGCTAAAGAGAGAGAATAATTTCCAGATTGACACAGAGGAATTGTTGGACAGGATTACAGGAGATCTAAGTGTGTTATACATCGATAATCCTAACAATCCTACGGGACAGGTAGTGGACAGCAAAGATATCGAGCGGATTTTGAAAAAGGCAGAGGACTGCGGAGTTTGTGTGATTGTAGATGAGGCGTATGGAGACTTTATGCCGAAGGACAATTCAGCAGTGAAGTTTTTGGCGTCCTATGAAAACCTGATCGTGATTCGTACATTGTCCAAAGGATTTGGATTGGCTGGCCTTAGAGTAGGCTATATCTTGGCTGCTGAGAACCTGATTCGCTGCATGTATAAGATGACAAATCCATATCAGGTAGGCGAGATTTCCAGAGAGCTGGCGGGAGCGGCTTTGACGATGGAAAATCATATCGCAGACCATATGGAGAATTTCGCGAGACAAAAAAGAGAGCTCAGAGAGAATCTGGGTGGAAAACTTCGGATGGCCAAGACCTGTGACACGGTATCAATCTGTCTGATTTATCATCAGGATTCAAAGGTTGATCTGTACAGACGCTTTATTGAGGAAGGTGTTCTGACTGTGCCGGGAGCGGAGTTCGACGAGTTGGATTCTTCCTATGTGAGAGTGAGAATGCCGATGGAGAAAGATTTTCCTGTTCTGCTAAAAGCAGTAAAGAAGATTGGCCAGGAATAGAAACGGCGGTGCGGTCATTGATCTGACCGCATGAATTTAAAATGATGAGAGAGAATATCCTAGAAGTCTGGGATATTTTCTCTCATTTTTGTGTATATGAAAGATTCATGGGACGTTTGCATATAACAGTGTAAAGAAGGTAAACGGAGAAAATATATGTTTACGATAAGTCTGTGTATGATTGTGAGAGATGAGGAAGGGACGTTGAGACGGTGCTTAGACAGCGTTAGGGAGGTGGCAGATGAGATTATTATCGTGGATACAGGTTCTAGAGATCGTACTGCCGAGATTGCGAGAGAGTTCACAGAGAAGGTCTATGAATTTCAGTGGATAGATGATTTCTCAGCGGCCAGAAACTATGGTTTGGAGAGGGCTACTCAGGATTACTGTATGTGGCTAGACGCGGATGACGTGTTAAAGCCGGAAGAGGCTGAAAAGATTCAGAGACTGAAAGAGGAGATGCCGGTGGACGTGGATGTGGTGATGATGAAATACGCGATTGCCTTCGACGAGTGGGACAGACCGACTTTTACTTATTATCGTGAGAGGCTGGTGCGAAACGGAGACAGATGCCGGTTTGCGGGGCGGGTACACGAGGCGATCGTACCATTTGGAACGGTCAGGTATGAAGAGATTTATGTGGAACACCGGAAGGTGAAAGCCTCAGACTCGAATCGAAATCTGCGGATTTATGAGAGAATGGTACGGGAAGGGGAGATATTGGGGCCGAGGGAGACCTATTATTACGGAAGAGAATTGTACGACCATGGACGGTGGAGAAAAGCCGGGAGAATGTTTCGGGAGTTCCTGAAGATGCCTTCAGGCTGGGAGGAGGATAAAAAGGAGGCGTGCAGACTTTTGGCTGTCTGTTATTATAAACAGGGACACAGAAAAAAGGGGCTGCGCAGCCTGCTAAGAGGACTGGAATATGGGGCTCCAAGACCAGAGCTGTGCTGTGATTTGGGCGGATGGTTTTCGGAGGAACAGATGTGGGAGACTGCGATCTATTGGTATGAGCAGGCACTTCAGGCGCCGCGTCCGGAAAAAGGATTTTGCCGGGAGAACAGCAGGGGATACCTGCCTTGCTTACAGCTGTGTGTGTGTTGGTATCGGCTGGGAAATTATGATAAGGCTCTCTATTATCACAAAGAGGCTGGCAGATGGAATCCAAGGGGGAAGGAGTATTTGAGAAATGTTCCTTTTTTTGAAAACCTAGCATATTGTAAATAGAAACTTGGTATTTGGGAGACGAGTATAGAATGATGTTTAGAAATAATGATTCTTCAGATGAAATGAGAGCCAGTTCGAATTGCTGTGGATGTGGTCCGAATCAT
>ENA-OQCB01000175-OQCB01000175.1-human-gut-metagenome-genome-assembly--contig:-NODE-175-length-30997-cov-4.855977_pt1 | contig 30997 bp, 26 predicted proteins | sample MGYA00242493_ERZ504568 | MGnify/ENA primary metagenome ERZ504568 (study PRJEB26092, sample SAMD00036229) | human gut metagenome | host: Homo sapiens | study: EMG produced TPA metagenomics assembly of...
TAAGTCCGCCTATGTCATAGAGCTCCTCGTAGTGGCCCGGAACAGCATGGACACGGCTGCTGATATCATAGTAGACCACGTTTCCCGGAGCCCACATAACGGCTCCCCTGGGCTGAAGCTGCGGTATAATATTGGAGACAATGGCCCCTCCCATACTGTGCCCTGCGGGAAACATATTGTCCCTGTCACACCATGGCTGCTCACTGGCCCACAGATAAATAGCCTTTGCCTGCTCCACCTCATCCATATATCTCATTTCCGAAAAGTCTCCGTCGCTTTCGCCGCATCCGTAGAAATCAAATTTCACACATGCGATACCGTTATCGGCGCACCTTCTGGCAAACAATGGTAACGGTTCCTGGATCCAGAACCAGTATGGATGGTGGTACCGATATTATGATGGGGGTTACCCCTCTAATACCTGGGGAAAAAAATCAATAACACATGGTATTATTTCAACTTGGACGGTTACATGCTAAACGGATGACAGCAAATAAACGGATCATGGTATTATCTGGGCGCAAACGGAGCCATGACCCGGGGCTGGCAGGCTGTCAACGGGCGCTGGTACTATATGAACGGCGACGGCGTCATGCTCACCGGGTGGCAGTATCTCAGCGGACGCTGGTACTATCTGGACGGCAGCGGCGCCATGCTCTTCCGGCTTGCTCCAGCTTGTCATCCTCTGCCTTCAAGGCGTCCTCATACGCCCTTCGCAGGTCCTCCTGGTTTTCCCTTTCCCCGTAATCCACATCCTCGTAGTCTTCCTCGGCCGCATACATCTTTGCCCTGGCTTCCTCTACCTTCAGGTCCTCTTCATCCCGGATGTCCTCCAAATCCTCTCCGGCCCTATCAAGCTCCAGCTCAGCCCGTTCCAGCTCCTCTTCGGAAGCCCCCTGCTCCTCCAGGCGTTCCAGCTTTTTCTGCTTATCCTCCACTTCCCGCTCCGCCTTTCTCACAGCGGAATCCCTGGACTTCTGGGCCGACTCATATGATCTTCTGGCACTTTTCATGGCCTTGCGGTTATCCTCCTTCACCTGCTCCCTGGTCCGGTTCTTCTTCTGCACATAATCGTGCTCCAGTTCAATGGATGCCTTCTCATGGTCCTCCTTCGCCTTCGCCAAATCCTGGTTTCCCAGTTCCAGGGCTCTCTGGGCCGCGGCCAGCTGCTGCAGCGCCAGAGTCTCCTCAGTCACCCGAGGGACTGGAGCAAAGGACATCTGCTCCTGTTTAAACGTCAGCTCTGCCTTTTTGTACTCCAGGGTCAGGGCATCCCGCTCCTCCTCAAGTCCTTCCATCTGAAGGGTCAGGACCGTGTCTCCCGCCTTAACAGACTGTCCGGGCCTGGCTGTGATTTCCTCCACCTGCATGTTCTCCGGCAGTGATATGTATACCGTTCTTCCGGCAGTAAGCTCTCCCTCTCCCTGTATTGCGTAGGGGATCACATCCTGCTTTCCATACCCTGTCTTCACCCGTATGACGGTAAAGGAATCCAGGGCCCTGGACAGAAAGGTCAGAGCTGCCATAAGGGCCAGGAATATGGCCGCTGCTTTTTTCACGTTCATTGGCTCTCACTCCTTGATTCCTGATGCGGCAATCCCCTGCTCCAGTGTCTCCTGTCCCATGATGAACAGAAGGACAGGAAGCATCATCATGATGACCGAGGCGGACCAGGCAGCGCCTGCCTTATCAGCCGTAATGTCCGGCAGATAAAGGGACAGCGGCCACAGTCTCTGCTTCTTTAAAAATGTCATGGGCTGTTCAATGGCATTCCAGTATTCCAGGAATCCCAGCACCAGCATGGAAATGATTCCGGGCCGTCCCACTGGTATACCCACCTTCAAAAATATAGAAAAGTCACTGGCTCCGTCCAGCCTTGCCGCTTCTATGAGAGGCGTTGGAATGGACGCAAAGATTTTGTACATGATAAAAAATCCGGAAATGCGGAAAAAGATTTACCCGGCAAGAATTGACCGCCAGATGGGTATTTAAAAGATGGAACTGCTTAAGGACCAGATAATTTGGGACCATGGTCACCTGAAAAGGCTGCATCATCAGAATGATATAGAAAAGAAACAATGCCCTTTTTCCGGGAAAACGGAAGTGGGCAAAGGCCCAGGCTCCCGGAAGCGCTATAAGCAGCTACCCTGCTAACACCAGCCCGGTCTGCAGGCAGGAATTCCAGAACATCACATAAAACCCCGGGGAATCCACAAGCAGCTCCACAAAGGGGCTAAGCGTTGGATAGGAGGGAATAAGGGCTGCCTTTATGGGGGCGTTTCCCATGCCAAAGACAGCGCCGAAACGTTCAAGCATTTCCCCTTCAGACATCAGCGCGTCGCCCGCCATGAGCAAAAGGGGAAGCCATATAAAAAGGCACAGCAAAATGAGGACTGCATTTGTCAAAATACGTTTTATCATCTCTTCTTCCTCTTCCAGGTCCATAGCAGCACCGGAATCAAAATGGATGTCTCCACCATCACGGATGCCGCGCTCATCTTCTGAATGTCCAGGGATACAAACCAATGGTTGAACAGGTGCTGGAGCATGTAGATACTCTCATGGGGATAATCCCCTGATATAAGGTATGCCTCCCTGAACACCTTAAAGGAATTGACGACAGACAGCACCAGCACCAGAAAGGCCGTGCTCTTAAGCCCCGGCAGAGCCACATGGAAAAAGCTCTGCCAGGAACCGGCTCCGTCCACCTTTGCTGCCTCGAAAAGCTCTTTTGGTATTCCGTCCAGTCCGGCCAGCCAGAGCATCATGTCGCAGCCTGTGTTTTTCCATATATAGGTCAGCACCAGGATATAAAAGGCACTTCCCTGATTCAGCCAGTCCTGTTCCCTCCCGCCTGCCCATACCGCCAGCTGGTCAAGGAGCCCCTGAGGATAAAGCAGCAGCTTCCACAGCAGCACAACGGAGGCCACCGGTATGGCCATGGGCAGCAGGAGCGTTGCCTTATACAGGTTCCGGCTGTCCGCGGCCGCTGTCACAAGCACCGCTGTCCACAGTGAAAAGGCCATCAGCACAGGGATGCACACCAGAATAAAATGCAGGGTATTCTTCACAGCCAGCCGGAATGCCTGGCTGTGAAAGACCTGTATGAAATTCTCCATGCCCACAAACTGCCCGCCCACTGCCTGGAAAAAGGAGCGGACCACCACATTCACAAAGGGTATGAGCACAAATATGGCTGTCCCTGCCAGACTTGGGGCCAGGAACAGCCATGGCCTCATATTCCTGAGCTGGATGCCAAATCGGTTCCCGAAATATTTTTTTATGCCTTTTCTATTCTGAAAAATACAGCATTGCCTTGTTCTGCGCATTCTGAGCTGCCTGTTCCAGGGACAGTTTCCCCTCAAAAAATCCTTTTGTCTCATTGATGATAATATCCGTCAAAACCCGGTCCACCCGAATGGGATGATCCGCCCTGGCCGCGGTATCAAATACCAGCAGGCGTTCTTCCTTTGTGGGCCAGCTGCCTGTCAGCTCGTAACCGTCAGCTCCGCTGACAGCAATGGATGTACCGCTTGTATTTTCCCGCCCCACCCAGTCCCGGGCTGCCAGGGCATTGACCGGAAGGCCGTCTGAAAGGTCCTTTGACTGGACATCACGTCCCAGCACAAAGAGAATGAATTCCCTTGCCATCTCCTTGTTCCGGCAGGCCTGGTTGATTCCCATGGTACCTGCCGGCAGGTAGGATGCATTTACATTTTCCATAGTGAATCCGTGCTTTCTCTGTACTGCCAGAGGCAGCAGGACATCGTACATGCCTCCAATCTTGTCGATTGCAATGGCACTCATACCCTGGTCCACACAGTTGTATTCGCTTGTCATCAGTCCATCCGCTCCCGGAATAAGGTTGTAGACATTGCCCCGTCCACCATCCTCAGACTCGTCAAAGGCAGGCTTGGCACCGTTTGCCTCACCCAGGACCTTCACGGTCTCCAACAGTTCCTTAATTTTATCCGGATACGGCTTTCCCGTACGCATATCCACGATTTCATCGTATTTCAGCATCAGAATCTGACGCAGCAGACTCTCATAATTTGTCTTGGGCCGCAGGGGAAGATTGGACGAATCCTTCTGGTAGGCTCTCATGGCTTCCATGGACACAAGGCTGGCTACGGCCTGGCTGTCCCCATAGGCAGCCAGCAGCGTCATCCTGGTGGGAATCTGGTAAATACTCCCGCTTTCCTCTGTATAAGGCTTTGACACCTGCTCCATCAGCTCTCCCGAAGCTATCATGGGACTTAAGTATTCCTTCATGTCCTCAAGAATCCCCTTTTTTATATAGGACTCCGCCGGGAGACCGTCCAGAACCAGCAGATCCGCCCCATTTCCGCCTAAAAGCTCTGTATTCAGGGCTCTTATGGTGTCGGATACCGTGGTGCTGCCTGCCGAGGTCTGTCCGTCAATCAATTCCACCCTGACATCCGGGTGTTCCAGCTGGAACATGGAAGCTGCCTGGCGAATGGTATCTGTCTCTTCCAGATTCAGCCCGTATACAGTCAGTGTCTGGGTGGGCACGGAAGGCATCTGCGGGTCATATGTATAATGTTTCAGTTCTTCCTTCTCATCCTGGGTCATCCAGACATAAAAGTCATTCTGGTTTCCCACAAACAGCTTCCTGAGATTAGCGCTTGGAAGGCTCAGGGAATTAAGGGTGCCGTCGGCCACGGTCTCCCACAGGCTTCCCCCCTGATTCATATGGTGGATTCCCCGGGGATTGGCAATGTATATTCCCCCGCTTCCGTCAGATGCCATGGGAGCCCCCATGTCAAAATCCGGTGACTGGAATGGTATCTCCTCTTTGGCGGACGCTGACATGCCGGATATATCGTAGCTGATATAGGAGCTGTCGCCGTTCGTGATATATCTGTTCCCCATGAGCAGGCCCGAGCCCTTCCATTCCATGGAACTCCACTTCTGGGGCAGGTAAGAACCAGGCCGCCCTCAGGCGTGTACACGTCCGTCACCCCGCTGTGGGACAGGAAAATAAGTCCCTCCTCGGACACCGCCGCAAAATCAGGCCTCACATCGTAATATTCCCGTCATTTTTGGCGAAAGACCTGGTCCAGAAGCATCAGAGGCTCCTGCCCCTCTGTCAGTTTCATCATGAATGTCTTATAATCATCCCCGCCCTGGTACAGCACATACCGGTTTCCATCCTCCCCCCATATCATGTGCAGGGTCCCGTAAGGAAACTCCAGTCCCTCCAGCAGGCTGTTGTCCTGTTTCTCCCATTTTTCACCCGTCCATATGTATCTGGAAGCTTTTTTTGTCCTTGACCGTATACAGCTCCAGGACCTGGTCCTCTGTCTGGATGATATCGGCGGCTGTCTCCCCTTCTTCCAGGGAAATGCCTATACTGCTCTCCGCGTATCTTCCCCTTGGGCCCTCCTGCTGCTTTTCCTCCTGTCTCTTTGATTCCGTCTGCTGTTCACTTGTGCTGCCGCCCGCTGTACCGGACGGGTTAGCGCAGCCCCACAGGCATCCTGCCAGTATGCTGACAGCCAGACACAGGCTCATAAGTTTCTTTTTCATTGTAATTCTCCTCCTGGACAATATTCATGTCCCATGTATCATATATTAATGACAATGAGGATGGAACAATGCGGATTTTATTGGTTGAAGATGATAAGGAATTATGTGACGCCATAAAGCTCCAGTTAGAGCGGGCTGGATACGAGACTGACTGCTGCGGCCAGGGGCAGGAAGCCTTTTATTATGCGGCTGAATACCCCTACGATGTAATCATACTGGACCGGATGCTTCCCCATATGGACGGACTCAGCGTCCTGGGCGGCTTAAGGAGAATGAATATTGCCACGCCGGTCATCATCACCACTGCCCTGGACGGCATCAACGACAGGATTGACGGCCTGGACGCGGGCGCTGACGATTATCTGGTGAAGCCCTATGCCGCGGAGGAACTGCTTGCCAGAATCCGGGCCCTAACCAGGCGGCCGGGTAATTTTAAGCAGAGTCCCGCGTCCGCCTGCTCCAACATCAGCCTGGACCCGGAGAAAAGGGAGCTCACAGGTCCCCAGGGAACCCTGCAGCTGAGCAAACGTGAATCCGCCCTGATGGAATATCTGATTCGCAACGCAGGCCAGGTCCTTCCCAGTGGGCTGATTCTGTCTTACATATGGGGTCCCGACTCCGATGTGGAGGAGGGGAATCTGGACAACTATATCTATTTTCTGAGGCGGCGCCTCAAATCCATAGGAGCCCTGCCCCAGATTAAGACGGTCCACGGAATCGGATACCGCCTGGAAAACGGAGGGACCCATGATTAAACGGCTCCGGCGGCAGCTCACCGCCCTTTTTACCATTACCACCGGACTGATTCTGACCCTGGTGGTCATCGGCATCCTGGTCATAAGCGCCAGGGAATTCAACAAAAAAACCTGGTTTCCTTTCAAAACCAAATCCTTAACATCACCTCCCGGCTCCAGTCCGGCACCACTATCAGCTACACCTGGCTGTCCAGGCTGGAGAGCGATAACCGCCTGATTATACATATCGAGGACAACGGCAAGCCTCTTCTTTACCGCGGTTCCTGGACTCCGGCCAGCGGTCGGGACACTTTAATCATGCGGGCCAGGGAAGCCGCCATGTCCGAGCGCATTGACCCGTCATCAAGGCCGGTATCCTCATCCCTGCTCAGGAGCTCTGTATTTACGGTGACCGGGGACTGCAATGACACCTATCTGGGAAGCGTGCTTGTCCTTCCCACACGGACAGGATTTCAGAGCCTGACACTGCTCGCCTGCAAGGATCCCATGGGATTCGGCCTGTACCGGCAGGGTATCCTGTTCTTTCTTCTCAATCTGGCCGGCATCGCCGCGCTGATGTCCGTCAGCTGGGTATTGGTGGGAAAGTCCTTAAAACCATTGGCGGAAGGCCAGAAACAACAGAATGAATTCATAGCGGCAGCATCCCATGAGCTGAGGGCTCCCCTTGCGGTCATCCGATCCAGCATATTCGCTGCACGGACAGCCCCTGACCAAAGGGAGAAATTCATGGATAATATGGACCGGGAGTGTTCCCGCATGTCCTGTCTGGTGGGCGACATGCTGCTTCTGGCCTCAGCCGACACCGGACACTGGAGCCTCAGGACCTCCTCCCTGGACATGGATACCCTTCTAATCAGTATCTACGAGCGGTTTGAGCCGCTGTACCAGGACAAGGGAGTCCGCCTGAAGCTGGACCTGCCCGAAACCTCCCTGCCCAGGGTATGCGGCGATGAAAACCGCCTGGAACAGATTTCTGCCGTCCTCCTGGACAATGCCCTGCGCTACACGCCAAGAGGCCGCAGTGTCAGTCTGGCCGCATCCGTACAGACGGATAAGCATCTGCTCTCCCGCGGCCGGAGCATGGTCTGCCTCACCGTATCAGACCAGGGCTGCGGCATGGACGACGAGACAAAGAAACATATATTTAACCGGTTCTACCGGGGAGACAGCGCCAGAAGCCACAAGCAGAATTACGGGCTGGGGCTCAGTATTGCAAAGGAACTGGTACAGCTCCACAGAGGCACCATAAGCGTATCGGATTCACCGGACGGAGGCGCCTGTTTCCTGGTCCGCCTGCCTGCCGAACCTGAGCCTCATGCGTCCGGCAGGTAACGGTTCACTGCCTCGGCACAGCCGGTTTTTCCCTGAATGTCAACGGGGCAGCCATGCTGAGTTCTGATATGTCTTCCTATATGGAGGCAGGTATTTTGAGAGGGCTGCGCGTAAACTGCCGGTGGGCGGACAACAGCACAGCGGAATATGGCTTTGTCATCCGCACTGACGCTTCATCCACAGAAATCCGTAACCAGGCAGACTGACGCCGGATGCTTCCATGAGGTCTCCTGTAACCATATCTCCGTACATACCGTCCTTTTCATCAATCCACGCAATGCGGCGTTCTCCGCTGAAATTAAATAGACCAATGAGTTTTCCGCCCCGGCCGTCCTGCCTTACCATGCCCAGAACAGAGCTGTCCCATGTCTCTAATGTACGGAAGGGGCACTCTGCATCCAATAAGGGCTCCCCGGCCCGTATGGCCTCCAGTTGCTCCAGATTATGGAAAATATGATTCTGGACTGTTTCCGGTTCATTGATCCGTTCCGCCAGCTCCCACTGAAAATCTCCCCTGTGTATATACCGGGAATCCGCCGCTTTTTCAGGCTTCTCCTTATAGGTATAGTCATTGACCTGGCCCACCTCGTCCCCGCTGTACAGCACAGGGATGCCCGACTGAAACAGCATGAATGCGTGGAGCATGGTATCCAGCCTGACAGCCTCCTCCATGGCCTGCCTGTCATGGCAGAATCCCGCCTTTTCCACACCGCACATGGAGGCCGTGGTTCCGCAGAACCGGGCGTCCCTCGTGGCCGGGTCGTCATTGTACAGGACGCCCCAGCTGAAGCTCTCCGGTATCCTGCCTGTGAAGAAATCATTCAGAAATTTCTTATGGGGAACCTGTCTCATCCCCCACTTTTCCAATAGGGGATAATCCAGTCCCCAGCCTATATCATCGTGGCACCGCAGATAATTGAGGAAGGTACAGGCGGAGGGCAGGGCGCTGACCGTCTCCATCTGGCTCTTTAATAGCCTTACATCCTTTGCGGCAACCGTATTCCAGATGGCTGCCATGGTGGTCACATTGTAGAGCATATGACATTCCGGCTTTTCCACGGTCCCGAAATAGGGAGCCACCTTCTTCGGTTCCATGACCACTTCCCCCAGCAGCAGGATACCGGGACACACAATTTCCCCAATCATGCGCATCATCCTGACAATGGTGTGGACCCTGGGGAGATTGCGGCAGTCCGTCCCCAATTCCTTCCATATGTAGGGAACCGCGTCAATTCTCAGCACATCCACCCCCCGGTTTGCAAGGTAGAGAAAATTAAACATCATTTCATTAAAGACAACGGGATTTCTGTAATTCAGGTCCCATTGATAGGGATAAAAGGTGGTCATCACATGCTGTCCTATCTCCGGCAGATAGGTAAAGTTTCCCGGCGCCGTGGCGGGAAATACCTGGGGCACTGTCTCCTCAAACATGGAGGGAACCGTCCAGCTGTCAAAGAAAAAGTATCTGTCCTGGTATTCCTTCTCACCCGCCCTTGCCCTTTTTGCCCACTGATGATCTTCCGATGTATGGTTCATCACGAAATCCAGGCAAAGGCTGATTCCTCTCTCATGGCATTCACGGGCCAGCCGTTCCAGGTCCTCCATGGTTCCCAAATCCTCCCTCACCTTTCTGAAGTCAGATACGGCATACCCGCCGTCCGAACGTCCCCTGGGGGTATCTAAGAGGGGCATAAGGTGGAGATAATTCACATGGCACCGCTCAATATAATCCAGCTTTTCTTCCACACCCTTAAGGCTGCCCGCAAAATGATCCGCGTACATCATCATGCCCAGCATGGAGCTCTTTCTGTACCAGCACGGGTCCGCTTCCCTGGCTGCATCCAGTGTTCTGAGCGGTTCTGCGCGCTCCCTGTAAAATCCTTCCATTCCTTTCAGCAGCCGGTCAAGCATATCCTGGCTGTTGTAGAGCTCCATATACAGCCACTTCAGTTCATCCATGTGCTTATCCAGACGCCTTTTGTAGATGTTCTCCCGCTTCATCTCTGTCATATCCTCCTTAAATGTACCTGCCACGCCTGGTATTCTCCCGTCATGGGCGGTATGGGGATTCCGGCCGACATAAGGCCTGCTCCCGGATATACGGCCCCTGTATCCTCATCCCTGTACATGGCCCCGGGCTCCAGTCCCTCCAGACGGACATACAGCGTCAGAGGATTGCCGTGGGCCTTAAGGGTCACCGCGTTTAACAGAGCCTCCCCCCTGTCCTCTCTCACAAAGAGCCACGCGGCCGCTTCCCTGTCCTCAAAGGGATTGGTCAGCCGGTAATACTCCCCGTCATGAATCAAATGCCAGTATTTATGGTACGCGTCTATCTGCTCCCTCACACAATTCTTCTCTTCGTCTGATATGGCGTTTAAATTCAGCTCATACCCAAAGCTGCCCGCCATGGCAACCACTCCCCTGGTCTTCATGGGCGTGATTCTGCCTGTCTGGTGGTTTGGAACCGCGGATACATGGGAACCCACCGCACTGATCGGATAGCCAAAGGAGGTGCCGTACTGAATCCGGATGCGGTCCACTGCGTCGGTATTGTCACTGCACCAGATTTGCGGCGTGTAATACAGCATGCCTGCGTCAAAACGCCCGCCGCCGCCGCTGCACCCCTCAATCAGAAGGTCCGGATAGCGCTTTGTCAGACGCTCCAGGAAGTCATAGAGTCCCAGCATATACCGGTACAGGACGCTGCCCGGACTGTCTCCTCCCGCCGTTTTGTCTGCCGCCGAATATACGTCCGCTATGCTGCGGTTCATGTCCCATTTCAGATACTCGATATGGCGCTGTCAAGGACCTGGCATATACTGTCAAAAATGTAATCCGCCACCTCTTTCCTGGAAAAATCCAGCACCAGCTGACTTCTGCCCCGGACCGGCTTCCTTCCGGGCACGGCAAAGGCCCAGTCCGGATGTTCCCTGTAAAGACAGCTGTCCTCAGATACCATCTCCGGCTCCACCCAGATACCGAATTTCATTCCCAGGCCGTTAATCCGGCTGACCAGGCTGCCCAGAGAACCGCCCAGCTTTTTTACGTTTACCTGCCAGTCTCCCAGCCCGGAAAAATCCGAATCCCGGTTTCCGAACCATCCGTCGTCCAGCACCATCATTTCCACGCCCAGGTCCTTTGCCTGCCTTGCTATGTCCAGTATCTTTTCTCCGGTAAAATCAAAGTAGGTGGCTTCCCAGTTGTTGATCAGCACCGGCCTGGGAATGGTCTTGTACTTTCCCCTGCAAAGGCTGCGGCGCATGGCCTTATGGATGCTGCGTGACAATGCTCCCAGTCCCTGTCCGCTGTATCCCATGATTACCTCAGGTCCGAAGAAACGCTCCCCCGGCTTAAGCTCATAGGAAAACATCTCATCCTGAAGCCCCATAGCCATCCTGGTCTGACCGTACTGGTCCGTCTCCGCCTCAGCCTTAAAGGGGCCGCTGTACACAAAGGACATGCTGTAGCAGGGCCCGGAGGCTTCTGTTGTCTCCCGTCCCGCCAGTATCAGAAACGGATTATACTGGTGGCTGGAAGTCCCCCTGCGGCTGCCTATGACCTGGGCGCCGTGGCACAGGGCGGTTCTCTGGAAATTGCGCTCCATAGCGTGGCGTCCGTAAAACTGAATCAGGTCGTACTCCCCGTGTAGAAAGTCCAGACACGCGCTGTATACCCGTTTCAGGGCTGCCGGACCATCTCCCCCATTTTCCACACAGACTGCCCTGGTGATAATGTCGTATCCGGGGAATACGCCGTAGAGCAGAGTAACCGCCAGCCCGCTGACCTGGTCTGTCAGGCGTATTTTAAGGCTCTCTGCGTCCTCCCGCCCCTCTCCATACATGGCCGGAAGTCCGGGAAGGCTGTATTTCCCTTTGCATATTTCGTAACCGGCATAGCGCAGATTCAGTCCATAGGATCGGCCGGCCTGTTCCACTGCAAAGGCAGGGCTTCTGAAGTCCCCCGACCCCTGATGTGGATATTCCTGGGGAAGAGCGTCCAGGGAATAGGTTCTGTCATCACCTGCCTCATATGGGTTGGGTGAAAACCCTCTGTCCTCAAAGGTAAGCATATATTCCATGGAGCCCTCTGTCCTGTCTCCGTAGTACAGATGAAGCAGATTCCCATAGGAATCTGCCTTCATCTGATATGTGGAGTGGTCCGTGTGAAGGGTGAATATCCTTCCATTTTCCTGATACTGTATTGCCATGTGTCGTCCTCCGTCTATATATATCTGTCTCTATCTGTCTCTATTTCCGTCTTTATTTCCATTTTCTATTTTCCGTCTGTCATTGCAATGCCTTCAATAAACTGCTTCTGGAATACCAGATACAGAATCACCATGGGAACCATGGCCAGGACAGAGCCTGCCATCAGCACCGGATAATTGGTGATAAACTGTCCTCTCAGGGTGGAAAGGCCGGCTGACAGGGTCATCATGTTCAGGTCGGTGTTGGCAATCAGAGGCCACATCAGGTCTGCATACGCGAACACCGCGGTGAAAATGGTAAGGGCAGCCATGCTGGCCTTGGTCAGAGGCATCATGACCTTTGTAAAGGTCTGCCACCTGGTACAGCCGTCCAGGTATGCTGCCTCCCCCAGTTCATCCGGGATGCCCATGTAAGCCTGCCTGAGGAAAAAGGTGCCGAACGCGCTGACCAGTCCTGGAAATACCAGCGCAAACATGCTGTTTGTCAGCCCCATCCCGGCTAACATCTGGTACTGGGGAATAATGAATATCTGGGACGGCAGCATCATCTGTACAATCACCAGGGAGAACAGAAGGTTTTTCCCCTTGAATTTAAGTTTTGCAAATGCGAACCCGGCTGCAGAGGAAAACGCTACCGCGCAGAGCACCCGAAACAGGATCAGCAGCGCCGTATTCACATACAGTTTCATAATGGGCAGGGAGGCGATGGCTCTCAGGTAGTTCTCCTTCATCCACTGCTTTGGCAGGATGGTGGGCGGAATCTGCACGCTCTCCCCTGCTGATTTGAAGCTGGTGAACACCATCCATATAAACGGAAATATCATAAGCAGGGCTCCCGCTCCCAGGGCCGCATACACAAGGGCGGTATTAATACCGCGGTTTGTCTCCAGTGATTTCATAATTTCCCTCCATCCTAAACTTCATAGTTGACCCACTTCTTCTGTCCCCAGAACTGCAAGGCTGTCACGGCTCCTATGAGCAGCACGGTCCACACGACAATGGCGGAGGCGTACCCGCGGTTCCCCGCCACAAAGGACTCACGGTAGAAGAGATACATCAGTGACTGGGCGCTTGTAAGGGCCGGATTCGTCTGGTCCACCATCATGTAAATCAGGTCGTACACCTTAAGAGATGCCATGAGCCGCATGATTAACACCACAAACAGGGTGGGCGATACCATGGGAAGCGTAATCTTAAAGAACTGCTCTACCTTGGAAGCCCCGTCCAGGCTGGCGGCCTCATAGTAGCTCTTTGATATGTTCTGTATTCCCGACAGCAGCAGAACCGCGTCATATCCCACCGCGCTCCAGACTGCCACCACCGCGCAGGCGGGGAGCACCAGCTTCGGATTGGTCAGCCAGTTGACCCTGCTTCCGATGACCTGGTTGATAATGCCGTACTCTGCGTTGAAAATCCATTTCCACACCATGGCTATGGCCGCGGGCGCAACCACCATGGGAAGGAAATAGATGGCCCTGAAAGCCGCCTTTGCCCGAATCTTGGCATTGAGCAGAACAGCGGTCAGCAGGGAAAGGAATATTCCCAGGGGCACGGTCAGAATACAGAAGTAAATGGAATTCCAGGTAGCCTTCCAAAACTCCCTGCTTCCAAACATCTGCACGTAATTCTCCACCCCGCTGACCTCATAGTACCCAAAGGGATGGGTGGTGGAAAAGCTCAGTACCAGGGTCTGCAGGAACGGATATACGTTCAGCACAATCAGACCTATTATCGTAGGGGCAATGAGCAGATAACCCCATTTTGCATCCTCTGTCAAACATTGTTTCTTACCCATCATTTTCCTCCAATCCTGCCATTATTACAGCGCCTTTGACTCGTCCACCAGTTTCTGCATGTCCTCCAGTCCCTGGTCCAGACTCAGCTCGCCGCTGTATATCTTTAACAGCAGGTCATTAATCTGGGTTTTCCACTTGGGTCTGGATGCGTTATTGACGCTCTGCACGCCATAAGGAAACATATCCACGCATTTCTGGACATCCAATTTGTAGTCATATTGGTCAAAGGCGCTTATCCACGTATCCTCCAGACCTTTGTAGGCCGGTATGGCGGCGCCTGACAGCCCCTGGACCCTCTGTCCTTTCTCAGAACCTGCAAATTTCAGGAAATCCCTTGCGTATTCCAGCTTCTTTCCCTTGGCTCCGGTGGAATAGCACAGGCCGTTGGATATGGTGGCCCTGCCGTCTCCCCGGACCGGGTCCGGACACTTGGGAAGCACGGCCACGTCCCATTTTCCAATCATCTCCTTGTTATTTTCCATGAAGGAGATAAGGTTCCAGTTTCCCTCCAGGTACATGGCTCCCTGCTCTGACATAAACGCGTTGCCCGGAGCTGTCTCAGCAAAATAGTTCTGGTCAGGGCACCACGGCTCCTTCTGGAGGCCGATGTAAAATTCCATGGCCTTCCTGGTACCGTAATCCAGGAACCCTGCCTTTGTCTTATCCTCGTTCAGTATGTATCCCCCTGCCTGGTATACGAAATTCCAGTATCCCAGCTGATCATCCGCATATGCCATATATCCGTATTTTCCGGTTTTTTCATGAATCCGGGCAGACGCAGACTTCAGGTCATCCCACGTCCAGGACTCATCGGGGTAAGCCACTCCTGCCGCGTCAAACATCTCTCTGTTATAGACCAGGCAGATCGTATCCTTATCTTTGGGAACCCCATACATCCTTCCGTCGGAACCCCTGGCATTTGCCAGTGAAATATCCGAAAAGTGGGTGGTATAATAGTCCGGCTCCACATCGTCATATAAATCCGTCACATCCTCCAGTTTTCCATAATCCGCATATTTGAGAATCTGATTGGTGTGCATCCAGAAGATGTCCGGCAGCTGTCCTGACTCTGCCGCCGCATCCAGCTTGGTCCAATATTCATCCCAGCTGGTGACCTGAACCTGGATTTCCACCTCCGGGTTCTTATCCATATAAGCCCTGGCTACCGCTTCCATGCCGCCTCTCTGGGCATTGTCCCAAATCTGGAAGTTCAGATGCACCAAGCCGTCCGAGGCTCTGGTTCCGAAGCTGCATCCTCCCAGCAAAGCTGCCCCCAGCACGGCTGCCGCCGCTGTTAGCAATCCCTTTTTGAACGTTTTAAGCATAATATACCCCCTGTCATCCCTGTTTCTTCTATTCTAAAAACATCCAATTTGTCGCCTTCATTCCATCCGGATTTCCTTGGTAACTACATGATATCATGGGTTTTAAAGCAGGTAAATATTCTGCTTTCGCAAAAAATATACCCAAATACTATTTTTATACCTATAACTTGATATAGGCTGGCATTTGGGTATATAATGATTAAAAAGGGGGTTTTCAGGCAATGAGCAATGTACTGTTTTCCATATTTCCCAACGAACGTTTTGTGGATTTGGGTTTATATCAATACGGCTGGGAACAATGTGAACCGCTGCACTCCTACGGTCCCTACGCCAGGAACCACTATCTGTTCCACTACTGCATATCCGGCACAGGCACCCTCATATCCACGGATTCCAAGGGCGTGTCCCACACCTACCAGATTAAAAGCGGAGAAGGGTTCCTGATTTATCCTAAACAGATCAACACCTACTTTGCGGACAAGAACCATCCCTGGGAGTACACCTGGGTGGAGTTTGACGGCCTCCGTGTTAAGGAAGCCCTGGAGCTGGCAGGACTGACCATGGATGCCCCTGTATACCATTCCAATGCCCGGGACTTAAGCCTGGAGCTGAAAAATGAAATGCTCTACATTGCCAGGCACTCCGACCAGTCGCCCTTCCACCTGATTGGCCATCTTTATCTGCTCCTGGACTATCTGACCCGCTCCTCTGCCTCCCGCAGGCTGTTAAAGACAGGCCGTCTCCAGGACTTTTATATCCGTGAGGCCACATCCTTCATTGAGCAGAACTTCCAGAACGACATATCGGTGGAGGACATTGCCGCTTTCTGCAATCTGAACCGCAGCTACTTCGGCAAAATCTTCCGCGACGCGGTGGGTAAGAGTCCTCAGGAATTCCTTATCAGCTACCGCATGACCAAGGCCGCCGAATTGCTAAAGCTTACGGAGCTGAGCATAAACGACATCAGCAATGCTGTGGGTTATCCCAACCAGCTCCATTTTTCCCGCGCCTTTAAAAAAACATACGGCATCCCGCCCCGCCAGTGGCGCCAGGAAAACAAGATGGCTCCTGCCACCTAGGGCCAGGAGTATTTACTGCCGTATGATATACAGACATATGGTATACAGCCGTATACTTACAGATACTTCTCCTCATACTCCTCCACAGGTATGGGCCTGCTGAACAGGTATCCCTGGGCTGTCTCCACCCCGCAGGTACGAAGCACGGACATCTGCTCCTCTGTCTCGATTCCCTCTGCCACCACCCGGATTCCCATTTTTTTGCAGATTCCCGCTATGGACTCAATGATGGCCTGGGCCTTGGGGTTATTGACCATGTCGTCCACCATGGTCTTATCTAATTTGAGCACGTCGAATTCCACTGAGGATAACAGGGACAGATTCACATACTCTGTTCCAAAATCATCCAGGGCAACTGTAAATCCTGCCTGGCGCAGTTTCCCTATGAGCTCCTTTAAGTCAATTTCCGGCGCGTTCCGTATGCTCTCTGTTATCTCGATTTCCAGCAGTCCCGGAGAGATTCCATATTTATCACACAGCTTCACCAGCTGTTCCACAAAGGAGGGCTGGGCCAGGGAAAACCTGGAAAAGTTCACTGAAACAGGAAATGCCTGCTTCTCCCGGTCAGCCCACTCCTTTACCTTGGAACAGATAAATTCAAAGACAAAGAAGTCCACCTGGCTGATGGTCTGGGCTTCCTCCAGAAGGGGCAGGAAATTGCCCGGCAGCACCATGGACCCTTCCTTGGACTGATATCGTATCAGCGCCTCTGCCCCCACCGCGGACCGGTCCGCAGAGGAAACCTTTGGCTGCACATAGACCACGAAATGATTCTTTCCCAGTTCGTCTGCCAGTACCTCCGGGTTGGACAGATTGATTACCTCGTCGCTCTGGTGCCTGTAGCGCCGGGACACAGGACTCCGGCGGTAAAATTCTTTCTTATCCTCATACATCCTTGCATCTGCATCCGCAATAATTTGGGACAAATCATCGCTTCCCTCTGCCCAGCGGCTGCCCACGGCTGCCCTGCATATGGAATCCCGCTCAAAATTCTTCCTGAGCAGCTCCACCTTTTCCTCAAATACTTCCTTGCTCCATTCCCGGCAGATGATGACAAATTCATCCCCGCCGATTCGGTAGAAATCAGCTCCATCAAACGTCTCCCGCATCCTCCTGGCGCATTCCACCAGTACCTTATCTCCAAATGCGTGGCCTCTCAAATCATTGATATCCTTCAGGCCGTTGACATCCAGATATACGATGCCCACCGGGGAATCCGTAACTCTCAGGTTATCCGTATCGGCAGTATACCGGTTGCGGTTGTAGAAGGAGGTCAGGGTGTCATGATAGCTGAGCCTGTTTAATTCCTTTTCATTCTCATCCCTGCGGTAGGACAGCATAAGGAAATAACCCAGCGTGCGCAGAAGGGGGCCGATATTGACCAGCTGCTCCAAAGGAGGATTATCCACTCCAATGGCACCGCAGAAATGACCGTCCCGTTCCAGAGGCGCCGCCACCAGACTGGTGATCCCCTGGGCCGTTAAAATCTCACTACTCATTCCTGTAGTCCTCCTTCAGATCCTGCACATCCTCTAACACCATACATTCCTGCCGGTCAAAGATTTTAAGCCACCGGTCGATGAATTCCAGAGGCAGGCCCTGCAGTGTATCCATCTGGGATTCCACACCCTCGGCGCACCACTCGTATTCATTGTACAGCTTACCATCCCTCAGCATGAATACATAAGACCGGTCCGCGTTCATGAACCGTCCCAGTTTATCAAGGATGACGGTTAGCGTATCCCCGATGCCCCTGTCCTCATAAAGGCTGCGCACACAGTCCACCAGCATATCCTCTGCGCGAAGGGCAAACTTAAGGCTCTGTTTCTCCTTTTCCGCTTCCGTCACATCAAAGGCAATCTCCAGACGGGCCGGCCTGTCATTCCATTCGATCAGGCGGTCCTTTAACAGATAATGGCGGCCTGTTATGGGATTGGTATTCTCCCACGTGACAATATTACCGTAATCCGTAAAATGCTCACTGCAGAACGGACATGGCTCACTGAGTCCATGGAATACCTCATAACAGCGCTTTCCTTCAATGGAATCCAGATGAAAATTTCTCATCCCGGCCTCATTCAGAAACAGCAGCTCATGGGTCTCCACATCCGAGACATACATCATCTCGGATATATCGTTGAGCGGCGCGCGAAGCGTATCCCACATACGGTCCAGACGCTGCTTCTGCTGCCGGTTGGCATTTTCCTTTTCCCGTATAACGGCCTGCATCTTATCCTGCCTGCGCTCCTGCCATACCAGGATTCCCCACACACCCATGGCGCCAAGTATCAGAATTCCGAATCCCCTGCTGGTGCGGTTCACCTGTTTCTCAGTATACTGCTCCGCCGCTGTCACGGTTGTATCCGCCAGCTGGAAATAACGCTCGCTGAGTTCAAACAGCTCTTCTGAATCCTTCCCCTGCCTCACCAGCATGATTTCTTCTTTAAGCACCTGCCACTGGTCCTCCATAGATGACAGCAGCTCCTGGTAGGCCTGATCATTCAAACGGATGAGGCGGTTTTCCCCCACCCCGGTGGCCAGCTCCTCCATAATGCCGTCCAAACGCGCAATAAGGGCGTCATCCGTCCGCCCTTTCAATTCTTCCTTTACAAGGCGTTGGGTGGCGCCTCTGACAACACCTGTATAATTGATGACCCTGGCATTTCCCTGGAGATTGTGTATGGACACAAGGGACAGGCCTCCCAGTCCCACCAGGGACAGGAAAAGAACAATAGGAATCAGTCTTTTCTTCATACGTACCATCCTTCATAACCGGATGCTCTCCGGCACTTTCATATCTTAAGTATAACACTTAATTTCATTAAAGCCAGCAGGATTTTACTATTTATTCTAATTGTTACCACAGGGGTGACTTCCTTCTGAAAATGTTATATAATATTGGGTATCAAAGCAATGCGGAGAACAGATATGGATTTAATCAACCAGTTCATAGAGAATTACAAGAAAAAGATGAACTTTTATGAAACAGCCGGCCGGATGGCTGCCCGGCAGTTAGAGAGCGCCCTTCAGGCAGCCGGTATACGGGCCATCGTGACCTCCCGCGCCAAAGCCCCGGGGCGTCTGAAAAGCAAGGTCCTCATACGCAATTCCAGGCGGGCGGTCCCCTATAAAAACATGCGTGAAATATACGAGGATATCGCAGATCTGTGCGGTGTCAGGGTGTCACTGTACTTCCCCGGTGACCGCGACAAGGCGGACAGCCTTATCAACGACCTTTTCACCCTTCTGGAGACCAAGCAGTTTCCGGAACAGTCCAAGGCGCCTTCTTATAACAAGCGTTTTTCCGGTTACTGGGCCAACCACTACCGGGCCCATATGAGGGAGGAATCCCTGGACCGTTCCCAGAAAAAGTATACCACGGCCCGCATTGAGATACAGGTGGCTTCGGTCCTTATGCACGCCTGGTCCGAGGTGGAGCACGATCTGGTCTACAAGCCCCTGCAGGGAACCCTGTCCGATGAGGAGCTGGCGATTCTGGACGAGCTGAACGGCCTGGTCCTTGCCGGGGAAATTGCCCTGGAGCGCCTGCAGAACGCGGGCAATGAGCGCATACGGAACAAAAATGCAGAGTTCGGTTCCCAGTACGAGCTGGCTTCCTACCTGTATAATTATCTCAGCAACAATTTCCGTCCCGAGGACATAGAGCTGCGCATGGGGAATATTGAGCTGCTGTTCAAACTCAGCAGCCGCCTGAAAATAAATAGCGTAAAAGAGCTGGAGCCAGTGCTCAAATCCGTGAAATTCGAGAAGGACCGGCGCAACATTTCCCAGCAGATCATTGACCAGATGATTACGGGCAGTGAAAAGCGTTACCATATTTACCAGGAGCTGCGGGCCGGCCAGGACGGCATAGGCGAGGACGAGCGCCATGCTGTGGAATATTTTTTCAGCCAGTGGGTTCCCCTGGAACAGCTGCTTAACCGCGTCTCCTCCAAAAACTCCCCCAAGGTGCGGGGAGCCTTCAACATCAATACCCTGAAGCGGCTGAATCTGCTGGACAGGGAATGCATCAACCAGATTGTGTCCCTGCGCAAGATTCGCAATGTGCTGATTCACGATATCGAGATTCCGGAAGCAGATTATATCAACCGGCAGGGAGACGAGGCCCAGTCCCTGTTACACAAGCTGTCGGAACAGTTTGCCGACCCTGCTTAAGCTAAAAGGTTTGCTTAAAACGGCTGCTGTTGTCTATGCCTGTCCCCAGAATCTGCGGATTTCCTCCCGGCTCAGCCCCAGCGCAAACTCCTTTTTCAGCACCAGGAACTGTTCCAGTTCCAGCAGACTCAAGTATAACAAGGCCCGGCTCTCAAATTCCTGCCTGTGGACAGGAAGAGGCTGGGCCTTCATTTGTAATTTCACCTGTTCAAGCTCATCCAGCAATCCCAGGGCATTGTTTCTTTCGTGAAAGGAACCGCTTACGGATTCAAGCAGGGACGCCACCACAGACGCCTGGTCCGGTTTGGACTCCATTCGCGAAAAACAGTCCCGCATTCTGCACAGGATGGCAAACTGGTTTTTCCGCAGCCCCATGTAGCCAAGGTAATAGCGTGTGTCCGCCAAAAGACTGTTCTCCATCCCCTCATAGGCCCTGCGCTCTCCCTGCTCCAGGGCCTGTTCCAGGGCCTGAAACCCGTGTCCGTCCGTCCGTGCTCCATTCTCTCCCGGCTCCCCAAGCTCTGATGCCATCTGGCTCAGCAGGCAGATAAACTTTTCTTCAATTTCCCTCTGGGCAGAACGTATGGCTGCCCCCGATCCCGGAATATACAGGTTGAGTAAAACTCCCATACCCGTTCCCACAAACAGCAGAAGAGCTTCATTGGCAATGTCCGCCATTCCCATGGAACCCTCGGCCAGAATATGGGTCATCAGGACCGTGTTCACGGATATCCCCTCCTGTATGCCCCATTTCATGCACAGCGGAGTAAACATCAGAAGAAAAATCCCCATAGCCAAAGGCCGGTATCCTGCCAATGCAAAGGATACCGGCCCCAGGACCATCGCGGCCAGGAAAGCTAACAGCCTCCCGGCCGTGACCCGTAAGGTTTCCCGCTTCGTATCCTGGATGCTGAGCAGGGTAATCACGCCAGCGGAGGAGCTGTACCTAAGGCCCAGCGCCTGGGCAGCAGCCATGGCCAGCAGACTTCCCACGGCTATTTTTAAGATTTTAAGAAAACGGCCGTACCTCTGCATATACACCTCCCGGTAAATTTCTGACTGGCATTGCCTTCCATTATCTGTCATAGCCGTACAGCAGGCCCGCTGTCATAAATATGCCGCTGAGCGCCCCGCAAACCTCACGCAGCCGCCCCATACCGCCTCCAAAGGAAGAACCCAACCGCAGAGCCTCCTTTTCATCCATGCCGTGCAGATCGCAGAACGCTGTAAATACAGACTGGGCACAGTTATATCCGTCCAGAAACAGCCCCATGGCCTTTCCCGCATGGACGCTTGATTCCACATCGATTGTCATAAGCTATCCTCATCCGGAACAATCACTTAAAATTATACTCGGTTACGATTTTCTCTCGTCCGGTGGTCACATCCGTAAAATATTCATACAGACAGATTCCCAGATAAGAACCTGATATATTCCACACATTCCTGTAGCCCCGGTTCACAAGGGCCATACACGCATTATAGCTTCTCTGGCTGGAACGGCAGTGGAGATATACAGGACGATCCGCCGGTATCTCATCCAGACGGTCCCGCAGCTCTGACAACGGGATATTGACGGATGTCTTTAAGTGGCCCAGGCTGTACTCATTCCTTTCGCGGACATCAATGATATACGCGCCTGTCTCCACCAGATCCCGTACCTTTGTCACAGGCACCTGCCTTACCCGTCCATAGAGCAGGTTCAGGGCCACCAGGGCCGCCTGGTTCACCACATCCTTGGCAGTACCGAATACAGGAGAATAGCACAGCTCCAGCTCCTTTAAATCCTCCAGAGCTCCTCCCATGGAAATCATGGCCGCAATGACATCTATCCTCTTATCCACATTCCCCCGTCCAATGGCCTGGGCTCCCAGAATCCTTCCTGTAGGATATTCATAAACCAGTTTAAAGTGCATGGGAGCGCTTCCCGGCATCAGCCCAACCTTATCCGTTGGGATAATATAGACGGAATCATGGGGAATACCGGCTGCACCGGCTGTCTTTTCGTTCAGCCCGGTTGCTGCCGCGTTCAGGTCAAAAATACGGACCGCGCAGGAACCAATAACCCCCTTATTATTATGGGGAATGCCGTACATATGGTCCGCCGCTGCCCTGGCCTGTCTCTGGGCCGGGCCTGCCAGCGCCAGCCTGGACGGCTTATGGGTCAGCCTGTTAAACACCTCTATGGCGTCTCCCACCGCATAGATGTCAGGGTCGCTTGTCCTGTAATTGTGGTCCACCTTAATGGCTCCTGTCTCTCCCAGCTCCAGGCCCATGGCCTTAGCCAGTCCTGTCTCAGGCGCAGCCCCGATAGCCAGCACGGTCATGCCTGCCTTGACTTCCTTTCCCGAAGCCAGGGTAATGCTTTCTTCCCCGATGGCGCTGACACCGTCATTTACAATTACATCCACTCCATGGTCCAGCAGCTCCTTCTGGAGCATCTGAACCATATCATAATCAAAAGGCGCCATAATCTGGTCCTGGGCCTCAATGACGGATACATGCCTTCCGTCCATGCTTAGATTCTCAGCCACTTCAATGCCGATGAATCCGCCTCCCACCACAGCCACATCCTGAATCTGGCAGTCGGTGACAAACTTTTTCAGATTCACTATATCCGTCACATTCCTCACAGTAAATACATTGGACCTGTCCACGCCCTCTATGCTCTTTGGCCGGATGGGACTCGCCCCCGGAGAGAGGACCAGAATGTCATAGTGCTCCTCATAGACATCCCCGGTGCATCCGTTTCTTACCCGGATGGTTTTCTTCTCCCTGTCCACTGACAGCACCTCGCTGTCCGTTCTCGCCTCAATGTCATACTGCTTCCTGAACTTCTCCGGACTCATCATGACCAGGGCATTGCTGTCCTTCACCGTGCCGCTGAGATAGTAAGGAAGGGCGCAGTTGGAAAATGACACATGATGCCCTCTCTCAAACATGATGATTTCCGACCTGGCGTCCAGTCTCCTGGCCCTGGCCGCCACAGACGCGCCGCCTGCCACACCGCCTACAATTAATATCCTCATAATCTCTATTTCCTTTCTTCCGCTGATAGGATTCTCTCAAAACATACGTCTGCAATGTCCGCAACCATGCAAATCATGTCGAGACAGCGGGTATCTTCTTTTTTATAGGTCTTTACCAGCTCACAGCAGGCATCTGAACCAAAACGCTCCACGAATTCCTCCGCAAACGCAGCCACGGCCGGTTTAAGCTCAGGGGTTGCATGGGCCCTTTCCTTAATGAGCCGGTAGCTGATGGCGGAACATCCTCCGCACAGGGCGCCGCAGGCCTTCCCGCAGCCCATTCCCCCTCCGAATCCGCCCACCAGCTTTACCGAGTCGTCCGGTATTCCCAGTTGATATTCGTCATTCAGGGCACGCAGCATGGTTTCCGCACAGTTATTATCCTTTTCAATGAAGTACCCATATATCCTGTCCCTTGTCATCTTACCTCTCCTGTTCTCTCAAAGTATCTTTTATCCATATTATAGATATTAGCACGTCCCAAGCTGACAATGCAAGTTTTTTGATGGTTTCTGCAAAAAAGCGCTGAGGATTGGGGGGTAAATGTGTTTTGGGGCATCCGTGTCACCTCACTCTCCCTGCTCCTGCACATATTCCAGAAAATCAAAGTCAGCATAATGGGCATGTTTTACACGGTCCGCACAGGTTATGCCTGCCATGGTTACGGTGAACTCCCCGTATTTGCAGTACTCGTCGGAAAACCGCGTGGTATCAAAGATGCACCCGATTTTCTCGTATTTCTCTCCGTCATAGCTCCATTCAAACCAGGACTGTCTGCCCTGTACGTACAGTCTCAGGTAAACAGGCCGGTCCTCCACCGGTATCCTGGTATTGAGGAATTCCGTCCTTACTCCATTTTCCAGATGGATGACGGATAAGGAGCTCTGCCCCAGAGTTTCGCTGTAATATTTTCTCAGGTTAATGTAATTCATGTTGTCGTAATAGAGAATCAGTCTCGCGCTGTGCTGGTGGACCTAGGGGCACGAACTCCATTTTTGTGGTGATTCTGGCGTGCACGCTGGTCAGCTTTCTGGCCAGGATGCTCACCTTGTTCAGGGATGTCCTGGACTCCTGGCCCCTGAGCCGTACATAGCCCGGTCTGGCATTCACATCAGCAAACCTCTGGGGCATGATACGGGGGGAATGAGCCGAAATCTCCCGGCCGGTCAATGCATCCTTATTAATTCCAATGTCATACACTCCACCAAGTGTACCCATCCCAACCGGGCCATTGTGCTGCAGATTCCCATAGAGTTCATGGAAACCTATATACCTGAGGTAAGCCAGCTCCTTTTTCTGTGGAATCCCGAAACCCAGGATCCAATCATGAGGACCAAACTGGACCGGATGAAGGACACCCTGACCCAGATGCAGATTGCCAACGACATACGGCCGGAAGGCTTTTTGCTGCGTTTTAACAGCCTGCTCTTTGAATTATTATTCCAGCTGTACCACAATTTCAGTGTGCAGGTATTAAAACCGGATGTGAATCAGAAAAACAAAGCTTTAAGCCGTCTGGACCCGGTACTGACCTATACGGCCAGGAATTAAAACCGTCCCATCACCATCAGTGAAATCGCCCGGGTGGCCTTTTTGCAGCCGGGATACTTCTGCCGCTTTTTCAAAAAATGTATGGGCGTTACCTTCCTGGAATACCAGAATGAACTTCGCCTGTCCTATATTTACCGCGATCTGATTACCACGGAGGATTCTGTCCGTGATATTCTGGAACGCCATGGCTTCACCAATTATAAATTATTCCGCAGGATGTTTGGAGAACAGTTCGGAGATACGCCTTCCGGCGTCAGAAAGCTCCCGGCCTGTACTCTCCCAACAGGAAAGCACGCATCGTTTCTTTCATACAGCCTCCTATATTGACCAACTATCATCTGGCAGAATCACTATATCATAATTCCTGTGAACGTGCAAGGCAATGCACAATAAGCACCGCCACAGAAAAAAGGAGCCTGACTTCCAGGACCCCGCTGCATCCAGCTGCCATGCAATGGGGCCTGAAGCATCCTGCTCCCTGTTTATATTATTCTTCCAGATTCCGGAATACCGTCTTAAGCGCAGGATACATCTGCCTGAACCTGCCGTACTGCTTTTCATACCTTTCCGCCAGGTCAGCATCCGGCTCAATGGTTTCTATGACTTTCACAATGCTGTCCGCTGCGGTCTTCACGTCCGGATACTCCCCGCAGCCCACGGCTGCCAGTATGGCGCCTCCCAGGGCAGGGCCTTCCTCGTTTTCAACCACATCCACCTTCACATTCATGATGTTGGCCACCATCTTCTTCCACAGAGGGCTCTTTGCTCCCCCGCCGCAGATTTTGGTGCGGTCAATGCGGATGCCTAAACTTCTGGCCACCTCCAGGGAATCCCTGAGTCCGAATACCACGCCTTCCAATACGGCCTGGGTCATCTCCTCCCTGCTGGTATCCATGGTCATGCCGATGAAACATGCCCTGGCCCTTGGGTCGTTATGAGGAGAGCGCTCTCCCATGAGATAGGGCAGATAGAACACATGGTTCTCTCCCAGCCTGACGATTCCCTCCTGCTCCCTGGAAAACTCCTTCGTCTTAAGAATTTCCTCCATCCACCACTTGTTGCAGGAGGCCGCGCTTAGCATACATCCCATGAGATGGAAATGTCCGTCCGCATGGTCAAAGGAATGAAGTGCGTTGTTGCAGTCCACCTTAAAGCTTTCGCTGGAAATAAAGATGGTTCCGCTGGTTCCCAGGGAAATATTGCAGCAGCCCTCCCCAACGGTTCCGGTGCCCACAGCGGCAGCCGCATTGTCTCCTGCGCCGGCAATGATTTTTACATCCTGTGTAAATCCCAGCTCCTTTGCCAGTTCCTCCTTCAGATTTCCCACCACCTGATAGCTCTCATACAAATCCGGAAGCTGTTTTCTGGTGATGCCGCACATCTCCATCATTTCCTCAGACCAGCGCTTGTGGGCCACGTCCAGAAGCAGCATGCCGGAGGCATCGGAATAATCCGTGCAGAAGCTGCCAGACAGCCTGTAAGCCAGATAATCCTTTGGAAGCATTATCCTGCATATGCGCGCGAAGTTTTCCGGTTCATTTTTCTTCATCCAAAGAATCTTCGGGGCCGTGAAGCCGGTGAAGGCAATGTTGGCCGTGTAAGCGGACAGCTTATCCTTGCCAATGTTCTGGTTCAGGTAATCTGTCTCCTTTTCGGACCGTCCGTCATTCCAGAGGATGGCCGGGCGGATGACCTCATCCGCCTCATCCAGCGTCACCAGACCGTGCATCTGGCCTCCGAAGCTGATGCCTGCCACCTGTGATTTGTCACACTCCGAGGTCAGCTCCTTCATGCCGTCCATGGAGGCTGTAAACCAGTCCTCCGGGTTCTGCTCCGACCATCCGGGATGGGGGAAATACAGTGGATACTCCCGTGAAACCACCTTGTGAATTCGTCCGCTTCCATCCATTAATAACAATTTTACCGCTGAGGTTCCTAGGTCCACTCCTATATAAAGCATATTTTTCCCTCCCCGCGTTTTTATGCAAATGGATTCTCTGTCCTGTATCTTACGCTCTTTGGCTGGTTGTAGCCGATTTCCTCCACATCCACGCCAATGTACTTGAATACCTCAAACAATGCCTTGCCGTAATTTCCAAAGGCCACGGCTCCGTGATGAGGGAAGTTTTTCTCAATGAGTACGTGGCGGTAGAACCGTCCCATCTCCGGGATGGCGAACACGCCGATGGATCCGAAGGAACGTGTGGCAACCGGAAGTACCTCTCCCTGCGCAATATAAGCCCTCAGTTTGTTGTCCGCCGTGCTCTGGAGACGGTAGAAGGTAATGCTGCCTGGTTTAATGTCGCCCTCCAATGTTCCCTGGGTCACTTCGATTGGAAGGGCCCTGGCCATAATCATCTGATACTTCATCTCGCAGAAGGACAGCTTGCCGGACGCGGTGTTGCCGCAGTGGAAGCCCATAAATGTATCCTTAAGGGTATAATCAAATTTTCCCTTGATATCAGCTTCATACATATCCTTCGGCACGGTGTTGTTGATGTCCAGAAGAGTAACCGTATCCTGGCTGATGACCGTACCGATGTACTCGCTGAGCGCTCCGTAGATATCAACCTCACAGGACACTGGGATACCCTGGGCTGTCAGTCGGCTGTTCACATAGCATGGCACAAAACCAAACTGTGTCTGGAATGCGGGCCAGCATTTTCCGGCAATGGCCACATATTTGCGGTAGCCCTTGTGCTCCTGCACCCAATCCTTTAAGGTCAGCTCATACTGGGCCAGCTTGGAGAGAATCTCCGGCTTCTTGTTGCCTGCTCCCAGTTCTTCCTCCATCTCCTTTACAATACCTGGAATTCTCTCATCCCCTGCATGCTTGTTGAAGGCCTCGAACAAATCCAGCTCGGAGTTCTCTTCTATCTCCACGCCCAGGTTGTAAAGCTGCTTGATGGGCGCGTTGCAGGCCAGGAAGTTAAGAGGTCTTGGGCCGAAGCTGATGATTTTCAGCTCGCTTAATGCAGCCACTGCGCGGGCGATGGGCACAAACTCATGGATCATGTCAGCACAGTCCTCAGCATCCCCTACCGGATACTCCGGGATATATGCCTTGATGTTGCGCAGCGCCAGGTTGTAGCTGGCATTGAGCATACCGCAGTATGCGTCGCCGCGTCCCTGGCACAGATTATCCCCGGACTCCTCGGCTGCTGCCACGAACATCTTAGGTCCGTCAAAATGCTTTGCCAGCAGGGTCTCTGATATCTCAGGGCCAAAGTTGCCCAGGTATACGCACAGGGCGTTGCAGCCTGCTTTCCTGATGTCCTCCAATGCCTGAACCATATGTATCTCGCTCTCCACGATGCATACAGGACATTCGTAAATTTCTGAAGCGTCATATTTAGCCTTGTAGGCTTCCACTAATGCTTTTCTTCTGTTGACAGAAAGAGACTCCGGGAAACAGTCCCTGCTCACTGCCACGATTCCGATTTTTACTTCTGGTGTATTGTTCATTGTACTTTCCTCCTCATACATGATTGATTTTTATTGTTTGCATCTGAAAAATATCCATTGTCATCTATGTCAGACACTCAGGTTCTCACCCTTAAGGCCGATAAAGGCTCCCTCCGGCAGACCGCCCTGGGCATGGCCGATAAGCCATTTGTTCCTGGCAAATAAAAGCCTGTCCTCAGGGTCCTTCACTTCCACCGGCTCCATGTCCAGATTGGTGTCTCTAGGAAGGACAATCACGCACCTGAATCCCTCGTCCTTTACATGGCAGGGCGCATAGTGCAGGGTGGTTGCATATACCTCCACCGCTGTTCCTGCCGGAACCAGAAATGCTTCCATTCTGGATGTGTCGTATGTGTGGTCCTCCTCAATATCCTGCTGTTTTCCCAGTATCAGAATCAGGTCGTCCACAGCAATGTCCACTTCTGAATCCCGGTGGTATTCTACCGCATTCAGTTTCTTGTTATGTCCGTTGCAGCATCCTATCTGGATTGGCATTTGTCCGTAGATTCCATTCTCCAGCTCCTTTGCCGCAGGCAGGGCCTCCATCTCAGGCAGTGAGGGTATGTAAATAACATCCTCTGGTAAAGGCGTTTGCTCCATTGCCTTTAACAGACCGCTGAAATTCATAACCTGTGATGACCCTTCCATAGGCTTTAAATGCCGGATCTGTCACCTTCTTGAACTGTCATCCCCAATGTTCATACCTCCTTATATCGGGCCGTGCGATTTTCCATCAGCACCAGCCTGTTTTCTCTGGTATCCATTATAATATAAACGGGCAAAAAAAACGTGCTGTTATTTTACGAACTAACAGCACTTTTTTGCGATCTTCATTCCCCCGCCAATGACTTGCGGTTCCTCTGTTTTTGATTGGCCTGCTTCTGATTCATCTGCTTCTGATTCATCTGCTTCTGATTCACCTGTTTCTGGTTCATCTGCTTACGGTACTGGCTGGGCAGACAGCCGTACCGCTTTTTAAAGGCTTTGGCAAATGCCCTTGCATCAGCAAATCCATGATCCAGAGCAATGTCCCCCACATAACGGTCCGAATTCAGCAATTCCCGCATGGCATATTTAACCCTCAAATCCATCAGGTATGTGCGGTATCCTGTCTGAGCATATTCCCTGAACATATGGGAGAGATAGGAGGGTGTAAAGCCAAACCTGGACGCAACCATTTCCAGGCTCAGCTCCTTATCATAGTTCTCCTTCATATATTGTGTAACCTGGGACAGCTTATCCAAATGCCGTTTTTGCTGCACCCGGACCTTATCAATCTGCTCAATTCTGAATTCTGTCACAATCAGATAGAGGAACTCCATGAACTGGCTCTTTACCTTCAGGCGGTAGCCGAATTCCCTTTGCTCATACGTCCGGTACATGGCAGTGACCAGGGCTACCAGCCTGGCCTTTTGGCTCTCATCCTTATCCGCAAAGGTGATGCGGGACTCATCGCTCATATATCCCTCAAAGGATTTCATTGGGATCTGCAGGACAATGGTAATATTGGGGTCAGGGCATTCAATGGAATGGATTTCATTGGGATTCACTATGACAAAATCATTGGGCTTCAATGTGTATTGCCTGGAATTAATGAAAAAAATCCAGTGTTCCCTCCAGCACAAGGAACAGCTCCACTGACTGGTGCCAATGCTTGCTTACCCGGTAATTCCCATCCCTCCCCTCGAATATAAACATCCGAAAAGGAAGATCATCATTGGGAATCACTGTCTCGTATCTGAAATCCATCCTGCACCTCCATTTCCTGCCTGTCATTTACGATTTACAATAATCTCGGCAAACCATATTTAGAAAACCGTCATCCTGTATTCCTGCAAGGCCCCTTTTGCCATATCTGTTATGACTCACACAGGCCTGTTCAGCTTAAAAATCACCATGGTGACTGTCCCTTCCTGTGCCCTTGTATTGCTGTTAAAATACAAGAACAGCGTAGTGGACTGGGGCACTTCCACAATGAGAGAACTGGCTCCAAATGCGCTGCTTCTGGCATTTGCCGTCCAAAAGTATATGCCATATTCAATGTGGGAACTTCCATTGTATACAGGTGTTATCTGCATATAACCGGCATCCGCCAGCATGGATGATACCTGATAGGATATGCAGTAATACCCTGGAGCAAGCGTAATGCGGGTGGAATCTGTCAGGACAATGTTTCCGGTGGTATCCGCGACCCCCACTCCCACTGGTATCCGCTGGGCATTATTCCACACGCCGGCAAACGTGATAAAGGATGCAAACACATCCCCTGCTGCAGGCCCGGTGGCTCCGGTTGGCCCGGTGGCTCCTGTCGTGCCTGTGGCTCCGGCTGGACCGGTGGCTCCTGTCGTGCCTGTGGCTCCGGCTGGCCCTGTGGCTCCGGTCGTGCCTGTGGCTCCGGTTGGACCGGTGGCTCCTGTCGTGCCGGTGGCTCCGGCTGGCCCGGTCACTCCGGCGGGGCCTGTGGCTCCGGTTGGACCCGCCGCTCCGGTAGAGCCCGTGGCTCCGGTCGGTCCGGTGGCTCCGGCTGGGCCTGGGATTCCGGTGGATCCGGTTGGTCCCGGAGTTCCGGCCGGTCCGGTGGCTCCGGTCGGACCCGCCTCCCCACGGGGACCGGTTGTCCCCACCGGCCCCGGGACTCCGGCTGCCCCCGGTATTCCCCGTGGACCAACAGTACCCGGATTTCCCTGAAGGCCCTGAGGTCCCTGGGGACCGGTAGGCCCTATGACCCCCTG
>ENA-OQCB01000181-OQCB01000181.1-human-gut-metagenome-genome-assembly--contig:-NODE-181-length-30607-cov-3.433858_pt1 | contig 30607 bp, 20 predicted proteins | sample MGYA00242493_ERZ504568 | MGnify/ENA primary metagenome ERZ504568 (study PRJEB26092, sample SAMD00036229) | human gut metagenome | host: Homo sapiens | study: EMG produced TPA metagenomics assembly of...
GAATTACAATCTACAGATCGTCATTCAGAACAAGGAGCTGGATAACTATATGTGTGGCGGAACATTCCGTATATCCGACGGGATCAGCGATATCCTGCGTGTATTACAGCGGGACGCATCGTTCACTTTCGAATTTAGCAACAATCGATCGACTGTATATATCAAGTAGTTATGACAACAATTTAAAACAATCGCTTATGAAAAGAATCAATTCATAACCTGAGGAACATGTGTGTATGATGCTCCGTAGACCTGAAATTCCTTCATACACTATCTAGTTTATTAAATCTAAGTAATCTATAGAAACATGAATTACCATAAATACAAGGCAGTATTTTATACTGTCGTAATACTTTTTATGTGCTATACCTTGCACGCCCAGGCGACAGATATCCGGTTGGATAATATCCATATTACTTTAAATAAGAAAGATGTCAAACTGGAAGATATCCTACATGAGATTGAAAATCAGACTGAACTATTATTCGTCTACAATAAAAATGTAGATCTGAACAGAATCGTTTCAGTAAATGCAAAGAAAGAAACGCTACAGCGTGTTCTCTCACACCTTTTCGATGGTACGGTAAATTATTCATTCGAAGGTTCCTATATAGTCCTCTCTCCCCAAACAGAAAAAAAGGAGGTCAGACAACAAGTAAGAATGATCACAGGTTCGGTTTTTGACGAGAACGGCGTACCTCTCGCCGGTGCAAGCATCATCGAGAAAGGAACCACTAACGGTATTGTGACAGATACGGACGGGAAATTTACCCTTGCCGTTAGTCCGGGTAAAATTCTATCCGTCACCTATATCGGCTATCTGTCTCAGGAGATAAAGGTAACAGGTAATATCCTTAAAATAATAATGAAAGAAGACTCCCAATCGCTGGAAGAAGTCATGGTAGTCGGTTACGGCACACAAAAACGTGTAAACTTAACCGGAGCCGTTGAACAAGTTACCGATGCGGTCTTGAAAAACCGTCCGATGGCGAATCTGACCCAGGGACTTCAGGGAACGATCCCCAACCTGAACATCTCGCTCTCCGACGGGAAACCGATGCGTTCGGCCGAGTTCAACGTACGTGGTACCACTTCTATCGGTCAAGGCGGTAGCGCCCTCGTTTTGATAGACGGTGTCGAAGGAGATCCTGCTATGCTGAATCCTAACGATATTGCCAGCGTATCTGTTTTGAAAGATGCAGCCTCGTCAGCTATCTATGGATCACGTGCTGCAAACGGTGTTATACTTATTACAACAAAGTCGGGTAAATCTGGCAAAATGAAATTGGAGTATAACGGTTATGTCTCATTCGAAACTTTAAAGCAGCCTTACGAAGTGATAAGCGATTATGCGACCTATATGGAGCTAATGAATGAAGGGATGCTTAACAGCAACAAAGATGCTCCTTTCTCACAGGCAACCATTGATCTTTGGCGTGAAAAATCGAAAGATCCAAATGGCTTGACAAACGGAGTCCCTAATTACTTGGCTTATCCTAATAGTAATCTTTTTGATGTATATCAAACAGGAGTTTCTCATCAACACAATATTTCGGCCTCGGGAGGGAGTGAAAAATTGACTTATTATACTTCTTTCAATTATTTAAATAATCCAGGTATTCTGGAAAACATGGGGTACGAAAAATTTAGTCTCCGTGCAAATATTGATTCACAGCTGAAAGATTGGTTGAAAGTAGGTGTGAATATGAGTGGTTATGTCGCCAACACGACTCCTGTTACAGAAAATCTGGATGACATCTACACGTATGGATTGACAGGTGGTAACCCTGGAGTTGCTTATTTGGATGATCAAAATCGATTGGGTATCAATGCTAATCCGGAAGACGACCCGCAAAATGCAACGAATAACCCGTACAATCGTTTGCGGAATGTGACAGGAAATATTGATATGAACAGTATGAAGACACGTTTATATGCAATTTTGACACCGTTGAAAGGATTGACAATTCAAGGCTCTTATACATACGATTACTACGATAAGAAGAAGGTGTCCAAGCCGAACTTCGTGCCATTATATAATTTCCAGACTGGTGCACTGTATTCTGACGGAGTCGGACAGACAAGTATTACAAATTACAGTGAAAAGACCATTCGTAACTTTATGGATGCGACAGCTCGCTACGAACGGAATTTCTTTGATGATCGTTTAAGTGCAACTTTGATGGTTGGTGCCAGCCAAGAACAATACAAGTATTCGGATTTTGGTGTAACACGCAAAGATTTAATTGACCCGTCGTTAGGGGTTGTCGAAGGAGCCTATGGAGATTATTCGGGAGAAGGTAATACCTATGAATGGGCAATGCGTTCATTCTTCGGACGTTTAAATTTAGGGTGGGATGACCGTTATTTGCTTGAAGTAAACCTTCGTGCCGATGGTTCCTCTCGCTTCAACAAGAACAACCGATGGGGGTATTTTCCGTCTTTCTCAGGAGCTTGGCGTTTGTCTGAAGAGGCATTTATGGAGGATACCAGAAGCTGGTTGGATAATTTGAAACTTCGTGCATCCTACGGATCGTTAGGTAATAATACACTGGGGGATAATCGTGATAAGGATGGAAACTATATGTCTCAGTCAATGTTTGCACAAACTAATTACGTTTTGGGGCGTACTGTCGTAAATGGATTGTCACAGACTGCGATAGCAAATGCTGATTTAACATGGGAAACGACTTATATCACGAACATCGGTGTTGATTACGGCCTGTTGGGAAACCGTCTTTCTGGAAGTATTGAATATTTCGACAAACGTACGAAAGGTATTTTGATTGACTTGCCGGCGCCGATGGTACATGGTAATGCAACAGTACCTAAACAAAACTCAGCCAAGGTCTCAAACCGAGGTATCGAATTCACGACCAGTTGGAATGATAAGATAGGAAAAGACTTTTCTTATAATGTTGGTTTTAATTTCACTTACATTAAAAATAATGTTGATAAGTTTAAAGGAGGTGATGCCTCTTATGATGGAGCCCGTATGTTGAAAGAAGGATTACCAATCTGGTCTTTATATGTATTGGAGGCTGACCGCATCATCCAGACTGACGAAGATTTGGCGATTGTCGAACAAATGGTCGCCAATAACCCGGATGCATTCACTGCATTTGGAACACCTCAGAAAGGTGATCTCCTGTATAAAGACGTTAACGGAAGAGATGAAAACGGGGAACTGACAGGTAAGCCTGATGGAAAAATTGATAATGATGACCGTGTGGTAGTAGGTAACGGACAGAATCCTAATTTTACGTTTGGTATGAACTTAGGTTTCGAGTGGAAAGGTATCGATTTCTCAATGTTATTTCAGGGACAGGCTGGCTTGAAAGATATTTTCCACAGTAATTTGTTCCGTAGTGTGGTTCGTCAAGGATATCAAATCAATGCGGATGTTGCCGATGGGCGTTGGTATGAAGGACGGACAGATGCAACTTATCCTCGTTTCTTGGACTATAGTGATACACGGAATGAACAGAATTCTACGTTCTGGGTAGCCAATAAAAACTATCTGAAGATTCGTAATATCACGTTGGGATATACATTGCCAGCTCATTGGACTCAGAAAGCCTATTTGGAACGTGTTCGCATTTACGGAAGTTTGGAAAATTTCTTTACGTTTACTTCATGGAAAGGATATGATCCGGAAGTAAGTGGTGTTACTTACCCGACTATGAGACAAGCTGTAGTTGGTGTGAACGTCTCGTTTTAACAATAAAGTCAAATCATTAAAAAGAAAAATAAAATGAAAAAACATATATTGTCTTTGATGGCAGCTGTATCTCTACTCACAGGTTGCTACGATTTAGACAGGACTCCTTATGACCAAGTGAGCTCGGAGGCAATGTGGCAAACGGCAGACCAATGCAAGCAGGGATTGATGGGAGTTTATGCCTCCTTGAAAGAGGATGACTTGTTCGGTAAAATGTTTTTGATCGATGTCAACTCTGATGTGGCTGCTGGTTATGATCAATACGAAGTACTACAGCTGGGGACCGCTACTTCAAAAACTGGTTTTATGAATAGCAAATGGCAGGATGGGTACAACAGTATCCAACGTGCAAATTTAGTTATCCGAAATGTAGCAGATGCTCCAATTGAAGAAGGTACAAAGAATCAGATATTGGGAGAAGCACATTTCTTACGGGCTTTAGTCTATTTCCATCTAATGGATTATTTCGGAGGTCTCCCTCTTTACGATGAATCAGTCGATTTGGAAAAATGATTTTAATAATCTGATGAATCCGAGAAGTTCGGTTGAAGATACACGTGCTTTTATTGTCAAGGATTTAGAGAAGGCATTGGAGTGCGGTCTGCCAGAGGCATGGGATAGTGAAAACTATGGACGTGTGACTTTAACTGCCGTTCAAGCATTGCTGGGAAAAGTCTATTTATACGCGAAAGAATATGACAAAGCTGTCGAATGGTTGGAAAAATCTACGAGTGGACATGAATTATATAGTGATTATGCGGGTTTGTTTAATTTAGATGGTGGTCACACCAGTTCGGAGATGATCTTTTCGATCGTTAATCTTGGTGGTACCGGTAACAGCTATGGTATGCCACTCTGTTTTTATGCAGGAACACGTGCTTCTTATGGCAGTTGTTGGAATAATACGGTTCCTTCATCTACATTGATTGAAATGTATGAATACAAAGATGGGCGTCCTTTTGATTGGGATGAACTTTTCCCTGGATTTACAACAAGTAATGATGTGAAGGAAAGTGTGTTCAGATGTACAGCTAATTCAAGTGCAACGGAGATCATAAGTATGCCTGAGGAAAACAGAGCTAAGATTTTACAGATGTATGAAGATCGTGATCCTCGTATGCAAGCGACTGTTATTTTGCCTTATACGACATATCAAGGTTGGTATAGCAACAAAAAAACAGAGATGCTCTTTGTTGTCGCTAAAAATGAAAAAGGAACTATAACGTTGTCTTCTGCTAATGGTTTTGTTTATAATAATAGAGGTGGTTGGGAAACTTATTTCTGGCGTAAATATGTTCCGGAAGGAGACTGGGATGGTGCAATTACAGATCGTTCACATACACCAGTAAACTTCCCTATTATCCGTTTGGCTGATGTTTATTTGATGTTGGCGGAGGCTTATAATGAACAAGGTAATTCAACGAAAGCAGTTGAATATATTAATAAAGTTCGTGAGCGTGCTGGTATCGCCTTGCTAAATAGTGGCCCTGATTATCTGAAAGCGGTAACAAAAGATGAAATATTCCAACGCATATTTAAGGAAAGGGCTGTCGAATTTGCAAATGAAGGACTTCGTGATAGTGATTTACGTCGTTGGCAACTATCCCATACGATGTTAAACAGAGAAGAGTATGGGTTTACTGGTAAACGTATGTTTACCCGTGTATTCCGGGAAAATCGTGATTATCTGTGGCCAATACCGCAAGATGAAATAGATATGAATAGTGCTATTAAGCAAAATCCGGGATGGTAACTTGTGATCCATAAATGAAAAGGAGGTTACTTCTGTCAAGATTTGAATTCTTGTTACGGAAGTAACCTTTTTTATGACTAAAATTTATATGAACATGCAGAATGCAAATTTGTTATTGACTGCTTGCCTTGCTATAGTTTCTGTAGCCGATGTAATGGCACAATCGAAAAAACAAAATGTATTGTTTATCATTTGTGATGACCTTCGCCCTGAGTTGGGCTGTTATGGTCAGAAGCAGATCAAGTCCCCGAATATTGATCACTGGGCAGCACAAAGTGTATTATTTAACCGGGCGTATTGCAATATTGCTGTATCCGGTGCTTCCCGTGCAAGTCTATTGACCGGATTGCGTCCGACAAAAAATCTGTTACAGGCTTGGAATACCCGTACCGATGTTGATGTCCCTGACGCAGTTACCATACAGAAATGTTTTAGAGACGCTGGGTATATAACGATTGCGAACGGAAAGATATATCATCATCAGGATGAGGCCTCCATGAAATATTGGGATGATGTCATGCCTCCCGTACCAGGTACGGCAATGGGATACCACTCGGAGGAAAACTTGGCTTTAATGCAAAAACAGAAAGAAACCGGTAAAGGTCGGCGTGGATATTTTTATGAGCATGGAGATTTTCCCGAAAAGGACTATCTGGATTGGCAAATCGCTGATAAGAGCATACAGGATTTGAAAAAATGAAAAACAGGAAAGCCATTTTTTCTTGCCGTAGGATTCATTCGTCCTCATTTGCCTTTTGTTGTGCCGCAGAAGTATTGGGATCTGTATGATCATTCCAAAATTGAAATTCCTGATAATTATATATTAAAACCAGGCAACAACATTCCGGAGCGTGCTTTGACTAATTGGTCCGAGTTGAGGGCCTATAGTGGAATTCCGGAACAGGGTCCCTTGGATGAGGCGACTGCCAAATTGATGATACATGGTTACTATGCTTCAGTCTCTTTTGTGGATGCACAGATCGGTCGTTTGTTGAAAGCGTTGAAAGAAGAAGGACTCGATAAAAATACGACTGTCATATTGATTGGCGATCATGGCTGGAATTTGGGAGAACATGGTACTTGGTGCAAACACAGCATAATGAATACTTGTTTGCATTCGACTCTCATTATCAATTCGCCTGAAATAAAAGCACCATACCGTTGTGAACAGATTGTGGAGTTTGTCGATTTGTATCCGACTATGTGTGATGTTGCCGGGGTTAAACAACCTATTCAGTTGGAAGGAACCAGCCTGCTTCCTCTGTTAAAATCACCAGAAGCAAAAACGAAAGGGTATGGGGTTTCCCGCTGGGCAAACGGTTTCACTTTTATACAGGATCAGTATTTCTATACGGAATGGAGGGACAAAGACGAACGGATTATAGATCGGATGTTGTTTGATCATTCGGAGGATGAAGATGAGAATTATAATGTGGCAGGAGAAAATGAGAATAAAGAAATTATAGAAGCGTTAAGCATAAAGCTTTTGGAGAATAGGGGTGCTAATTATGAAAAATAAAAATGGGATGGAAACTCCTTAAATTTTTGCATTTGGACAATCTGTGCACATGAATTGGATGAATATGTCTCTTCCTCATTGAGGGGAGCTTTATTTTTGCGATATTGAAAAATAATACCTATGAGAACACAACGATTCATCACAATCGTGTGCCTGTTGCTTTGGACAGTTGCACACCTGCATGCGTATGAAAAACGCAACTTGTTGCAGAAGGAGGCCGATTTTGAGAAAGTCAAATCCGCGTTGATAATGGGGCAGAAGTGGGTGCCTTATCCTGATTATTCCGACCGGGCCGGTTGGGACAAATTCCTCGGTGATTATAAGGAAGATTATATCCGGAAAGGGGAACGCTTTTTGGATTATGAATGGAAGATTGTAAAGGCAACCGATTATCTGGAATATGGACGGAGCGGCAGCCGGACGATTATGGAGAGTCCGTTTGGCAAGAATAATTCTGCACTTGGAAGTCTGTTTATGGCAGAGATGGCTGAAGGAAAGGGGCGCTTTATTGACCAAATTATCAATGGCGTTTTTGTCAGTTGTGAAATGACGAGCTGGGCACTGTCGGCTCATTTGGGATTACAGAAAATCGGAGGATGCTTTCCGAGCAATGAAGAACATGTGATCGATTTGGGGTCGGGAAATCTGGCCTCCCAGTTGTCTTGGATTTATTATTATCTGAAACCTTCTTTTGATAAGGTAAATCCCTTGATATCAAAAAGGTTGCGATATGAACTACAGGTCCGTATCCTTGATACCTATATGAATGAAGATCATTTTTGGTGGATGGCCTTCCATTTGAAGCCCGGCGGATTGGTGAATAACTGGAATCCGTGGTGTAATTTCAATGTGCTGCAATGTTTCTTCCTGCTCGAAAATGACCGGGATAAATTGGCAAAAGCTGTTTACCGGACGATGACTTCCGTGGACCATTTTATCAATTATACGCATGGAGACGGAGGTTGTGAGGAAGGCCCTTCTTATTGGGGGCATGCCGCCGGAAAGATGTACGATTATCTGCAGATGCTTTCTGACGGGACAGGCGGTAAAGTTTCCATATTCGATCAGCCTATCATTAAGAATATGGGTGAATATATTGCCCGGTCCTATGTGGGGAACGGCTGGGTAGTCAATTTTGCCGATGCTTCCGCCAAAGGAGGAGGCGATGCCGATCTTATTTTCAGATACGGGAAAGCGACGGGTAGTCCGCTAATGATGAGCTATGCCGCTTATCTCAAGAGCCTTTCTGACAAAGACGATATTCCCTCCGGTGATCCTTTCCGTCTATTCCAAACCTTGCTCTCCCGTGAAGAGCTGGAAGGGAGGAGTGCCGATTACCAGTCTCCCAGCTATTCTTGGTATCCGGAAACCGAATTTTGCTATATGACCAACAAGAACGGCTTTTTCGTGGCAACTAAAGGCGGCTATAATAATGAAAGCCATAATCACAACGATGTAGGATCTTTCTCCCTGTACTTGAATACGATGCCTGTCTTTATCGATGCCGGAGTCGGTACATATACCCGCCAGACATTCAGTTCCGAACGCTATTCTATCTGGACGATGCAAAGCAACTATCACAATTTGCCTCTGATCAACGGTGTGGCGCAACGTTTTGGCTCGGAGTATAAGGCTACGGAGGTACAGTTTGATCCGAAACACATGTATTTCTCTGCCAATATTGCAACCGCTTATCCGGAAGAGGCCAATGTGAAAAAGTGGATTCGTTCGTACCGCTTGGGAAAGAACACACTGAAGATAGAAGACTCATTCTCCTTGGATAGGGCAGAGCGGCCGAACCAGATCAATTTCCTGACATGGGGAAAAGTGGATATCTCGGTTCCGGGAGCCGTGACGGTCGAAGTGAACGGCGAGAAGGTACGTCTGACGTATGACAAGAACACCTTTACATCGACGGTCAAGACGATCCGTCTGGACGATCCGCGCCTGTCGAACGTCTGGGGTGAAGAGATCTACCGAGTTTCCTTGAACGCTAAAAATATGCCGCTTTCCGGCTCCTATACCTATACAATAACAACAATAAAATAATTGAATCATGATGAAAAATTTGATTGCATTTGCTTTTTCGGCATTTCTGCTATCTTGTGCAGGTGCCCCTAAAACAGAAGAAAAAAGTTTTATCGACGAGAACATCGATTTTGCCCGTGCACAAATAGGGAATGAGATCGGTGTGATCGAAGCGAGTGGAAAATGCTTGAACCCGGTGACGCTTAAAACGGACAGTTCTGTCTATTATTGCGGTTATGCGGATTGGCGGAGCGGCTTTTTCCCCGGATCAGTCTGGTATTTGTATGAATTAACGGGTGATAGTACGTTGCTGCCGTTGGCCACCAAATATACGGAGGCCATAGAGGAAGCCAAGAATCTGACCTGGCATCATGATATCGGATTTATTGTGAATTGCAGTTTCGGGAATGGCTTGCGTCTGACCGGAACGCCTTCTTATAAGGATGTGATGGTACAAGCAGCCAAATCGTTATCTACTCGTTTTCGTCCGGCTGCCGGGATTATCCAGTCGTGGGATGTGGAACGCGGATGGCAGTCCGAACGGGGTTGGGAATGTCCGGTTATCATTGACAATATGATGAATCTGGAACTGATGTTCGAAGCTACGCGTTTGTCCGGTGATTCTTCTTTCTATAAGATCGCGGTGTCGCATGCCGACCGTACCATGCAGGAACATTTTCGCCCGGATGGTAGTTGCTACCATGTGATCGACTACAGTGTCAAAGATGGCAAAGTGCGTCATCGCCAGACGGCACAAGGATATGCCGACGAGTCTATCTGGAGTCGCGGACAGGCATGGGCTATCTATGGTTATGCGGTATGCTATCGTGAAACCAAAGATCGTAAATATTTGGATCAGGCCTTGAAAACGTTCAATATGATGAAGAATCTGAAGAATATGCCGGAAGATCTGATTCCTTATTGGGATATGTCGGCTCCGAACATCCCGAACGAACCACGCGACGTTTCGACGGCTTCCTGTATCGCTTCCGCCCTTTATGAGATCAGCACGATGGATGTGCCGGATGCAGCCGGCTATAAAACGTATGCCGACAGTATCATGGTTTCTCTTTCTTCTCCGGCTTACCGGGCTGCATTGGGTACGAACGGAAACTTCCTGCTGATGCATTCCGTAGGAAGCATCCCTCACAATTCAGAAATAGATGTTCCGCTGAACTATGCCGATTATTATTATCTGGAGGCATTGAAACGTAAACGGGATATCGAGAAAGGTATTTAATCGGGATTCGAACCATCCGATGATGACTAAATATCATACCTATAAACTATCTTTGCATTGTTAATTAGAATAACATGAAAATAGGAAAATTGATTTTTGCATTGGCATTTCTACTGTTGTTTGCCGATGCTTCGATGGCTGCCAAGTGGAAAGCCAAACATGTAGTTTTGATCGGGCTGGATGGCTGGGGCGCTTATAGCGTAGACAAGGCCGATATGCCGAATGTGAAGAAGTTGATGGCAGAAGGGTCTTATACGTTGAAAAAACGCTCCGTCCTTCCGTCTTCCAGTGCCGTGAACTGGGCTTCCATGTATATGGGAGCGGGGCCGGAACTTCATGGTTATACGGAATGGGGATCGCAGACTCCGGATCTGCCTTCCCGTGTGGTGAATAAGAACGGTATTTTCCCGACTATATTCAGATTTGCTGCGCGAATCTGATCCGAAAGCCGAAATCGGCTGTATTTGTGAATGGGCGGGAATCCGGTATGTATGCGATACGTTGGCACTGAGCTACGATAAAAACATTACGGATAAACCTCAGAATCCGGCAACAGCCAAATGTGCAGTCGAATATATCAAGCGGGCACATCCGGCATTGGTGAATATCGTTTTCGACGAACCTGACCATGTCGGCCATGCAGAAGGCCATGATACGCCAGCCTATTATGAAAAGCTGAAAGAGCTTGACGGCTATATCGGCCAGATCATTCAGGCGGTTAAGGATGCGGGCCTATTGGATGAGACGATCTTTATCGTTACGGCTGATCATGGCGGTATCAAAAAGGGACATGGAGGCAAGACAATGGAAGAAATGGAGACTGCCTTTATTATTGCCGGCAAGGGAATCAAGAAAGGTTATGAATTTCAGGAAAGCATGATGCAGTTCGACTGTGCTTCGACAATCGCTTATATCTTCGGGTTGAAACAACCGCAGGTCTGGATCGGTCGTCCGATGGTTCAGGTGTTTAAGTGATGGATTGAATCGTTTCGGGACCACTGTCGCAGTGGTTGGAGGAGGACTTCCGCAGTCGTTAGTCAGCGTCTGCGGAAGTCTTTTTTTCTGCCCTTTTCCTGTATTCAGCCGGGGTAATTTCAAACTGAGCTTTGAAACAGCGGGTGAAATAACGTGGCGAGCCGAAGCCCAGTCGGTCGGAAATGTCGGCGATCTGCAAATCCGGTTGAGCCGTCAACATGGTTGCGGCTCGCTTTAGTTTACAGCTGAGGACAAAGTCGTTTGGTGTCATACCGGTCAGTGCCTTGAATTTGGCGTACAACGAACTTCGGCTGAGTCCCAGTTCGCGGGCCATCATGTTCATGTCGAAGTCGATGTTATCGAGGTTCTTTTCAATGATCGAGTTGACCGTGTCCAGAAATTTTTGGTCTATCGGATTGCTTGCCAGCGATTGCGCATCGAAATCTTTCTGCTGGCTGAATTTCTTTTGCAGGATAATACGGTTGCGGACCAGGTTATTACAGCGTGCCAGCAGTACCTTTGCATTGAACGGTTTATTGATATAGTCGTCGGCGCCCCGTTGCAATCCTTCGATGTTTTGCTCGGCGGAAGTAAGTGCCGTAAGCAAGACGACCGGGATATGGCACACGTCGAAATCGTTTTTGATTTTCAGACACATCTCCGTACCGGACATTTCCGGCATCATGACATCGCTAACGATGATGTCCGGCCGTTCCTCGCGTGCCTTTTCCAATCCCTCTTTACCGTTTCGTGTCAGTAGGACGCGGTAGATAGGCGAGAAAAGAGAACCCAGTATCTGGAGCAATTCTTCGTTGTCTTCGACCAACAGGATCGTACGGGGGGAATCGTCTCCTTCTATCAGTACCTCTCTTTGTTCTGCATCGGAGAATTCCTCCATATGATCGGTGAAGGCGACCGTGTCGGGAATCAGGCTCTCCGTTTGCTTTTCCTGCTGATCCCGTGCCAATTCTTCCTCGGTAAAATGTGTGCAGCCTTTCAGGAGACGGACAATGAAAATGCTGCCGTAGCCCGGCGTGCTTTCCACTTGTATCGTTCCGTGGTGCAACTCGATGATATTTTTCGTCAATGAAAGCCCGATCCCCGTGCTGGGAGTCTTGGTGATATTCGAGATACCGTTTTCAGCCTGATAGAAGCGGTCGAATATCTTATCTATATCATCTTTGCTGATACCGATACCATTGTCGATTACCTTAATGATCACTTCATTTTCCTTGTTTTCCAAAATCATTTCAATGGTCGCGTTCGGCTTGGTGTATTTGAAAGCGTTAGAAAGCAGGTTATAGAAAACCTTTTGCATTTGTTTCGGATCGAAACTGCACAAAACACGCTCTTCTGGAGCCGTGAAGTTGTAGGTGATGGAGTGACCGGATGCGTATTCGTAAAAAGACAGGTAAATCTCCTTCAGGAAGGTAACGATATCTTGTTCATATACTTTTAGTTTCATATGTCCTTGTTCCAGCTTACGGAAATCCAGCAGTTCGCTGATCAGGTTCCGCATATGGTAGGTATTCTTATACACTTTCAGCAGTTTGTTGTATATGGAAGGAGACAATGAGCTGCTTTGCAACAAGAGTTCGATCTGGGAAATGATCAGCGTCAACGGTGTTCTGAATTCATGCGAGATATTGGAGAAGAACTGTAGTTTTGCCTGGTTCAGTTCCTCGATAGCCTCTTTTTCTTTCCGTTCCATCTCCAGGGAGGTTTGCAGCATATACTGGGATTTTTTGAAACGATAGATACTGTAAAGGATGCTTAGGATCAGCACCAGGTAAATGAAATAAGCCAAACCGGATGCATACCAGGGAGAATGGATGTGGATGTCCATCTTAATAGTACGGGGCTGTTCCAGGTTCGGGTCGTATTGTATTTCTCGGACGATGAGGGTGTATTTTCCGGGGTTCAAGTTCGTATAGAAAATGTTGTTATCTTTGCTGGGAATCCATTTCTTGTCGAAACCTTCCAACATATATTCGTAAGACGCCTTTTTCAGCGTATTGACATAGTTGTTCGATGTAAAAGTGAAAATCAGGTTATTCTGATTATAGGCCAGCTCTATCTTCCGGGTGAAGGGCAGAGCGGCGGTCAGCACCTTGTCGGGATCGCCGGGGGAAACCTGTTCGTTGTTGATGAACAGGTCGGAAAAATACAGTTGGTAATCTTTGGTGGAGTTGAACAACTGCTGTTCGAAGAAAGTTGCCATGCCATTGCTGCCGCCGACGAATATTTCCCCGTTTTTGCAGACCAGGATTCCGCAACCGATGTTTATGCCTGACAGAGGCAGGGCTGTCCCCAGTTCTACGACTTTGAACAGGTTTTGGTCCGGATCGAAAAAGGTAATGCCTTTGTCGCCTGTTATCACCAGTTGATCCAGAGTCGACAAAGTCAGTTCATAGCAGTAGTTACTGGCGATGAAGCTGTTTTCGGTTGTATATCCAATAAACTGTCTGTTCTTCTCATCGTAGCGGAACAGGCCGGAACCACGGGTTCCGAGGAAGATTCGCCCCTCTTTGTCTTCGATTATTTGGGAGATGGGAAATGTTCCCAATCCGTTTTCACCGGAACGGAATTGTACCTGGTCTTCTTCATTCTCAAGGTTGATTTTCCAGACGCCTTTACCGTAGGCCAGCCACATGTATCCTTTCGAGTCGATAAGAAAGCAGGTGTTCCCGTAATACTTGCCGCTTTTGAACAACGGAGATGCTTTTTCCGTCTCTAAATTCATTTTGAAAATTCCTTTCGGTCCGGTGCAAATCAGTTCGTCCTTGTAGATTCTCATCTGGTTGATCCGGTCACCGGCTATTACGGCGTACGACGGATCTTCGAAATAGGGGTTCTTGAACCGTTTGTTCTTGATGTCGTAGATGGACAGGCCTCCGGTATGTGTTCCGATATACAGTTTGTTGCGTTCCGGGCTGTAGGCGATTGCCTTCAGGTTGTTGTGGGCGATGGAGTTGCGGTTTTCATCGGCCATGAAGTAGGTGAACTTCTTCGTTTTCCGGTCGAAGAAATTCAGTCCGCCTCCTTCAGTACAGATCCAGATGTTGTTGTCCTTGTCTTCCACCATCTTGCCGACGAAAGGATAATCCAGGCAATCGTTCCGGGTGTTGTTGGCGGCATAAACCGTGAATATATCTGTCTCCGGGTTGAAATAATTGACGCCGCCGTAATAGGTCCCCAGCCAGATCGTACCTTGCCTGTCTTTGTAAACGGGGAATACGGATGAATGGGTCATGCTGCCGGGCAGAGGATTACGGGCATACACCTCGAACCGGTTGCTGATCGGATTGTATTTGTTCAGTCCGGTGAAAGTGCCGAACCAGATGTTCCCGAAGTTATCTTCCACAAAATCCCGGACTTGGTTGCTCGATATGTTGTTGGGATGGGAAGGATCGTAGCGGTAGCGGGTGAAATTGCCGTGCACATCCCTCTTGTACATGCCGTTCATGCGGATGGATATCCAGAGGTTATATTTGGAGTCTTCATACAGGCCGTAAATGTCTTCACCCATGATCATACAGGTAAGAGATTTGTCGTCATTCATCCTGAAGAGTCCGTCTGTAGTGCCGATCCAGTGCCGGCCACCGGAATCTTCCTGGAAGCAGGTCGCATGTTGGTTCCGGCTTTCCAGCTTCGTGACAAAATCGAATTCGTTCTTGTCCGGATTCCAGGTGAATATGGAGTCGGCTATTCCTACCCATATCGTTCCTTTGATAGAAGCGACGGCATATACGTTTGATTTGCGCAAGCAGGAGAATTTCTGTGTCCGGATGTCATAACGGATCAGGGAATTATCGGAATCGAAGAAAACGTTTCCATCTTTGTCTCCGGCAATGAAGTGTGTCTGGTTACCTATCGGATTAGTATTTTGGCGATGAAATTCGGACGGTTTGTACACTTTGGTCTGGACTCCGTCGTATATGTTGATCCCCTCTTCCGTCCCGAACCACATTCTACCCAAATTGTCCTGGTAGATGGCCATGACGGAAAGCTGCGACAGGCCTTCCTGCATGCCTATATGCTTGAAATAGATCGGATATATGCCGGAACAGAATCCTAAAAGCAGTATGAGTGATAAGATGATTCTTCGCATAGTATATGATATTATCAGCTATTTGTTCGAGGGGCTAAGGTAAAGAAATTTTTCTAACCGTTAAAGGATGTTGTACTAAATGTTCTGTCCGGTATTTGTAATTGAACGCTATTTGTTTCATTGTTGAAGAGGTTTTGTGAAAATGTTTTTATCTTTACCGATACTTTGATGACAATATGATATAAACAAATACGATTATGAGTGTTTTTGGAAAATTTCCCCGTACGTTTTGGGTGGCCAATGTAATAGAACTATTCGAACGATGGGCTTGGTATGGATTCTTTATGTTATTTGCGAACTACCTTACCGGCTCGTCTGATGCCGGAGGTTTGGAGTTTACTCAGGAGCAGAAAGGCTGGTTGATGGGAGTCGGGACAGGGATTCTCTACTTTCTTCCGGTCTTGACCGGTGCGATCGCCGACCGGTACGGATACCGGAAAGTGCTGTTCCTCGCTTTTCTGATCTATGTATCGGCTTTCCTGTTATTACCTCAGTTTTCTACTTTTACGGGCGTTTTCCTTATGTATTTGTATCTGGCGGTGGGAGCTGCGTTGTTCAAGCCGGTCATATCGGCGACGATTGCCAAAACGACCACAGATGCGACAGCCTCCATCGGTTTCGGCATTTTTTATATGATGGTGAATATCGGGGCTTTCTTCGGGCCTCTTGTCACTTTGCTTTTTAAAGGCACGTCGTCTTTGATCTTTTATGTATCGGCCGGGATTATTTCATTGAATTTTATCTTGTTGCTGTTCTATAAGGAGCCGGGACGTATAGAAAATACAAAAAGTACGGAACGTTTGTTCGAGACGTTTGCCGGCATATTCCGGAATATGGGTAGCATCCTGAAAGATGTGAAGTTCATTGTTTTCCTGCTGATTGTGGCTGGTTTCTGGACGATGTATAACCAGTTGTTTTTTACTCTGCCTGTGTTTATCTCACAATGGGTCGATACGAGTGTCTTGTATGATTTCTTCCAGGCTCATTTCCCTTTTATCAGCTATAACTACAGTCCGGCTTCCGGTGTTATGGACCCGGAGTTCGTGACAAACATAGATGCGCTTTACATCATTTTGTTTCAAGTGATGGTTTCGAGTGTTGTTATGAAAATGAAGCCTTTACGTTCCATGATGTCCGGTTTTTTGGTCTGTGCGGTCGGGATGTCGTTGACGCTTGCCTTCCAGAATGTGTTGTTTACAATGATTGCCATTCTGGTTTTCTCTTTAGGTGAAATGGCGGGATCGCCCAAAATTACGGAATATATCGGGCGGATCGCTCCGGTTGACAAGAAGGCTTTGTATATGGGATATTCCTTTATTCCTGTCTTTTTAGGAAATGTTTTGGCTGGTATTATCTCCGGATCGGTCTATCAGCAGATGTCGGATAAGATGATGATCGTCCGGAAGTATGTGGAGGAAAAAGGCCTTTCGATCCCGGAAGGATTGTCGAATAATGCTTATTTTGATGAGGCTGCCAGGCAGTCCGGCATGAGCCCGCACGAATTGACCGATTTCTTGTGGAACACTTATCACCCTTCACAAATCTGGATGGTCTTGATGGTGGTTGGTGTCGGAGCGGCTTTTGCTTTATTTGTGTATGACAGGGTGACTTCCCGTTCCGAAAGCTAAAAAGCATTATCTTTGCAGGCATGAAAAAGCAAGCCTTTATTTTTTATCCGCTTTTGTTGGTTCTCCTGTTCATGCTGTTTGCCGGCGGGTTGGTCTATGGTGCTGTCTCGATACCGGTCGAAAGTGTGGTAAATATATTGCTGGGAGAAGGAACGGAGCGGCTTGCCTGGCAGAATATTGTGTTGCAGAGCCGTTTTCCCCAGGCTGTGACGGCATTGCTGGCGGGCGCTTCGCTGGCTGTCAGCGGATTGTTGCTACAGACATTGTTCCGAAACCCGCTTGCCGGTCCTTCTATCTTGGGGATCAGTGACGGGGCCAATCTGGGAGTCGCTGCGATCATGCTCTATTTCGGCGGTTCGCTGAGCATGGTGACCGATTTGCCCATCAGCAGCTATCTGGCGGTAATCATGGCTGCGTTTAGTGGCGCGGCCTGTATTTTAGGATTGATCATTTATTTTTCGGCGAAGGTGAAGAATAACGTCATGTTGCTGATTATCGGTATTATGATCGGTTATCTCGCCTCCTCATTGATTTCAGTTCTGAATTATTATGCTTCGACTGACAAGGTACATGCGTTTGTCATGTGGGGATTGGGAAATTTCTCCGGGGTCTCCTTGCAACAGTTGCCCTATTTCGCATGTTTTACATGTATAGGATTGTTGTTGGCGATTCTGTTGATCAAGCCATTGAATGCACTGCTACTGGGAGAAATGTATGCCGCCAATTTAGGAATCAAGATCAAGCGGACGCGCATTCTGATCCTGCTGTGTACGGGGTTGTTGACTGCGACTACGACAGCTTTTTGCGGTCCTATTTCCTTTATCGGGTTGGCTGTTCCGCATGTCGCACGTTTGATGTTGGGATCATCCAACCACAAGATGCTGGTTCCCGTTACGTTGCTGACCGGTTCTTGCATCGCGTTGCTTTGTAATCTGCTGATGGTACTGCCGGGCACTCATAGTATTTTGCCGCTGAATGCTGTGACTCCGATGCTTGGTGCGCCTGTGATTATTTATGTAATTGTGAACCGGAAGAACATTCAATATTTTGACTGATCGGCGTATGACAAGCATAGCTGCAATAGAAACAAAAGGACTCAGCATCGGTTACCGGCTGAAAGGTGGAAAACGGAAAGTGGTCCATGACGATCTGGACCTGCGACTCGTCTCCGGAGAAGTCACCTGTTTGTTAGGTCTGAACGGAGCCGGCAAATCGACACTGCTCCGTACGCTTTGCGGTTTCCAGCCTCCGCTCGGCGGGGAGATACGCTTGATGGAGAAACCGCTCTCCGGCTATTCGCAGGCGAACTTTTCCCTGACTGTCGGTGTTGTACTGACGGAAAAAACGAATGCAGGGGGAATCACCGTATATGAACTGGTCTCGCTGGGAAGGCATCCTTATACCGGTTTTTTCGGACAGTTGAAAAAACAGGACCGGGAGATTATCGAACAGTCGCTTGAAGCGGCCGGAATCGCTCATAAAGCCAATAACTATGTCTCGGAACTGAGCGACGGGGAACGGCAGAAAGCGATGATAGCCAAAGCGCTCGCCCAGCAGTGCCCGATTATCTTGTTGGACGAGCCGACGGCATTCTTGGATGTGACCAGCCGTATCGAGACAATGGTCTTGTTGCATCGCCTGGCTGCCGACGGGCGGAAAGCCATCCTGCTTTCCACCCATGACTTGGACTTGGCCATCCAAATGGGCGATTGTCTTTGGTTGCAGGAGAAAGGGCGCCCGATGGCTTGCGGGACTCCCGAAGACCTGATTATGAGCGGAGCTTTCGAATCCTTTTTCGGAAAGGAAGGAATCGTCTTCGATCCGGCAACCGGAAAGCTGAATACGGAAGCCCCCACGTCACCCATTGGTGTAGAAGGTGACTTTCTAACTTCTTATTGGGTCGGAAATGCCCTGATCCGTAATGGCTACCGTCCTTCTTCCGTAAAAGAAGGGCAGTTGAATATCACTTGCAAGAGTCCGCATGAACTGGTGGTGGCTTTCCCTGAGGGGGGTAGGGAAGAGCTTCGGACAGTGGCGGAGCTTGTCTCTCTTATCAGCATGAAAAAAAGTTTTTATGGACATGGAAACAACGTTTCTCGCTTATGAACAATAAATTTTTCCCGGTAGGAAATAAAAGTTTTGTTTAAGATTAAAAGGAATAAATATGGCAAACGAAATAACATGGCGGCTGGAGCATGAGAAGATCGGCCGGTTGTTGTTGCATTATGCGATACCGGCAGTGATCGGTACAATGGTGAATGCTCTTTATAATATTGTCGACCGTATCTTTATCGGTCAGGGAGTCGGGCCGCTGGCAATGGCCGGATTGACGCTGACATTCCCTATTCTGTTGTTCCTCCAGGCGTTCGGAATGCTCATCGGGGCGGGGGCTGCGACACGTGTCTCCATCTATCTGGGACGAAGGGAGAATGAGATGGCGGAAAAGGTATTGGGGAATGCTTTCACCTTGACATTCATCATAACGCTTGCGACAGTAGTTCCCTGCATGATCTGGATGAAAGATTTATTACTGGCTTTCCGGGGGGAAGCGAACAGACCATCCCGTATGCACAGGACTATCTGAATATCGTGGTTCCGGGGACACTACTGACTTCCCTCAGCTTTGGCTTTAACGCTGTCATGCGTGCTTCCGGCTATCCGAAGAAAGCGATGTTTACCATGCTGATCGGGGCGATAACCAATGTGATACTCGATCCTATTTTCATTTTCTGGCTGGATATGGGGATCAAGGGGGCTGCCATCGCGACGATCATCTCGATGCTGCTCTGCACGCTTTTTGTCATGAACCATTTTGTCCAGAAAGACAGTATCGTCCGTTTTCATAAAGGGACGTTCAAGCTGGAAAAGCATGTGGTCTGGAATATCCTGACGATCGGCGTTTCGCCTTTTGCCATGCAGTTGGCGGGAAGTTTGGTGGTGGTGATCCAGAACTATGCGCTCAAGCAATACGGGGGCGACTTGGCACTGGGGGCAAACGGCATTATCACCAGCGTTGGGATGCTTTTGGTGATGCTGATTATCGGGATCGCGCAGGGGATGCAGCCGATTGTCGGCTTTAATTTCGGGGCAAAGAAATACGAGCGTGTCCAGGAAACGCTACGTCTGGTCATTATAACCGCTACCATTATCATGGGAGTCGGCTGCTTTTGTAGCGTGGCGTTTCCGAAACTGATCGCCCGTGCCTTTACGAACGATCCTGATTTGTTGGATGTGACGGCAAATGGCTTGCGGATCAGCTTGCTGGTGTTTGTGGTTGTCGGTTCGCAGATCTCGATCAGCCAGTTTTTCCAAAGTATCGGGATTGCCTGGAAAGCTATGTTTTTGAGTTTGAGCCGCCAAGTATTGTTCCTGATACCGGCGATGTTGCTGTTCTCCCGCTTTTGGGGCTTGGATGGTGTCTGGTATGCCGCTCCCTTCTCTGATTTTGTTGCGGCTGTAACTGCCTGGCTCTTTTTGTGGTATCATGTTAAAAACATGAAAAGTAAGAATTCGGATTGAACTTTTTAGTATCTTGTTTGTCTACTATATGAAAGTAGATTGATTAGGTTTCAACTAAAAGAATGAGAAGTATGAAAAGAGTATTATTATTACTGGCTGTCCTGCTTTTTAGCGCAGGGACAATGATGGCCCAGCAGGATAAAGCTGCCGAGAAGGCCGCAAAGAAAGCAGAAAAAGAAGCAAAGAAAGCTGCCGAAGCAGCCGAACAGATGGCTTTGTTCGAGCAAGGTGTACAAGCACTGAAAGAGAAAGATTTTGTATTGGAAGCTGAACGTGTCGAGTTCAAACGTGGACAATTCGTCTATGTGACTCCGAGCACGAACTTTGTTTCCATGAAAGGTGACCGGGCGACTATCCAACTGGCGTTTAACGGTCCTGTCTCCGGTCCGAACGGGATCGGAGGTATCACGGTTGACGGCAGTGCTTCGAATATAGAGATGAAAACAGATAAAAAAGGAAATGTTACATTCAGTATGATGGTACAAGGTGTTGCAGTCTCCGCCAATGTGACAATCCGTATGGTGAAAGGTACGAACAAATGTACGGCAACTGTGAGTCCGAACTTCAACAGCAATCGTATTTCGTTTAGTGGTTATCTGTATCCTTCGGATCAGTCCAATGTGTTTAAGGGACGTGCTATCTGACGTGTAGATTCTTTTTGTTCAGGAAAAGCTGCTTTCGGAAAGGGAAGCAGCTTTTTTTATGCAACGTATTTTATATCTTTGTTCTCTAAAATATCATAAACATAAAAGTCATGCAATTAGCAATAGATCAGAAAGACATAGATAAGTTCCTGATGGTGGGTGACAAGGTGCTTATCAAGCCGAAGAACCCGCAGAGTCAGACAAAATCCGGATTGTACCTGCCGCCTACCGTCCAGCAGGAGAAGATCCAGAGCGGCTATATCATCAAGGTTGGTCCCGGCTTCCCGCTTCCTTCCCAGAGCGAGGAACATGAAGTATGGGAAAAGAAGAAAGAGGGAGAGGTGCATTACCTCCCTTTACAGGCACATGAAGGCGATTTGGCTGTCTTTCTGCAGAATGCGGCCTACGAGATTAATTTTAATGAAGAGAAGTTCCTGATTGTTCCCCATTCGGCTATTTTGATGTTGGTTCGTGACGAAGGGTTGTTCGAATAACTCCTTTTTATTTGGCAAAATACTGTGCTATCCAGTTTTTTGATGTATTTTTGCAACCAAATCAACAAGACTAACTATCAATAGTAGCGATTATAATGAATAAAATTGTAAGTAAAGAACATTTCTCTGCCAACGTAGTGAAACTGGAAGTGGAAGCACCTTTGATTGCCCGCTCCCGTAAGGCAGGCCACTTTGTTATCGTGAAGGTGGGTGAGAAGGGCGAACGTATTCCCCTGACCATTGCCGGAGCTGATACCACGAAAGGAACTATCACACTTGTGATCCAGGCTGTAGGCGGTTCGTCAAAGAAGATATGCGAACTGAATGCCGGCGACTATATTACCGATCTGGTCGGTCCGTTGGGGCAAGCTACCCATATCGAGAAAGTCGGTACGGTCGTATGTGCCGGAGGTGGTGTCGGTGTGGCTCCTTTATTACCGATTGTAGAGGCTTTCCACAAAGCGGGCAACCGTGTGATCGTAGTGCTGGCTGCCCGTACGAAGGACCTGGTTATCTTGGAAGAGCAGATGCGCGCCAATTCCGATGAGGTGATCGTGATGACAGACGATGGTTCTTACGGTACAAAAGGTTTGGTGACGAATGGCGTGGAAAGTGTGATCAACCGTGAAAAGGTGGATCTGTGTGTGACGATCGGTCCGGCTATCATGATGAAATTCGTCTCTGCCCTGACGAAGAAATACGAGATCCCGACAGTCGCCTCTCTGAATACGATTATGGTGGACGGGACCGGAATGTGCGGCGCTTGCCGTATTACGGTCGGAGGGAAAACGAAGTTCGTTTGTGTGGATGGACCGGAGTTCGACGCTCACCAGGTAGACTTCGATGAAATGTTGATGCGCCTCGGTGCTTATAAAGATATTGAAAAGAAATAACAAAACCACAGTAAACAAATGACAACAGAAGAACTGATCGCTGCCCGTCGTGCCGAACCGTGGAGAGAAGCACTGCGTAAAAGCAAAAAAATAAAGAACGCACGGATATTCCCCGTGTGGAAATGAATGAACTGGATGCGGAATACCGTAGCCATACCCGTCTTGAAGAGGTGAACCTCGGATTGACGAAAGAGCAGGCCATACAGGAGGCCCAGCGTTGTTTGGACTGTCCGAATCCGACTTGTATGCAAGGATGTCCGGTAAGTATCAATATCCCGACGTTTGTGAAGAACATCGAGCGGGGTGAGTTTCTGGAAGCGGCTAAAGTGCTGAAGGAAACAAGCGCGTTGCCGGCTGTTTGTGGTCGTGTATGTCCGCAGGAAAAGCAGTGCGAGAGCAAGTGTATTCATTTGAAGATGGGGAAACCGGCTGTCGCTATCGGTTACTTGGAACGTTTTGCCGCCGATTATGAACGGGAGAGTGGGAACATTTCCGTTCCGGAAGTAGCGAAGAAGAACGGCATTAAGATTGCCGTTGTCGGCTCAGGTCCCGCCGGCCTTTCGTTTGCCGGTGATATGGCAAAGCGCGGCTATGACGTGACGGTATTCGAAGCTTTGCACGAAATCGGTGGTGTGTTGAAATACGGTATTCCCGAATTCCGCCTGCCGAATAAGATTGTGGATGTAGAAATTGAAGGGCTGCGCAAGATGGGTGTGAAGTTCCTGACAAATTGTATTGTAGGTAAGACGATCAGCTATGACGACTTGCATACGGATGGTTTCAAGGGGATCTTCGCTGCCAGCGGCGCTGGGCTTCCTAACTTTATGAATATTCCGGGAGAGAACCTGGTCGGGGTGATGTCTTCCAACGAATACCTGACACGTGTCAATCTGATGGATGCAGCCAATCCGGATAGTGATACGCCTGTCTTGCAGGGTAAGAAAGTGGCTGTCATCGGTGGTGGCAATACGGCGATGGACTCGGTCCGTACTGCTCGCCGCTTGGGTGCCGAACGTGCCATGATCGTTTATCGCCGTAGTGAAGAAGAGATGCCCGCCCGATTGGAGGAGGTGAAACATGCCAAAGAGGAAGGTGTGGAGTTTATGACCTTGCATAATCCGGTCGAATATCTTGGTGACGAACGGGGCCGTGTCAAACAGATGCGCTTGCAGAAGATGGAGCTGGGTGAACCGGATGCTTCCGGACGTCGTCGTCCTGTACCAGTCGAAGGGGCGATCGAAACAATTGATGTGGATGAAGTGATTGTCAGCGTCGGTGTTTCTCCCAATCCGCTTATCCCGCGTGCTTTTCAAGGATTGGAAGTAAGCAAAAAGGGAACGATCGTGGTGAATGAAGAAAATATGCGCTCTGCCTTGCCTGATGTATATGCGGGTGGCGATATCGTCCGTGGTGGCGCAACCGTAATCCTGGCAATGGGTGACGGTCGTAAGGCTGCTGCTGCAATGGATGAAGCATTAAAGGGATAAGAAAAGTTTTTTATAGGAAAATAAAAAGGGGCTGTCGCATGACCAGCCCCTTTTTTAATAGTTCTTTTTATCTGTACTATGCTATTTTACTCTCCAAGCCAGAATGGACCTTGAACCAATGTGGGATCCTTGTCTATTTCTGATTGATGTATTGGATACCAATAGAATTTACGAGGGTAAACGCGATCCATGTACTTTGTGCGTTTAAAGAATGCGTTATCTCCTTGATCTGTATACTCGGTTCCATAATAGTTCATCCCATGATCCGGACCATTAACGCCCCAATCCGGGTTTTCACCCTGCTCATTCATGTTACCGATACCATAATGAGCCGTTTTCCAGCGACGTAAATCATGATAACGGATACCTTCACCCACAAATTCCACTCGTCGTTCTTTGTGTATTAAACGTCGCACTTCTTTTTGGTCGGCGAAATTGATTTTAATGCGGGTAAAACCATTCTCATCCGTACCGGTTCCATATTCGGCAATACCTGCCCGATGCCGGATCTTATTTAAGTTGTTGAGTATTTCTTGTTCATAACTCATGCGTTCCGAACATTCGTTTAGGGCTTCTGCATAACTGAGGTAAGCCTCAGCCATACGGAAAATGATAGCAGGACGATAAGGGTGGTTGTTATCACGAGGAATGTAATCCAATGACACTCGACTGCGGTTTAGGTAACCGTTTTGCGGAGCATCGTGTGTCGGTCCTCCATCCGGTCCTCCATACAAAAAATTCGTATTACGATTTTCCCATTTGAACCATTGCCCGTTCCATACGACAGTCAGATAGAAGCGAGGTTCACGATGACAATACATATTAAATGTATTGGGCTGTACAATCAGGCGCTTTCCGTCACGTTCCGGTGTCACATCCGGATAATTATTATCATTGTAACCATCCATTAAATAATAATCGGTCTCTCTATATTCAGGCTCTGTAGAAAATCCTTTTTCACTATATAATGGCGCATTCGGATTGATCTGCGGACTGCCGTCTGCATTATATCCCAGTATAGGTTCCGTACCGTCTTCCATGAAGAAAGCATCTACTAGCGATTGGGTGACTCCTAAACCGCCATTGCCACCACAACCACGTGGGGTTCCGTGCTGCTCCCAATCTCCATAGGTCCCTTTTGGACGGAACCAAAGAATTTCATTGTTTCCTTCACCTTCTGTCCGCATTGTAGCTCCGTAACAAGACATGAAAGGATCCACTTTGCCACTTTCTTTGTCATTTGTGATATACAACCCTTTTCCTTGTTTTTCGGCTTCGGTGATCAATAGTTTGCACGCATCAGCCGCTTTTTTCCATTTGCCTGCATCATAAGTTTGGCTGAAACGGTTTTCTCCGTCAGAGTTTTTAAAACCGAGATACCATTCATTCCCATTTACCAACGGACTTGCTGCAAATAACAATACGCGGGCACGAAGTGCCAATGCTGCTAATTTAGTTGCGCGGCCGCCATATAAAGTACTCCAACTGTCCGGGAGGACTTTCGACAATTCCAAGAATTGATTATCCAGCCAGTCGACCATCCATTCAAAACTCTTCTGTCCACGCATTAGATCCGGAGAATCCGAAGTCATGTCATCATCGTAATAAGGAACAGCTCCATAAGCCAAAGTCATCATCCAATAGTAATACGCTGATCATGAAACGACATTCGTTTTTTTCATCGTTTCCACGTCACTTTCCGTCACGTTTTGTTTGGGTAAAGCCTTTACGTTATCCATGAAAATATAGGCCTGTCGAATATATTTGGACATTGTCCAATAGGATCCGCTCCAACCGGAATTAGGTTCCCACTGTCCTACGCGAAACCCTAATCCGCAGCCACTTCCCCAATAGGGCAACCAACCCTGTGAAGGAGTGATATCATTTGCCAGGATTTCGAATGCATCATAACGTGTGTAATCCCAATATGGATCCCTAATACCTTGATAAACGCCGGCCAGCCAGTCTTCTGTCCGGGTTTTGTCATCGAATATCATGTCTATTGTAATAATGTCGTCCGGTGCATTGTCTATAAAATCCGTGCATCCGTTTAAACACATACATAATGCTGCCAAACCAATATACTTGCCAAATTTTGTTTTTTCATTTTTCTTATTTTTAGAAATTAACATCAAAACCTACTGAAAATGATTTCATTATCGGATACTTTGTACCTACGACTGTGTCGACCTCGGGATCCCATAAATCAAATTTCGAGAAAGTGAACAGATTGCTGCCTTTCGCATATAACCGAATGTTTGACAGACCGATCTGTCGTACCCAGGATTTTGGGAATGTATAGCCGATTTCTATATCTTTTACCCGAAGAAAACTCATGTTTTCTAACCACCATGTAGAGTTTCGAACATTATTTTCGCTTTTTCCCCATGTCAGGCGTGGGTAGTACACATCTTGACTCGGATTTTCAACAGTCCAACGGTCTTGATAATTAGTCAGGATATTCCCCATAGCACCCATTGTCTCACCGGGTGTGAACTTGTTACTACAACCTCCTTTAAATCCGTAGGTCATCCCATTCCCTTGGAAGAATATATTGAAATCCAGATTTTTATAGCGCATATTGGCACCAAATCCATATACGATCTGAGGATCGTATGTTCCTCCGATGGCTGTTTCGTCCAAAGAACTGACCACTCCATCTCCATTTACATCTTTATATTTAATGTCACCGGGGCGAACCGGACCGAATGTATGGGTCGGAATATCCTTATTTACAACGTAACCGCCGTTCTCGGCAACCAGATAATCACCGTTGGCATCTTTTTGGAAATCATCAAAAGTAAACAGTCCCTCATCGACTAACCCGAATAGCTGGTTGACTTTTTCTCCTGTCCGTTGACGATTCGTCCCCATAACACCTAATGCTTCATCCTGTTCGATAATTTTATTCTGGGCATATGTAAAGGAACCTCGAAAGCCTACATATAGATCTTTATTGATTTGTTTATTTACGTTTAGTGCTAAATCGATTCCCTGGTTATTCACTTTTCCATAATTGGCCCATGGTGTATTTCTGAATCCCGCTGATGTCGGAATATTGTTTCGTTTCATGAAGATGTTATACCTGTGTTCAAAGAAATAATCCACTTGAAAATCAATCATATTCCATAAACCCAACTCGAATCCGGCATTGGTTTTCGATACGGTTTCCCATGTCAAATTAGGAATCCCGAAATCACCTTCAAAGCGGGAATTACGATGATAATATTGTCCGTTGGTTCCCCAGTCGTAACCCGTTCCATCTTCTCCCAATGTTGTCTGATAAGCAAAGCGACGTCCATCTAACTGGTCGTTACCCGTCAGACCGAATGATCCTCTAAACTTGATTTTGCTGAACGTGTCTTTGTATGGTTCCATAAACTTTTCTTCTGAGAGCAAGTAACCTATTGCGACAGAAGGGAAAAATCCGAAACGATACCCTTTTGCGAAATTCTCTGATCCGTTATAACCGAAATTAAGCTCTGCAATATATCGATTGTCATAGGTATATGATGCTCGTCCGGCAATACCCATACGCCGATAAGGCACAATATCGTACGATTCTTCGAATTGTTGGTAATCTCGTTGGTTATACAAGAACAAGCCTTCTACTTGATGTTTTCCGAATGTTCGTTCATAATTTAAATTCAGTTCCACATAAGTTGCTTTGTTTCCCCAGTCATTGTCTTCAGAAGTACTCAAAAATTGTTGTCCGTAACTGGATATGTTCAAAATCAGGTTCCCATTTTCATCGCGGTGTGTGGCTGGCTGATATAAATCCGGTGTTTTTGAACGAGTCACGCCTGACCAGGAATAGCGGTCAAATGAGAAGATTCCCTTTATTTTCAGTCCAGGAGTAATAAATTTCAAGTCTTGCTCTAATGCAAACAATGATTCGATTTTACTTTGGGAGGTCGTCGCATACCCTTTTTGAGTAACCTGTACGTACGGATTCACCCGTTGGTTGACTACCGGAAAATAGATATTGTCATCCTCCTTATAATAGGCCGGATGTATGAATGGAGGGGTTTCGAATGCTCCCGAAAATGCATCATCAGAAGATATTGCCATTTTATTCATCTCCTGTAGATAACCACCGACACTGACTGTCAGTTGCGTTGTTTTTGTGATGTTGATGTCTACGTTCGAGCGTAAGTTGAATTTATTCAGATGCGTTCCGCTATTCCAGCTTTGGCTCTTGTCACGTTCGAAAATGCCTTGTTCGCCATAATATGATCCGACCACTGCATAGCGTAAAATGTCGGAACCTCCGTTGACTGTAATATCCGCGCGTTGATTCATGGCAAAGTCTTTCGTAATCAGGTCCATCCAATTTACATCCGGATATAAATCCGGGTCATCTCGATTTATGTAGTGATTGATCGTTTCCTGCGAATAGGGAGATTGCTGTTGGCCGTTATCTTTTGCTATTTCATTCAATAATGTCAGATACTCTGCTGAACCGATGTAGTTGGGTAATTTTGTCGGTTGGGTGAAACTTTGTTCGAAATGGACGTTGACTGTGGGTTTCCCTAATTTTCCACGTTTAGTTTGCACCAGAATAACCCCGTTTGCTCCACGTACTCCATAAACGGCTGAAGCAGATGCATCTTTTAGCACGGAAAATGATTCGATTTCAGCCGGGTTCAAGTCATCGAGTGTTCGTTCAATGCCGTCGACCAATACCAACGGACTGGTTCCTGCTCCTTGGAAAGATGAAATACCGCGGATCCAAAAATTGGAACCGTCTGATCCCGGTTCGCCTGATCGTTGCACGGCAATTACGCCAGCTACATTTCCTGCCAAATTGTTACTCAAGGCACGTGTTGTACCTTGGCTTAATACTTGAGGTTCGATGGTTGTGATCGAACCTACTATTGAAGCTCGTTTTTGTGATCCGTAACCGACTACAACCACTTCATTCAAACCTGTTGAAATTTCCCGCATGTTCAAGTTGATGTTGATTTGGTTGCCGACAACAACTTCTTGCTCTTCAAATCCGATGTAAGAGAATACCAATACAGTACTTCGGCTCGGGACTTCTAAAAAGTAATTGCCATCTATGTCGGTTGTCGTGCCGACGGTCTGCCCTTTTATCACGATATTCACTCCTGAAAGAGGTTCTCCTTGTGCATCTCGCACTGTTCCATTTACGTGGATTCCTTCTTTTTCTATAAACTTTTCTACTGTAGGGAGTATTCCTTTTTCATGTCTGTCTGACCATTTGTCGTTGGCATAAAGATAATTTGTCCCAGATAGTAATGCACACACGATGCATGTTAATGGTAATTTTTGATTTAATTCATTTTTGATCATGTTCTTTACGGAATTATAGATTCTACGTTAACTGTTGTTGCTTTAAAAGCACTCTCTTTTTTGTTTTTTTATATCATAGGCCTAATTGATTAGATTTATATATAACTTCCATAGTCCTTGAAAGACTATGGAGTTTTTTCGTGAAAAAACTTGCATGTGAGAAATACATCCTTTAATTTTGTGAAAGGATTGTATTAAAAAGGGCTTCATTCTAAAAAAGTCTTTGAAAACTACAATTATATATCCATAGTCTTCAGGACTATGGCATTTGCCTTTCTAGCTTTGTTAAATACCGGGGATATATCTAATTCTACGAATCCTGAAGTTGCGTAATGAGAGGAGTAAAGCAACTTATATTCAAAAGAAATGGATTCACAGCCTTCTGTTGTACTTTTTGTACGAAGAAAAATGCAACATAGAACGACACCTGGCATTCTATGTTGACATCTATTTGATAAATAATATATTAGCTGGTGTCGATGTAAGTTTTTAGGTCGACACCACATCGGCACCTTTTTCTGACACATCACCATGTGTAGACAAGTAATCTGCCAACTATCCCGTTTCCTGTAATCAACTAACTCAAAACATGCCAAGAACTAAATGATAGCATATAGTAAAGTAGATATAGATAGTTACTGCCTGTTGGCAATAGGTGGTACTACCTATTGGTAATATGTAGTACTATGTGTCTATAATAGATAGTACTACATATAAGTAATATATAATATGTCATGAATTAGTTCACTATGACTTTTGAAGTAGTTTATGGTAGGTTCCGGATTAGTTGTTAATGAGAACAGGCTGACTCCAGGCGAAGTCTCCGGATACAAAAAGGTGTCGATGTGGTGTCGACCTCCAAACCTACATTGACACCGGTTAATATATTGTTTATTAGACTGATGACAACAGAAAATGTTGGGTGTCGTTCTCTTTTGTATTATTGGTGTTTATGGAAAGGAAGAACGGATTAATTCAGTATCACACATAAATCCCCTCCTTCTCAATGCGGTTTCTCAAAAAAGAATCCATGTGATCACGCAATCGGACAATATCGACATTACAACCGAATAGAGATTGTAAATCTTCTTTTATATGTACCAAAGCGAACTTCACAAAGATACGCATTCATGTGGCAAAAGCAAATGGTAGGAAAGTAAAAAGCCCCGCTATTCCTAAGAATAACGAGGCCTTTTGGAAGCGAGCGGAAGACGGGACTCGAACCCGCGACCCTAACCTTGGCAAGGTTATGCTCTACCAACTGAGCTACTTCCGCAAA
>ENA-OQCB01000183-OQCB01000183.1-human-gut-metagenome-genome-assembly--contig:-NODE-183-length-30501-cov-3.814644_pt1 | contig 30501 bp, 25 predicted proteins | sample MGYA00242493_ERZ504568 | MGnify/ENA primary metagenome ERZ504568 (study PRJEB26092, sample SAMD00036229) | human gut metagenome | host: Homo sapiens | study: EMG produced TPA metagenomics assembly of...
GATTAGACTGTTTTATGAGCTTACAGCTGCTGTTTTTAGATGCAGGGAACACATAAATCAAAGAAATCCTCAAAAAATCGCAGCTTAAAGAAATAAGCCAACTTTTTACAGCCAACGAAAAAAAAGGGAGGTGCATCGTGTATTACGACACACCTCCTTTTTTGTCCCTTTATTTGTTCATTAGCTCCAGCAGATGGGGAGCGCATTTGAAATGGATGATAGTCCTGGGAGACAGTTGTACGGCTGTTCCGCTTTTCGGGTTTCGTGCAGGACGACTGGATTGAAAACGTGGTTTGAACGAGCCGAAACCATGCAGGCAGATTCTTTGACCTTCTTTGACTTCCTGGACAATTAGTTTTTGCATTTCATCGATTGTCCGTTGACATCTTTTTGTCTAATCCTGTTTTCTTGGACAGGATATTGATAAGCTGACTTCTGTTCATATTCGTATTATATCGCTAATTATAAATTAATAGAAAGGAAATTTCGCTTAGTGGATCTTATCCGGTTGATTTGCTATTCGAATTCTTTTTGTTTGTTTAATTGATTATTTGTTTGTTATTGATTCTGTTTTCTGTAATCCGAAGGAGACAATCCCGTATGTTGCCTGAAAAACCTACCAAGTGATGTCTGGTTGGAGAAATGTGTCCGGATAGCGATCTCCTGGACGTTCAGGGACGAGTTTTTTTAACAGGAACTTGATCTCCTGCAGGATGTATTCGGTTATCCAGTCTTTGGCCGACATCCCGCTCACTTCCTTGACCACCATTGTGAGATATTTGGGAGTGATATGTAGTTTGTCGGCATAGAATGCCACGCTTCTGTTCTCTTTGTAGAACTTCATGATGAGCAGAAAGAAGCCGTGGGTCAGTTCTTTCTTATGATTGTCGAACGTCTGCTTTCCGGTGTGCGAATTTACTTTATATATATTGTAGAGATCCAGATAGAAAATCCGCATGAGAAGGACGATCGAATCTTTACGGTATAAGTTTTCGGGAGCATTCACCTTGCTGTAAATCAGCTGGAAAAAATTGATATACTTGGACGTTTCCAAGTCCGAAAGCTTATAATGATAATGACTCCTCATATAAAAGAAGAAATGGGGTGAAAAGCGGCGTATACCGCTAAGCACATCGTTATAAAGATTGAGAGACAATGAAAAATAGCTGACTGTGAAATCTTCGCTGATTTCAGACAAAGAGACCAGTTGACCTGGAAAAATGACAACAAGTTCCCCTTTAGTGAATGAATGCTCATACCCGTGCACATCCACTTTTGCTCTTCCTTCCGTACAAAAGGCAACAACAGCCCTATGGGAATAAGAAGGGTATAAGGGAATAGAAAATTTCGTTGAATTCCTGAAAATCTTAAAATCGTTTCCTAAAGAATGAGAAATCTCCTTGTTATCAGATGTCCTTTTATTTTTGTCTGACATGTTCATTTTAGTTTCGTTTGTAAAAGTATAATTTCGTTCTATATGAAAATCCATTAGTGCCGGTTTGGTATAGTTTTCCGGAAATATGATCCCTAATCACGGACACTTTTTTGTGAAAAATAATTTTACCCACCTCTTAAACCGGAGGTTTAATGTTTTGTTTAGGCGGAGTTTATAAAGAAAATTAATGTGGATATCTCCGTAAAATGAGAGGTTTTTGATAAAAATGAAAGGGAGAGTTTGCCGGTTAAGGTGTCTGTGAAAAAGCAAAAAAGTGATAGCCATAACGATTGTTATAGCTAATTCCACTTTTTTATAATATGTCGTCTTTCAGCCTCTTACCAGGTTATCTGCGGCAAGAATTTGGAAATCGTTTTCTTCAGTTCGACGATATTGATGGGCTTGGTGATAAATCCGTTGCTTCCGGCAGCACGGGCGGCTTCCATGTCATTTTCGAAGGCATAGGCGGATTGCATGATGATCGGAATGTTCGTGTCTTTTTTCCTAATCTCTTTCAGCGCTTCTATACCGTTCATCTCCGGCATTTTTATATCCAGCAAAATCATATCGGCTCCTTTTTCTGCAAAGACTTTCAATAGCTCCAAGCCGGTTCTGGCTTGCAGAACGTTACAGTGTCTTTTTAAAATGGTTTTTAATAGCAGGAAATTGCTTTCCTCGTCTTCTGCGATCAGAATAGTTACATTGTACTTGTCTTCGTTCGTGCCCATATCTTTTATATTATCTGTGAACAAATTTCAGCATTAATTTTTACATAACCAAATAGAATAGAACTTATTCTATGTTTGGAGATCCGATTCTCCTTGCCCATCATGAAATATCGTGAAGCCGGGATCGGATTCGTTTTTCATGTTTATTGAAAATAAAAGGCCTGAAAGGTTGAAAGATCCGAGGATGTTTGTATATTTAGTGCATGAAACGAAGCAGCGAGATTAAACTTACCGCTTTCGGGAATGGTTATTAATGAAGAACAAGTATAACTTTAAAATCAAACATCATGGGAAAGAGTCAATTAATTCACAACAATGAGTTTCATTTGATTAGTAAAGCTGAAATTCGTAAGGCTACAGGCAAATTGGTAGAATCGTTGAATCTGGCAGCGGGTTCAACAGACGGATTCGATATTTATAAGGTAGTAGACGCTTATTTTACGGACTTGGACAAGCGTCATGAAATGAATGCTTTGTTGGGTATCGGCGAAAGTTGCCAATATTACGGTGAACAAGAACAGGTAGAGGAAGCGATCAAGGAGATAGACTGATAAAGCTTTCTCTATTCTTTTTTCAAGCAATAAAAAAGGAGATATCCGGGTGGACATCTCCTTTTATTTTATCTGAAAAGGCGGTAATTATTTACCAGCCAATTTTTCTTTCAGAGCAGCGAGTTCTTCAATGTCACCCAGTGTAGTCTTTTCAACCGGACCGGTTACCATTGCGGATTCTTCTTCTTTCTTGCCACCGCGTTTTGCAGATGATTTCTTTTCGCCAGCTTCTTTCTTGGCGCCTTTCTGTTCATCTTCGAAGATACGGCTGTGAGAAAGGATGATTCTCTTTGCTTCCTTGTTGAATTCGATTACCTTGAACTGCAGTTTTTCGTCTACAGCAGCCTGAGAACCGTCTTCTTTTACCAGATGTTTCGGAGTTGCGAAACCTTCTACGCCGTAAGGCAGAGAGATTACAGCACCCTTATCCAGTACTTCGATGATTGTTCCTTCGTGGATAGAACCTACAGTGAAGATTGTTTCGAATACATCCCAAGGATTTTCTTCCAGCTGTTTGTGGCCTAAGCTCAAACGGCGGTTTTCTTTGTCGATTTCCAGAACCTGAACTTCGATTTCAGCACCGATCTGAGTGAATTCTGACGGGTGTTTGATTTTCTTTGTCCAAGACAGGTCAGAGATGTGGATCAAGCCGTCTACGCCTTCTTCGATTTCTACGAATACACCGAAGTTAGTGAAGTTACGAACTTTAGCAGCGTGGCGAGAACCTACCGGGAAGCGAGATTCGATATCTTCCCATGGGTCGGCTTTCAGCTGTTTGATACCCAGAGACATCTTACGTTCGTCGCGGTCCAGAGTCAGGATGACAGCTTCGATTTCGTCACCTACTTTCATGAAGTCCTGAGCAGAACGCAAGTGCTGTGTCCAAGACATTTCAGAAACGTGGATCAAACCTTCTACGCCCGGAGCGATTTCGATGAATGCACCGTAGTCAGCCATAACGACAACTTTGACCTTTTACGTTTGTCACCAACTTTCAAGTTCGGGTCCAAAGCATCCCAAGGATGCGGAGTCAGCTGCTTCTAAACCGACGAGCGATACGTTTCTTTTCATCATCGAAGTCAAGGATAACCACGTTGATCTTCTGATCCAGCTGAACGATTTCTTCCGGATGAGAAACGCGGCCCCAAGACAGGTCTGTGATATGGATCAAACCGTCTACGCCGCCCAGGTCGATGAATACACCGTAAGAAGTGATATTCTTAACCGTACCTTCCAGTACCTGGCCTTTTTCAAGTTTGGAGATGATGTCTTTCTTCTGCTGTTCAAGTTCAGCTTCGATAAGAGCTTTGTGAGAAACAACAACGTTTTTGAATTCCTGGTTGATCTTCACGATCTTGAATTCCATTGTCTTACCTACAAATACATCGTAGTCGCGGATCGGTTTTACATCGATCTGAGAACCCGGCAAGAATGCTTCGATACCGAATACGTCAACGATCATACCGCCCTTCGTACGACATTTGATGTAACCTTTGATAATTTCGTCTTTTTCAAGAGCCTCGTTAACACGATCCCAAGAACGTGTAGCGCGTGCTTTCTTGTGAGACAGGATCAGCTGTCCTTTTTTGTCTTCCTGGTTTTCGATGTATACTTCTACTTCGTCACCAATTTTCAGATCCGGGTTGTAACGGAATTCTGCCATAGATACAACGCCATCTGATTTGAAACCGATGTTTACTACAACTTCACGTTTGTTCATTGCAGTTACAGTTCCCATAACGACTTCTTTGTCCTTTACAGTGTTCAAAGTCTCGTCATACGTTTTTACAAGATCGTCCTTGCTTACTTCACCGTAAGAATCGCCTTTTTCAAGAGCATCCCAGTTGAAATCTTCAATGGGCTGAATGTTCTTTAAATTTTCCATTCTCTAATTGTTAATACTTAAGTTTGTTTTAATTAGTAAGTTAGACATTATGTTGTCATCTCTCAAAAATCGGGGGCAAAGGTAATGCTTTTTTCTGACTTGCAAGACTTTTTACATGGAAAAAACAATCTTTTTAGCTTGTAATACCGCTACTTACATCTTTTCTTTCTGAGACATTTGCCTCCTTTTGTATATTTGTCTGAACTTGTAATCGGCTCCTAACAGGATGAGGGCAAGCATGCCGATGTAGGCATAGAAAGGGAATGCACTCATATCGGGTATCTGTACGGATATTTTGGGAATACCCATATAAAGGAATGAGGCGATTGCGATACCGATCATAAGCAGCGAGGCGGCGATGACGGCAATCCATCCCCAACGTTCGCCCAGTTTGCGCTTGCGTTCGGCTTCGGCCATGATCTGCTTCATTACGTTGGTACGGAACGAAGCGGGAAGCTCCTCTTCCGGCATCCGGCTAAACAGGTCTTTCAATATGTCATTCTTCTCGGTCATTTTTATTGTTCCTCCATTCCTTTTAATACACAAACAGTTTCTTTCGTATGCGATGCAATTTCACTTTTATGTTAGAAGCAGTCAATCCGGTGATCGTTGCCACTTCGTCGATCGTCTTTTCTTTCATGTAAAAGAGCAAAATGATCGCCCGTTCGTCGGGTGGCAATTGGGCGAGGGCTGCATCGAGCATCTGTATTTGGTCGGAGCTGTCTGTCCTGCCAAGCGCCTCGGCCACTTCTTGTTCCGATACGTTGTTAATAACCGATTCTTCGATCGCCAGAAACTCGTGTTTCTTTTTCCGGGTCTCCGAGATAGCTGTGTTGTAGGCGATCCGGTAGATCCAGGTGGAGAAACTGCATTCTCCTTTGAACGAAGAGAGGTTTTTGAATACCTTCATAAACACATCCTGCGCCAGCTCTTCCGCATCTTCCCGGTTTCTGACCACCTTTAAGATTAACGAATGAACAGGACGGCTGTATTTATCCAGAAGGCAGGCAAAGCATGTCGTATCTCCCGCTTGTATCCTTTGTATATAATATGTGTCGGTATACAACTCCATCGTATTATAATGGACGCAAGCCGGGCGAATAGGTTACAACTTGCATCAACAAAAATAAAAATATTTTTTTTCTTTCCTCCTTGTAACCTTTCGGAAAGAGGTGCGTCAAAAGTAGCAAAGAAATTAATGAATCATTTAAAATAGTACGATTATGATGGATTTTATTATGGTCCCACTGACGACGGGGATTGTTTTTGCAGCTATTTACGGTTTGTTTGAATTGTTCGTGCGCCGGAAAGAACGGTTGGCGATTATCGAGAAGATTGGAGAGAAATTGGATGCTTCGGCTTTTGAGGGCAAGATGCGTCTGCCGTCTTACGGAGGGACGCGCTTCTCGTTCAGTTCCTTGAAGGCCGGTTGTCTGTTGGTGGGGATCGGTTTGGGAGTGCTGGTCGGTTTCTTCTTGAATATTATGGTGGTCGGTGGTGGATTGTCTGAATTGCGCCATTTTGAAGAGGAGCGGTTGATCGGTGCAGCCTATGGCGCGTCCGTTCTTTTGTTCGGCGGTTTGGGGTTGATTATCGCGTTCGTTATTGAGACGAATATGAAGAAAAAAGAAGATAAGTAAAAGGCTTTCGCATCTTTTCTAAGGTTGCACAAAAAGTTCCATCGGTGTGGCACAGTCGTTCCCTCGGCATGGCACAAGAGTTTCCCCGGCGGGAAACGAGAGTTTCATTATAGGGAAACTCTTGTTCCATGCCGAGGAAACTTTTTGTTTATCGTGAGGAAAGAGTCGGTTGGTCGGAACGTTTCCACTCGTTGATCAGCTCGCTGATCGTTTCCTTTACCGACATGATGCGGGTTGTCCGCCAAGCATTACTTCCTGCGAAAGCGTAGCCGTTCTCAAAATTTCCTTTGAAAGCGTTATACAAGGCAGTCACGATGCAATAGGGGCTTCGCGAGATGTCGCAAGTCTTGATGCAGTTGAAGGGACAAACTTTCGGTTGCTTCAAGCCGTCTTTCACTTTCTGCAAGAAATTGCAATGGATGGCTCGTCCCGGCATACCGACAGGACTCTTGATAATCTCGATATCCTTTTCTTCCGCTTTGATGTAGCTCTCTTTGAAAGCGTCGGAAGCGTCACACTCGGTAGTGGCGACGAAACGGGTTCCTAATTGAACGCCCGATGCTCCCAGGTCCATCACGCGTTTGATGTCTTCACCCGTATAAATGCCTCCTGCTGCAATTACCGGGATTCTCTTGTTGTATTTTTCTTCGAAGTGGGAAACTTCTTCCACTACCTGAGGCAGCAGTTCTTCAAGTGAGAAATGCTCGTCTTCCAGTTGGTTCTCCTTATATCCTAAGTGGCCGCCGGCTTTCGGGCCTTCCAGCACGACAGCATCGGGAAGGTAGTCGTAGTTGTTTTTCCATTTCTCGCAGATGATGCGTACGGCACGTGCGCTGGAAACGATAGGAACCAGCTTCGTCACGCTGTCTTTCTTCAGGAAAGACGGCAAGTCCAAAGGAAGTCCGGCACCACTGAAAATGATGTCTACCTTTTCCGCAATACTGGTTTTTACCAGTTCGGCGAAGTCCGATAGTGCGACCATCACGTTCACACCGATAATGCCTTTAGCCTTTTCGCGGGCTTTCCGGATCTCGGCGGCAAGGCCCAGATTTCCGGCTTCGGTGTAGTTGGGAGAAAGTTTCTTATATAAGAGACCGAGACCGGCAGCGGAGATAACGCCAATCCCACCTTCATTTGCAACGGCTGAGGCTAAGCCGGAGAGAGAGATTCCTACGCCCATTCCACCCTGGATGATTGGAATGCGGGCTTTCAGATCCCCGATTGTTAATGTCTTCATGTAAGTAAAATGTGTAAATAAAAAATATATGTGGCAAAGGTAGCACAATAAACCAAAGAATGTGCAGAATTGGCTAATATTATTGCACAAATAAATAATAATTGTGCATCTCATTCTTCTTTCTTCCACGTTTGACGTCGGGATACAAAAAAGAAGGAGGTGTGTCGAAACTATCCTGTTCCCGCGCCCCTCGCGGGATCGCATTAAAACCGACCTATAAAAATCTGATTGATAAGGTCTGTCCTTTTGCGGCCCCGCATCAAGTGCGGAGACAAGGGGATTTTGACACACACCCTTTCTTTAACACGATCCTGCGTCGGGTGCAGGAATTGGATGGTTTGAACTTATTTGACAGGGATATAACCGACTTGTTTAACCGTTGCCTGTCCTTCTGCTGATAAGATGTAATCGATAAAGGGTTTCACTTTGCCTTCATTTTTTACATCGTAGTAATAGAACAACGGACGGACGATCGGGTATGCCTTGCTTTTTGCATTTTCAAAGGATGGCTCGGTGAATGTTTTGCCTGCATCGTAAGAGACATGGATCGGTTTTACTTCTTTGTTGATGTAAGCTAATCCTACATAACCTATTGCTCCTTTCGTCTGGCTGACGGACTGGATGATGGCTCCTGTTGCGGGCATACTGAGAATGCCGTTCATATAGTTCTTGTTCTTCAGAACGCTTTCCTTAAAGAACTCGTATGTCCCGGAAGAAGTTTCGCGCGAATAGGCTACGATCTTCATGTCGGCACCACCCACTTCTTTCCAGTTCTTGATCTTTCCGGTGAAAATGCCTTCCAGCTGCTCACGCGTCAGGTTAGATACTTTGTTGGACGGGTGTACGACTACCGCCAGTGCATCATAAGCGATCACCACCTCTTTGGTGCTTTTCTTCGCTTCCTGGAGTTTGACCTTTTCGTCGAATTTCATCTTACGGGAAGACATGGCGATATCGGTTGTCCCTTCCATCAGGGCTGAGATGCCAACGCCGGAACCGCCTCCTGTCACGGTTATCTTAGCCGATTTATTTTTGTTGATGAAGTTTTCTGCTTCCGTCTGGCTTAAAGGAAGGCAAGTGTCGCTTCCTTTGATTTTCTGTGCAAACACATTTGATACAAACATACAGGCGGCCACTGCGGCCATAACAATTGTCTTTTTCATTACTCTGTTTTGAATTAATTTTCTGTATGCAAAGTAAATACAGGAGTATTGCAAGAGTGTGAAACAGATATTACGTTTGTATTAAAACTTATATTGCAGACGCAAGGTGAATACGTCGTCTTTCCTATCCTTTTCATATCCCTTTACGAAGTCGCTCTTTTCGTTGAAGTTGAATTCGTAATAGGCTTGCACGCGGATATGTTTGTTGAAACGGTACAAAGCGCCGATGCCGAGTGTGCTTTGGGCGAGGTCGGTCTTGGAGGTCAAGCTGTTTTCAACGCCGATCTCATTTCCTTTCAACTTGGTGTTGGGATCATAAGCATCGTATTTCAGGACGGCAGAGAAAGGAGTGGTCCCGATGTCGTGCACCAAATAGAAAAAATAGCCGATGAAAGGACGTTTGAACAGGGAGTTTTCCGGTTCGTTGGCCGGACGTGTCCCTGTGTTGGGGCTTTTGCTGCTGCCGGCGATACCCGGTTGTGTACCTAACAGTCCTTCACCGCGCAGAGTGGTCGTTCCCCAGCTGTTTTTGAATGAGAACTGTGCGTCCAAGCCGATGTACTCACGTTTCATGTATGTACCGGTTTCTCCTTTGTCGATTGCGATGAATTTTTTTACCCCTGGAGTTCGTAGGCTGTGGTGGTCGGGTTTGTAAACCCCGCCGTTATAGTTAGGAGGCGCCTAATCCCCATTTTCCCCAGTTACCGATTTTCTTTTCGGCTCTAAGCGGCCGATGAAGTCTTTTGCGACTGTTCGGTTTCGCGATTGATGCTGTTACCGGCGAATAGTCCGGCGTCGAGACGGAGAAAGCCGATCGGGCTTGTCTCTTTGGCTCGGAGCGTCAGCATGGCACCTAAATCGCGTTCGTCCGGGAAGAAGTATTGGATGATGGTGGCACGTTCGGGAGATTCCAATCCGCTTGTCGAGTAGCCGATTTCGTGACCGAAAGGACGGTTGAAAACACCCGCCATCAGTTGGCTCCGTTTTGTCCAGGGATCTTTTATACCGATGTAAAGGTCGCGAAAACTGACACCTTTGTCGTTGGCCTCGATCTGTACGGCGCCGGTTCCGATACCGTCGTTATATTCGAATTTCAACCGTCCGCGGCGGATACCGAAACGGTTGAAACCTTTGTCTTCATGTTCGTTTTTGTCGCCTACTTTCAAGGTGGCATCTTCCTGGCCATATTGGAATTGTCCCTGGATATAAGCGGATACTTTGAACTTGCTGAGTTTCTGGACGATTTTATCCAGAGTCGTCGTTTCCTGCGAAAGTGAATCGACACGAGCATTCAGCTTCTCTATTTCCTGAGCTTCCTGTGCCTTCATCGCAAATGGAAGCAGCGCCAACAGGCCAAGCGCAATAATCTTTCCTGATTTCATTCCTAACTTTTTGGACTCTATGATTTTGTTTGCAAAGGAACGAGAATGCTGTTTCGCATTTACGACATATATGTTACATTTGTGTTACAAGTTGCCGACGACATGGCGGGTATTTTCCGCACGCTTTTCAAGCTCTTTGATTGTCAGTGTGATGACTTTACCAATCGGCTTGTTGTCCCGATAAGTGACAATACGCAACCAAGTCGCATTCTTGGGTATCCGGAGCGGAGCTTCATACTTCGGAGTGAAGTTGTCGGGATCCGTATTGTCGAATGTATAGTGGATGTCGAGGTTGCCCGGTTCGCTATCCAGTTTGATCTCTAAGGCTCCGTCTTCAGTATAGTAGGGGGTGACGATTGCATTGTACATGCTGCGTGCATAGTTGATTTGTGCCTGGTCTGCACGAACGAAATGTTGTTCGACACGTGGCCAGAACCGATCCCAATCCGTCTTGGATGGTCCGGTCCAAAGGACTTCGGCAAGCGCCCATCCGCGTGGCCAGGTCATATATTCAGCATGTCGGAAAGTGGGGACGGATTCAGCCCAGAGATTGCCTTGTCCTCCTAATATCATCTCGGCTGGCACACTGTCGGGAACTGGGTTGAAGCTGTAGGAATCTTTCAGGCGGCACATGGAGTAGGTATCCGGTTCGACAGACGGCTCTCCTTGCCAGAGGTCGATGTAACAATGTTCGGTCGGTGTCATAATCACATGATGACCGGCTTTTGCCGATTTGATTCCACCTTCCATCCCGCGCCAGCTCATAACGGTAGCATCGGGAGCCAGGCCACCGTCGATAATCTCGTCCCAGCCGATCAGCTTTTTCCCTTTCTCTTTCAGAATGCTTTCCATACGATGGATAAAGTAACTCTGCAATTCGTTTTCGTTCTTCAGGTTTTCCACTTTCATGCGAGCTTGGCAACGCGGGCATTTGTGCCAAAAACCTTTGAAACATTCGTCGCCCCCGATATGGACGTATTCATCCGGAAACAGGGCGGCTACTTCTGTCAAGACCTTGTCCATAAACTCGAAAGTTGCATCTTTGCCGACACAGAGCGTGTTTTCGTCTTCGCCGTAAAACTTGTTGCCGACCCCGACAGCCGACGGTGCTTTCATACACGCCAGATCAGGATAGGCGACAAGTGCAGCCAGGCTATGTCCCGGTACGTCTATTTCAGGGATGACGCGCACGTAGCGTTCTGCAGCGTATGCCAGCACTTCCTTCACGTCTTCCTGTGTGTAGAAACCTCCGTAGGTCGTTTCTTCTCCTGGTTGTTGTGGTTCGCGTTGCCACCATTGTCCGACACGTGGAGCACGCCAGGCGCCAACTTCCGTCAGGCGTGGCAGGGATTTTATCTCCAGACGCCATCCTTGATCGTCGGTCAGGTGCCAGTGGAATACATTCATTTTGTATTCTGCCAGCTCATCGATGTATTTCTTCACTTCCTCTTTGGTGAACCAGTGACGGCTGACGTCAAGCATAAGTCCGCGCCAGGCAAACTGAGGTTTGTCGGTGATGTCGGCGCAGGGAATCGTCCAGTCGATACCTTTTTGTTCCCGGCTGCTTTTTATTTCGGGGGGAAGCATCTGCAATAAAGTTTGTACCCCGTAGAAAATCCCGGCCGGCTGATGGGCGGTGATGATGATATCGCCATGTTTTACCTGCAAGCGATATCCTTCTGCGCCGAGAGCGGTATCGTCAGTTAACTTAAATTCAATATTGCCGTGCTTCTCAACCGGAATCTCAAAGCCTGTTGCGGAAGTAACCTTATTGTTGAAATACCGAGCTATCCCCATTAACTGAGGATTGGAGGTGTCGAGTGTGATAGCTGCCCGGCGAGTCAGTTTGAAGTGATCTGCCCCTACCTTCATTTCTTGGGGCTGTGGGATCAATGTCAGTGCATTATTCGGAATGTCTTTGTGGGAACAAGAGCTAAATCCCAGTATAAGACTTGCTGTAAGGAGGATAAATAGCAACTTTTTCATGAATCAGTGTACTTGTTTATTGTTTAGGCCGCGAAGATAGAGATTCTATTTCACAAAGCCAATCCTTGGCCGTAGTTTATCGTTGAAGGCTTTTTTACTTTGCAGTTCGGCAATCGTTTGGTTGATGAGTTCCAGTTGCATACGCGTGTCTTCGTTGATGTCGTTGTAGTCGGTAAAGGCTTCTTCGATGTATTCTTTCAGTTCTTTTATTTCTTGCTGGATTTCTGTTATTTTGTCTGTCGGCGGGGTAGATACAAGTTTCCGGATGGCGACAAAAGCGCGGGTGATTAGAATGCTGGTTTGTATGGCAATCTCGCTTCTTAATACGCTTGCGAGCATGATGACACCATGTTCCGTAAAAGCGAACGGATTCCTTCGAATTCCCATCTTAATAGTATTGGAGGTCACAATCTGTGACTTCCAATTTTGGGTTTCTTGGTTGGTTAGTTGAAACATAAAGTCTTCAGGGAAACGGGTGAAATTTCGTTTGACTGCTTGATTTAGCGCTTTGGTCTGAACTCCATACATTTCTGCTAAATCACGATCTAACATGACTTTCGTACCTCTGATCTCATAAATCTTGTTCTGGATAACTTGTAATTCTTCCATTTCTCGTAAATTTCAGTAAAGGTTTATATTCTTTTGCGAAGATAGGGATTAATCCGGGAGAAATGTATAGGAAAGGAACTTAATTGTCGTCCCAGCCTGAAAATAAAAAGGGACAGGTATTCGAACTCCATTCGATGCCTGTCCCTTTTCTAATGAATGCCTGTCGGATAATGATCCGATAAGCGCTTATTTCTTATGCTCTTCTATCCACTTCCGTGCGTTCACGAAACCTTCGATCCAAGGAGTGACTTCGTCGCTGCCTCGCCGATCTTCAGGATAGTAACCGCATTGCCATGGGAACATCGCACGTTCCAAGTGAGGCATCATAGCCAGATGGCGTCCGTCGTGCGAGCAGACACCGGCAACCGACCAAGGCGAACCGTTCGGGTTGGCAGGATAGCCTTCGTAGTTGTATTTAAGTGCGATATGGTATTCTTTTTCTTCATACGGGAAAGAGAATTTGCCCTCGCCGTGAGCCACCCAGATTCCTAATTTGGAACCGCTTAACGAGCCGAACATGACAGAATGGTTTTTCGGGATCTCAACCGAGATGAAGTTCGATTCGAACTTGTGCGAATCGTTGTGCAACATTTTGTGTTTCTTTTCATGTCCGGATAAACAACCCCTAACTCGGCCATCAGCTGACAACCGTTGCAGATGCCTAAACTCAAGGTGTCAGGACGTGCATAAAAGTTGTCCAGCGCTTTCTTGGCTTTCTCGTTATACAAGAAACCGCCGGCCCAGCCCTTGGCGGAACCTAATACGTCGGAGTTGGAGAAACCACCGCAGAATACGATCATGTTTACGTCTTCCAATGTTTCGCGTCCGGAGGCCAAATCGGTCATGTGAACATCTTTTACATCGAAACCAGCCAGATACAAAGCGTACGATGTCTCACGTTCGCACTGGCAACCCTTCTCTCGGATTACAGCGGCACGAATTCCGCTCTTTCCTTTTCGATCGGCAGTCAGGCCGTAAGAAGACAACTTACCGGTGAAATTCTTCGGATACTTGAATTCCAACGGTTGCATTTTGTAGTTCTCGAAGCGGTTGCCTGCGCATACGTTACCGCTCTGCTTGATATCCAGTTTATAAGAAGATTCGTACCATACGTCACGCATATAGTCGATGCCGAAATGGTACTGGACGCCTTCTTTGGAAACCAGAATGTGGCGTTCGGAAGTGGGCTTGGCAATAATGGCAAAACCTACACCTGCCTCTTCCATCAACTTTTCGAATGCTTTCTTGTCTTTCACCTGGACCAGGATACCCGGATTTTCGGCGAACAGAATCTTGACAATGTCCTGTTCCGACAATTTGTCGAGGTTCACTTCCAGACCGCCTTCCACATTGGCAAAACACATTTCAAGCAATGCTGTGATCATACCACCGGCTGAAATGTCGTGTCCGGCGAGAACCAGACCTTTTTCGATGGCATTCTGTACAGCGTTGAATGCGTCGGCAAAATATTCGCTGTCTTTTACCGTTGGGACTTCATTGCCCAATTTGTTCAGAACCTGTGCAAGAGCGGAACCGCCCAACTTCATTGTGTCGAACGAGAAGTCTATATAATATATGTAAGAATTTTTTTTCGTGAGCCAATACCGGAGAAACGATCTTGCGGATGTCGCTGACTTCCGCACCGGCGGAAATAATCACCGTACCCGGAGCAATCACTTTGTCGTCGCCATATTTCTGCGTCATGGACAGAGAGTCTTTACCGGTCGGAATATTGATACCCAGTGCACAAGCGAAATCAGAAGCTGCCTGGACCGCTTTGTACAGACGGGCATCCTCGCCTTCGTTACGGCATGGCCACATCCAGTTGGCACTCAAAGATACGCCTGACAGCTTATCGGACAGCGGAGCGAAAACGATGTTTGTCAATGATTCGGCGATCGCCATGACAGAACCGGCCGCCGGGTCGATCATCGCCACCTGTGGGGCATGGCCGATGGAGGTAGCGATACCTGCTTTTCCACGATAGTCCAAAGCGACTGCCCCCAAGTCGCTCAACGGTAACTGCAATTCGCCTTGGCATTGCTGGCGTGCAACCTTGCCTGTCACTGAACGGTCTACTTTGTTGGTCAACCAGTCTTTACATGCAACAGCTTCCAACTGAAGCACGTTTTCGAGGTAATGATGCAGTTCGGATTCTTTATAAACGACCGGAGCGTATGCTTCTTCAACCGTATGGTCCTTCATGATCGTTCTTGGCGGTTTACCGAACATATATTCCAACTTGATGTCGATCGGTTTCACACCGTCAGCCTGTTCGAAGACAAACTTCATATCATTGGTCGTTTCACCTACCACGTACATCGGCGAACGTTCGCGGTCGGCAATGCGCCGTACGCGGGCTACATCTTCTTCTTTCATCAGCAAGCCCATACGTTCCTGGCTTTCGTTCCCCACGATTTCCTTAGCAGACAGTGTCGGGTCGCCTACTGGCAGTTGGCTCATGTCGATATGTCCGCCGGTTGCTTCCACCAATTCGGAGAGGCAGTTCAAGTGTCCGCCTGCACCGTGGTCGTGGATGGAGATCACCGGGTTGTTGTCCGATTCGGCAATCGCACGGATCACGTTGGAAACACGTTTCTGCATTTCCGGGTTGGCACGCTGTACGGCATTCAACTCGATACCGCTGGTATATTGGCCTGTGTTTACGGAAGAGACGGCACCGCCACCCATACCGATACGGTAGTTGTCACCCCCTAGCAAGACTACTTTTTCGCCCGGTGCGGGATCGCCCTTCAATGCATCACGCATATTAGCATAACCGACACCTCCGGCCAGCATGATCACTTTGTCATAAGCGTATTTCTTCTTGTTCTCTTCGTGTTCGAAGGTCAGGACCGAACCACAGATCAGCGGCTGTCCGAACTTGTTGCCGAAATCGGATGCACCGTTGGAGGCCTTGATCAGGATTTGTTCCGGAGTCTGGTACAGCCAAGGGCGCGGGTCGAGAATCTTTTCCCATTCGCGTGCCCCTTCCGTACGCGGATAAGATGTCATATAGACGGCTGTTCCGGCAATCGGCAGAGACGATTTTCCACCACCCAGACGGTCACGGATTTCGCCGCCCGATCCGGTAGCTGCACCGTTGAACGGTTCGACTGTTGTCGGGAAGTTGTGGGTTTCTGCTTTCAGCGAGATAACCGATTTGATTTCCTTTACTTCGTAGAAGTCAGGTTTGTCGCCGCTTGCCGGAGCGAATTGTTCGATCATCGGGCCTTCGTTGAAAGCTACATTATCTTTATAGGCGGAGACCAATTTGTTCGGGTTTTCCGCCGATGTTTTCTTAATCAGGTTAAAGAGAGAACTTTCTTTCTCTTCTCCGTCGATAATAAATGTTCCGCCGAAGATTTTGTGACGGCAGTGTTCCGAGTTCACCTGTGCAAAACCGTACACTTCGCTGTCTGTCAGCCGTCGTTCCAGCTTTTGGCTTACTTCGTTGAGGTAAGCTACTTCTTCATCGCTCAATGCCAGTCCTTCCTGTTTGTTGTAGGCTTCGATATCCTCGATGTAAACAATTGGGTCCGGTTGTTTGCTGATCGTGAAGATGTCCTGGTTCAGACCGTTATAGATACGTTGCAACATCGGGTCATGTTCTGCTTCGCCGGAAGAAACGGGGAAGTATTCCTCGATGCGTGAGATACCGGTGAGTCCCATGTTTTGGGTGATTTCCACGGCATTCGTACTCCATGGGGTGATCATTTCCCGGCGTGGACCAACATACCAGCCTTCCAATGTTTCAGCCTGGAGAGGTTTTGCCTCGCTAAAAGCCCAAACTAATTTTTCTACATCTTCAGGTGAGAAAGCGTGTGCAGCCTCCACAGCTAACACCGTCTTTGTTGGAGATTGAAAGAATAGAATCATATCGTCGATTTATTAATGGTATTCCGTTCATACGGGGGATAATAAAGGATCCCCTCGTTTCAAAGTGCAAAGATAGTGCTTACTAACCGAATTTCCCCTAAATCTGTTGAAGAAAATAAATTTGTCCCAACGATGACCTCTGTCGGTTAAAAACGAAACCCCGAAGATGGCATTCACCTTCGGGGCTTGTTTTTGTATGCCTTCGTCCTTCGCAGGGGAAAGGCCACTTGAACTTTTATTTCAATATTTAGTATTATTAATATTAAATACGGTCGCTTGTTCGCCTGTCGCAGGTTAGTTGAAGGATTTCGCCTCCGCGCAACCGAAGAATTATTTGATTATAAAATGTCATCTATGGCGGGGGCGAACTTCTACGTCCGCCTTCCGCGTTTCAGTATTGTATTGTTTTAGTATCAATTACTTAACGATAGCTTTTACAGCTGCTTCACCTTCGATTGCAATTACAGCTACACCAGCAGGAGCAGCGATTGTAGCGTTGTCGGAAGCGATGACCGTGTTAGCTACCACCTGGCCCAAGATGTTGCTGATAACAACCTTCTTGCCCTGAGCACCTGCGATCGTTACGTTGCCTTCACCTGCGATAACTTTCACTCCTGAAACTTCTACGCCTTCGTTGGCTGTCGGAAGTTCTGTCGTTTCTACGAAGAAGCGAGTTGCACCGGCACGATCAGATGTAACTGTCAGTTGGCCATTGATAGCAATCACGTATTTGTTGTTCGCTACGCAACGGACCACGTATGAATCGTCACCATCTTCAGAATCGATCACACGGAACTTGAAGTTCTTCAGACCACCCAAGATACCTTTGGCTTTGTTAGCCTTTTCGGCAACAGTCTTGATCTGGCCGTCAACAGTAGTAGTCAGGGAATCACTGCTTTCGTTCAATTCGGCAGCTTTAAAGATAACGCGAGTAGTCTTAACGCCATTTCCGTCTTCGAATGCATATTTTTCCCAGTTTGTCAGGCGATAAGAATCAGCCGAGTCTTTTGCGAAATACATGAAGTTGCCTTCGTTAGCGATGAAGAAAGAAGGTACGTTTGTCTTCACGTCAGCCGGAGTCAGGTCAAATGACATTACTTCCGGTTTCAAGATACCAACGTTGGATTCGTTCCTGAACAGGTAGTTCAAGCCACTTTCGAACGTAGTTGTCTGTTTAACCGGATTCAATGTACCGTAAACCGGTTCGTCTACCATAAAGGTCTTGACTATCGTGTTGGCAACGGAAGTCAGGTCATAATAATGAGCCCAATTTTCACTCCAGGCCTTTTCGCCGACATTGTCTTTTTCAGTCGGATTACCTTTGATAGCAGACTTGTAGTAAGCAGCATTCGGGTTTGGCTTCTTGTCAAAGAAGATGAAAGGATTGTTCTGTGTGAAGTTATTGTTGTCCCATTCATTCTCGAACAAAGCGACAGAACCATCCTTGTTTTCTTTGATTACGAAGAATGCCGGCCATGTTGTCAATTTAGTATCTGTCAGATACATATCAGCTTCATCCGGATTGAACAATTTCACTGCATAAGAATAGAAGGCTACCGTATCCTGTACCGTAGGAGAAGTGACGATGTTGCCGTTTGCATTGATATACTTGAAGTCGTTCGTGATGTACTGGTACTTGTCTGAACGGATCAATTCAAATTGGTCAGTCAGCTCTTCACCTGTAATGATGGAAGCCCAGTGGTTGTTAACGATGATTTCACCTTTGTTGTCACCTTTTGCGTATCTGTTTGCAGCAGCATACAATCTGTCTCCTGATTCTTCAGTTTTTGCGAACTGGAAGGAAACCAGGCCGTCATAGCTTTCACGAGATTCGAATGTTGCGAATTTGTCTACACTTTCCTTCTTATTGAATTTGACAGTCTGGCCTTTTACATTGTAGTAATTCCAGAACCATTTTCCCTCATTCTGCAACTCTTCGCCATCCCATGAGTTTTCAGCGAAAGAAATAGACTTAGTCATTGCTGTCGGATAGATGATATATACATCTTCTTCAGTCGTGTTGTACAGTACGAAAGAAACGTCTGTCTTTGTCTGACGGTTTGTCAAGGTGATTGTTTCGTATACCGGAACTTTCGGATCTGCATTCTTCACTTTATCTTCAACGTTGCTGACAACGAACTGATACATCGGATCGTCTTCGTTTACGAAGATGCTCGGCATAGTAGCCGCTTCAAAACCGTTTTTGCTGCGGTTTACCTGTGTTGTCAGGAACTGGCCGTCAGCCTTGCCGCCGATGAATTCCAATGTGTAGATAGCCGGAACAGGAATTGCGCCTTCGTTCAGCAATGCTTTTGCGTCAGCTTGAGAAGAGGAAGGAACGGCTGTAACGGTGATTGCGTTACCTTGTGTCGTCAGGTAGTTGTTCTTGGCTACTTCGTCATTGTCGTTGTTAGTATTATTGGTCGTACCAATGTATACATTTTCCACATCGGCATGTACATCTTCCTGCTTTGCATCTGTAGCCAGACGGACTTCTTTTAACTCCAGCTTGTAGTTATCGTTCAAAGTAAGAGGATTCTCAGCTGTGATTGTGAAGCATGCGTTGCCTACGAACACTTCAGCGTGAGATGAAGCCTGGTTGGCTTCATAGCCCTCTTCTGTGTACTTGATCGCATAGAAATTCATGTCAGCACCTTTTACTTCACCCAAAGCAAAGCCATGACCATTTGCACGAATCGTGTTTGTCAAGTCAACGAACTCTTGCGGAAGCACAGCTATGAATGTTGCTTTCTGGAACTCTTCTACTGTAGAAATAGTGTTGAACTTCAATGTGTTTTCGCTCAGGTTGCTCCAATCGGAAGCCAAGTAGATACCTTTCGGAATCATGAATGTTTTTTCTGTACGGCTATCTTTACCCCAAGTTATTTCTGGTACATTGAATGCTCTCAAATCTTTGTTATCAAATACGTTTTTCGATACTTTATCGTCATCTTTGAAAGAGAACTGGAAACCTTCACCACCCTGGATGTCATTCAATTCTGTAACGAAGTCGACTTCTCTTTCTTCGGCTGTAGCAAGGAGGATACCGACTTTCCAATTACTTTCAACTTTGGCAAAATGAACCTTACCAGTGGTATTGCTATTAGTAGGTTCGTCCATGATCAATCCGCTGTTTCCATTCTGTGGCCAAACCAAGAATAATACGTTACCCTTGTTATTAGCAGTAGTTGAAGTCTTATCATACTTAATTACTCCATCAGCACTGTTCCAAGCTGTTTTGAAATAAGCATACAGGTTATTTGCAGGATCTTCTTTAGACTTATCTGCCTCTGTAATAACAGTAGGTGTAATTGTTTGACCTGTAACAGCAACTCCTGTACCAGCTAATGGTTTTCCTGTTGCATGATTGGTCAGTTGATAGAACCATCCTTGAGCTGCACTGCTTCCTGGAGTAGTACCCTTTGTTTCTGTAAAGTCCCAAATAGCTTCTTCTTGGTTTTCAAGTACGATGTTGCTCCAACTGTTGAATTTTCTTGTCTCATAAGTGATCGTACCATCATTCTTTTTCGATGCTGTCATAATAATGTCTCCGACATCAATTTTGCCGTCATTGTTGACATCGCGAACGACAACAACATCTTTGTAGGTGTTCTTTCCCCCCGCTTGGAAGTCGATCTGTTTCAATTTCAGACCGTTCAAAGTTTGGGCGTCAACGAATGACGAGCCTGCGACCAGCATACCCGCCATCATAAGCGTAGAAAACTTTTTGTTCATAATTCTAAAATGTTTAATTAATAAATAGTATATCTATCTGTTTCTTTCTATCCTATAAACTCCTGTTTTTACAAGAGTTAACCAAATTTCTGTATTTTGACGAGAGAAAACGTACGTTTTTTTTAGTCATTTTTTCGGGGCTTTTGGGAGGGTTTGTATCGGAAAAAAGGTTTTTCGTACAGGTTAAGCTATCTAATTGATAAGAAAGAATATAGAAAAGGAAAAATAATTGGGAGAAAGGATTGCAGGTTTAAAAAGTAGTTGTATTTTTGTGCAGTGAAAATGACGAATTTAAACGTACGTTTAAATTCGTCATTTTGTTTTTGCCTTCTATAGTTCTTATATCCAGTAAATTAAATAGTCAATACCCCGCATAAATCAACCCGAAAAACCGCCTTTCCCACATTGCAGACAAACATTCAAAAAACTATCGTAAATGTAAGACAATCAATTTTATACAGTGAAATTTCCCGATACCCGCATCGAGATGTAAAAACGGCCGAAATGGCCTGTCGCACGGTTCTCGTTCCGAAAGTCTTCCCTCTTTAGTTAAAGATATACAAAAAAAGAAGTCGGCTGTTCTGCCGATAATAGCGTCAGGACTTGCAAAACCTTACATTATTATGTATCTTTACCTATATAATAGCCATCCGATAGACACATGATCTCGTAAAACCCGTAGCCCCTCCTGGAGCGCACTGCGACTTATGCAGTGTTACCCATAGAGGGAATAATTGTTTCCTGCCTATGGAACGACCGTTTCCTGCCGGGGGAACGGCTGTGCCATGCTGAGGAAATTGTAGTGCCAAGCAGATGTAATTTTTGTAGCACTGCTGTTTCTTGCAATAAACTCTTGCGTGTGTAGCAGCATGGGCCGATACGGAAGGTTCGGACAGAAGTGTCGATGGAAGGAATCGTTATTGGGACTTGCTGCGTTGGGGTATTGCATATGAAACATTAAATGGCGATATTTACGTCATTCTATACATAATCTTGTTATCATGAAATCAACAATCGTATTAGGAATAGGGGCTACCTTACTGGCCTCCTGTTCTGGAAACAAACAAAAAACGGAAGAGAAAGTAACACAGCAGCAGAAGCCGAACGTTATTTTCCTGATAGCCGATGATATCGGTTATGGTGACCTTAGTTGTAACGGATCGAAAACGATCCATACGCCGAATGTGGATAAACTGGCGGCACAAGGTCTTCGCTTTACGGATGCACATTCGGTGGCTGCGACCAGTACGCCTTCACGTTATTCTTTGTTTACCGGACATTATGCCTGGCGGCGGAATGATACGGGGATTGCGGCGGGAAATGCCGGAATGGTCATTCGGCCGGAGCAACCGACAGTTGCAGATATGTTTCGTGAGTGCGGCTATACGACAGGTGCTATAGGCAAATGGCATTTGGGATTGTCTGACAGGACGGGAGGACAGGATTGGAATGGCTTTATCACGCCGGGACCATCCGATCTGGGATTCGATTATTCTTATATCATGGCTGCGACCATGATGACCCCGTGTGCCTTGTGTATGGGTTGAGAATCAGCGTATAGTAAATTTGGACCCGAACGATCCGATTGAAGTGAGTTATGAAAAACCGTTCCCTGGCGAACCGTTGGGTAAAGATCATCCGGAATTGCTTACAAAGTTGAAACCAAGCCCAAATCATGGACATAACCAGGCGATCGTAAACGGAATTTCCCGTATCGGTTACATGAAAGGTGGCAAGCAAGCATTGTGGGAAGATGAAAATATTGCAGATAGCATAACCGTAAAGGCTGTCCGGTTTATTGAAAAGAATAAAGAGACACCCTTCTTCCTGTATGTCGGAACAAATGATGCGCATGTGCCCCGTTGGCCGCATCCTCGTTTTGTCGGCAAAAGCGGCATGGGACCTCGTGGTGATGCTTTGCTGCAATTCGACTGGACGGTAGGCGAAATCATGGCGGCTCTCGAAAAAGCGGGGATTGCCGAAAATACGTTGATCGTCCTGAGTAGCGACAATGGTCCGGTAGTGGATGACGGTTATGCAGATCAGGCTGTGGAACTATTGGGTGACCATAAACCTTGGGGTGCCTTCCGTGGGGGAAAATACAGTAGTTTCGAGGCTGGTACACGTGTGCCTTTTATTGTTAGTTGGCCGGCAGAAGTGAAACCCGGTGTTTCGGATGCTTTGGTTTCGCAAGTGGACTTGTATGCTTCTATGGCCGGTTTGATGGGAAAGACATTGGAGAATGGTGCCGGGCCTGACAGCCGGAATCAATTGGAAGCTTTTTTAGGCAAAGACAATAAAGGTCGCGATTATATAATCGAACAGGCCGGTTCGTTGTCCGTTTCCGACGGTGAATGGAAATATATAGCTCCAAGTAAAGGGGCTGCCTATAATAAATTAACGAATACGGAACTGGGGAATAATAAGGAAGCACAGCTTTACAACTTGAAACAGGATATTGGCGAAAAGAAGAATTTGGCTGCCGAACATCCTGAAATCGTTGCAAAGCTGAAAGCTATTTTAGAGAAAGAAAAGGCTAAATAGTCTTTTAGCACAAAGTGTGAAAACGCCTGTAGGTAATCTAAAAAACATTCCTGCAGGCGTTTTTTCTTTTTTTATCAGGAATACAGCTTATCTTTGCAGAGGATTAGGCAGAAAATAAAAGGATAATGCTGGGATTGATAAGTAAAGGAATTGTTATCGGTGTACTGGTTTCCGCCCCGATGGGCCCGATCGGTATGCTGTGCATACAACGAACGCTGAACAAAGGACGCTGGCACGGGTTTGTCACCGGATTAGGGGCTGCTCTGTCAGACGTGATCTACGCAGCACTGACCTGTTTGGGGATGGGAGTCGTGGTGAATTTTGTGGAGGCGAATCAGGCTCCCTTGCAATTGATCGGCAGTATCGTATTGGGTATTTTCGGCTATTATATTTTCCAATCCAATCCTGTCCGGAACCTTAAAAAACAACGGGAGAAAAAGTTATCCTTCACTCAGGATTTTATTACAGCTTTTCTTCTTACCTTTAGCAACGTATTAATCGTATTACTATATATTGGTTTGTTTGCCCGCTTTGGTTTTGTCTTGCCGGAACATTCTGTTTGGATGCTGTTGGGAGGCATTGCTTTTATTGGGGTGGGCGCTGTTCTCTGGTGGTTCGGAATCACTTATATAGTTGCTAAGTTGAAGAAATGGTTTAACGTGCGAGGTATATGGTTATTGAATAGGATTGTGGGATCGGTCATTATTGTCTTGGCTATAATCGGAGCTTTATCCGTATTGCTGACTTCTTATTTACATTTGCCATTACTCCAAATCTATAATTGATAATGAAGAAACTGAAAGTCCCTTATTTGGAAACGCTGGACGTACTGGACCTGTCGTCCGTAGGCTTTTTGATGGAAAAGGCCCAGCGAGAGTCAATCGATGTGGTTAACTGGGAAGAATATCCCTACAAACCTATTGTGGCCTTCGACATTGCGAGATCGAAGGTGAACCTGTATATCCGCTATTTTGTCAAAGGAAACTCTTTGAAAGCGCTCTACGAAGCAGATGGATCGCCGGTTTATACGGATAGTTGCGTGGAGTTTTTTATGAAGCGGGTGGATGATCCTAATTACTACAATTTCGAGTTTAACTGTATCGGCACGTGCGATGCTTCTTATCGGGAATCGCGTGATTCAAAAAAATCGCTGACAGCGGAAGAATATGCATCCATTCGTCGCTTTTCGAGTCTGCCGCATACTGCTTTCCCTGAGAAATTAGGGGTATATAGTTGGGAGTTGGTGGTTGCCATTCCTTTCCGGTTGATGGGCCTCGATCCTGACAACCTGCCGGAAAAGATAATGGGCAACTTCTATAAATGTGCGGACGATACGGAATTTCCGCATTTCGTCAGCTGGAGCCCGATTGGCCTTCCCACCCCGAACTTCCATTGCCCGGAGTTCTTTGGGGAAATCTATTTATAGTTGAAAGTTGAGAGTTGAAAGTTGAAAGTTAAGAGTTTATATTCCCCTTTAACTCTCAACTTTCAACTCTCAACTTTCAACTCTTCAGTTCCTTGATTTTTACTTCCGAAATACTTGCATTGCCGGAGGTTATTACGATACGGATATCACTGGCGGTCGTGCCTTTGAACCGGTAATTCTTCAGTTCGTTCGTAGCCTCTACTGTTCCTTCATATACGGTCAGGAACTGGCCTCCGCCACCGGAGAGCTGGATTTCAAATTTGGCATCTTTGCTTTTTTCTTTCCATGCAATTGCGATGCTGTTAGGCGAAGCGTTGTTTTCAAGTGCGAATGTGATATATTCGCCTTTGTTCGCTTTCCAGGCCGTAGACAGATTGCCGTCCAATACCAACGGGGCAGATTCTTGGGAAGAGCTGGCAATAACCGATTTCTGCTGCCGGGAGGTTGCTGATGTGACTGCCTGCTCTTTACCATATTCCACTACCGTAAAACGGTCGTTCAGGCGGATGTCTTCGGAGGAGGCGCCGACCATAACCTTGAAGTCTCCCGGTTCTACCACCCAATGATTGTCACTGTTCAACAGTTGCAGGTCACGCGGTTCGATCGTGAAAGTAAGCTCTTTCGTCTCTCCCGGATTCAGATGGATACGGTCGAAGCCGACGAGATTCTTCTCGTAGGTCGTAACACTGCTGAGGATATCGCGTACATATAATTGTACTACTTCATCTCCGGCACGTTTACCTGTATTCGTCACCTTGCAACGGACGGTGACCGGTTGAACCTGTGTCACGATAGCTGGCTGGATCGAAATGTCTGAGTATTCGAAAGTCGTATAACTCAATCCGTAGCCGAACGGATACAACGGGCCGTTTACGCGGGACATATTGCCGTCCATCCCTTTGTTACGTCCGCCGTCGACCTGTGCATTCGGTTTGGTCGGGAAGTTGAACGGGATCTGTCCGACTGTCTTCGGGAAGGTAACGGTCAGCTTTCCGCCCGGATTATAGTCGCCGAACAGAGCGTCTGCAATGGCCGTACCACCTTGTGATCCCGGATACCAGGCTTCGAGGATGGCCGGAACATATTTGTCCGCCCAGTTGATAGAGATCGGACGTCCGTTGATCAGCACCAATACGACCGGTTTTCCAGTGGCTACGACGGCTTGTAGCAAGTCGAGCTGGCGGCCCGGCAGTTCGAGGCTGGAGCGTGATTTGTTTTCTCCACAGGTGCGGTTGCTGCCGCCGAGTACGACAACGGCTACATCGCTTTTCTTTGCGTTTTCGACCGCTTTGTCGATCTCGCTTTGTTCTTCGCTGGTCAGCGGGTAACGGATCAGTTCCGATTCCGGCCAATTGGCATCTACCAGGTCGCAACCTTTGGTGAAGAGCACTTCCGTACCCGGTTTCACTTTGTTTTGAATACCTTCCAACACAGTTGTCACCTCTACGGCAAGCGGACCGTAATGTGTCAAAGCGTATGCTTCTTCATCTGCATTCGGACCGCATACGGCGATTTTGGAAATTTTGTTTACGTCTAAAGGAAGAACGGCATCCTGGTTCTTCAACAGAACGAGCGATTCTTTTGAAGCCTGCAAAGCAACCTGCTGGTTCTCGGCGCTGTTTACTTCTTTGTCTGCCTGTTTCAGATCGATCTGATACGGCTGGTCGAATAACCCGACGAGAAATTTGACACGCAGGATGTCGCGCACGCGGTCGTCGATCGTAGACATCGGCAGGGCTCCTTCTGCGATCAGTTCGCGAAGTGGCAGGACGTATGAATCCGGCGAACGGAACGTACAACGTATGTTCAGTCCCGCCAATACGCTTTGCAGCACGGATTCTTTCATGTCGGCGGCAGTCCCGTGCTTAGAGAAAAGATATTCGACGGCGTCGCTGTCCGATACCACGTACCCGCGGAAACCGAATTCGCCGCGCAGGCGTGTCGTCAGCCAATAATAGCTGCTTTGGATCGGGAATCCGTCGTAATCATTGTACGAACTCATGACTCCGAGGATGCCGGCCTCTTTGATGACCCGTTTCCAAGGATATACATGGAGCATCTCGACTTCGCGCGGTGACATTTGCGGATCTACGCGTGCCATTCCTTCACGTCCGCCTTTGTTGTTGCTGTAGGCTATATAATGTTTGGATGTGGCCGCGACCTGATAATCGGTCTGCATGCCTTTTGCCATTTCCACACCTAATTCGGCTACCAGGTAAGGGCTTTCGCCATATACTTCTTCATAACGTCCCCAACGCTGGTCACGCCCGACATCGAGGATCGGGGCATAAACGTTGGTATATCCTAATAAGCGTCCTTCACGTCCGGTGATGTAGCCGACTTTGTGGACAAGGTCGCGGTTCCAGGTGTGCCCTAACCCCAACTGTGTCGGGAAGTTGGTGGCGATGTAGCTTTCTACCCCGCGTATGCCTTCGTTCGTGAAATCGGTCGGGATGCCGAGACGTGTCTCTTCGATAAAGAACCGTTGTACTTCATTCAAGGCCCAAGCATGGCGGGAAGCCGGCCAAACATACGGGTTGTCGGAAGGAGGAAGTCCCCATTGCTGGAAACCGTTCAGATGTTCGTCGATAGCTCCCATACCATCTTTCCAGAGTTGGTTTTTCCAGTCCGGTGTCGGCAGGTCGTCTTTCAGCACCCGCTTGTAGCCGTAGAGCGTAACCATCTGGCAGGTTTTCTCTTCGACGTTCATCTGCGAAAGGAGGTCCTCGACACGTGCGTCGATCGGGGCTGTAGGATCTTCATACACGTCCTTTTTCCCATTTTTGTTGAAATCTATCCAGCCATTTCGGTAGATGGACTTGTTTGTTAATTTGTAGGTATCCGGTATTCGGATTTCCTGTGGCGTTTTGTTTTGCGCCTGCGTGCAGAAGGTCCCTGATAGGACAAGGCACGACGTAAGGATGGCGAGTTTGTTTTTCTTCATGGATTATAATTTGATGTCGTTTAGTTCAACTAATTTGTTAACAATGGCGTATACGGTCAGACCACTGGCACTGTGTACCTGCAATTTCCGGGCGATGTTGCGCCGGTGCGTAACAACGGTGTGTGTGGAGAGGAACAGCCGGTCGGCTATTTCGCGATTTGTCATCCCTTTGACGACACAGACCACGATTTCTTTTTCTCGTGCGCTGAGCGTCTGCTGTTCTTCGTTTTCCACCTCCTCTTCCGGCGGCGTATGGAGGCGTTCCAGCTTGTGGCGAATCTCGTCCGGGCTGTCGTAGATGCTGATCTGGTCGTCGTAAGGCCGCAGCAGGGCATGGTCGGCGACGGCATACAGCAGGGCTATGCACTTCATCTCCGTACAGCCGGTTTCCTCCCTGAGAAGTTGCATGGTGTAACAACCGGGGAGCGATGGGTTGATAATTAGCATGTCCGGTTTGTGCGAGCGAAGTGTCTCTTGCAAAAGCTCCGCAGTGGCAATTTCGATGATCTGGATGCGGAATCCGGGAAGCCGCTTCAATACCGCTTCGAGCCCGCTACGGATGATAGCGGACGGTTCGGCAATCGCTATGTTTAATAAAGTGCTCATAGGCATCACTGTATTGTTTTTTCGAGAGCTAAGATCGCCGGCACGAAAAGGTAGTCTTCTACATGGTTGTGGGATGACAGGTCTTGTTCGGTTGCAAAAATATCAAACAGGACGCTGTTTAGCAAGTTGCTTCCGGGGCCCGGATAATATTTGATCAGGATGTTTTTCAACTCAATGATCTTCATCTCGATCTGGTCGTGATGTTTCCGGAAGATCGTGATATTGTATTTCGGATCTTTCACGCCTTTTAGCAATCCCCGTACATAAGGGAATACTGTCTTTTCCTCATACGACATATGTTTGTTTACCTCCGTTGCGTAGTCGTCGAAAAATTTGGTAATGACGAACGCCACGTCTTTCGGGCAGTCTGCAATCGCATCTGTCAGTTTGCGGCGGATATGGGGTAGCCGGAAGTCCAGAAAATAGGCGTGTGCATTATGCAGATAAGTGATCAAAGCCTCAATCGACAGGCATTTGTCAATGTTTGTCATCGGTGCGGATACCTCTTCCGTCAGAAAGTTCACGACGGTGAGGAACGTGCAGGGATCGACACCATTTTGGCGGCATACCTCTCCGATGTTCTTTTCACCGAATCCGAGTGCAATACCGAAGCGGCTCATAACAAGTACCATCGGATAATTCTCGCAGATCAGATCACTCATTTTATCGGTTTCCCGATATTTACCATTCTTATACATAGGCTTTTCTCTCTTGTCTTGGTGTTTGAATAGCCAAAGATACATAAAAAATAGATTCCGCAGGCTGCGTTTAAGGAATTAGTGGATTCGGGAAACCGGATAGTTTCAACTAAAAAAAAGTTTGAAACTAAAGTTTCGCAGAATTGCTTGCTTTGAAACTAAAGTTTCCCCGGTTGAAACAAAAGTTTCCTCGGACGAAACTTTTGTTTCATTGAGAGAAACCATTTGTGCCAAGTCGTGAAACTTAAAAAAAATATCAGTCTTGTATAGGGGTTAAAAAAGGGTTGTTTTTGGCAGTAATTCGCAAAAAAGGAGTTTTTGCATTTGGGTGATTTTGTAACAATCTGATTAATAGGAATGTGCTGATTTATATAATGTACGCGTAAATGAGGAATTTTAGGGGTGAAATAGGGCGTAAAATCAGATATAAGATGTTGAGCTTTAAAAGGATAGGATTCTATTTCAAAATGACTAATGAAAACGTACGTTTTTTTTCGTCATTTTTTTCGAGGTGCCGGAAAGTTCGTATTAAAAAAGAGCGTTTTTTCGTACTTGTTAAGCTATCTGATTGATAAGAAAGGATATAGAAAAGGAAATTTTCTTTGAGAAAAGGATTGCAGGTTCAAAAAGTAGTTGTATTTTTTGTAGCTGAAAAATGACGAATTTAAACGTACGTTTTCGATTTCAAAAGACAATAGTTAACAAACGTACGATAGAACTGAACTTTTATAAACATTAGTATTAATATTAAATTTAGAATTATGAACAAAAAGTTTTCTACTCTTTTGGCAGGTGTTGCGCTGTTCGGTGCGATGTCTGCTAATGCTGCAGTAAATCCCGCTATTGTTCTTACAGAGGGTGCAAATTCAGGTTTGTACCAGTTGAAGAATAAAAGCAATAATTTCCTGAGCATGGATGCAGACGGGAAATTGACTGTGACACAATCATGGAGATCTCGATTCCGAGAACTTGGCCAACACATTGTGGTGTGTGACCGTTACAGAAGAAGGTTTTGGTAAAGAACCTATTTATGACTTCCTTAATAAAGCTACAGGCCAGTATTTGACTGTTACATTGGATGGCTTAGAAGGTGTTACAGCTGCTAATTTATTCGGGATTACACAGGGAAATGTTATTGCCGGTGGTGAAATTGAAGGATGGGCTTTTTCTAAAGTATATGCTTCAGGTGTAGAAGAAGAAAGACCATTGTATTCTTATTTTACAAAAGACTCTGTTGTTGCAATCCATACAGCCAATAATCAGGTCGGTCTGAAAAAAATGCTTGCAACGGATGTCGAGAGTCAGGTTGCTTCCAATGATCTGGTACATTTTACTTTGACAGAAGCTAATCCTATTGTGTTGAGTGCTACTGCAATTAATACGATTTTTGGTATGCAGGATGCAGATAAAGGTGTCAAGCTGAAATTTAAAGAAGACAAGAACAAGACAAGCTTGGTAAACTACTTCAGCGAATATAAGTTCTGGGCTGAGGATAGTGGAGATGCTAATTTTGTACGTGTGCTTACAAGTGAAAACGACAAGTTGGCGAAAGATAGTGTATATGTATATGTGGATACTGCTTATGCCAATGTAAACGGTGAAAAATTCTTGGCTTTCAATACTCAGCAGTTGAATCACGCTGTATTGAGCAAGAATACAACTGCAAATAAAAATGTTGGGGATTCTCTTGGCGTATTGAACGACCAGTCCAAGTTCATGTTTACTTACTGGCCTTCTAAAGACAGTTTGGTGATTCAGGTAAAACAGGCTACTTATGACAATGATGGAGATGGTATATTCTCTGATGAGACAACCAAATCGACGATTACCACTAATACTGATGGTAAGAACTACGTAACCGTTCAAGACCTGGTTGCAGCAGACGAAATCCGTATCATGACTATCAACGATAAGAAAGAAACTGAAATTTCTTTCGGTTTTGCAGGTTGTGATTCCAAAGGCACAGGCAAAGTATCTGTTGACAACGGCTTGTATTTCATCAGAAATGCGAAAGGCCAGTATTTGACAAGTCCGATCCATAAGAATGGAACTG
>ENA-OQCB01000184-OQCB01000184.1-human-gut-metagenome-genome-assembly--contig:-NODE-184-length-30485-cov-3.900916_pt1 | contig 30485 bp, 21 predicted proteins | sample MGYA00242493_ERZ504568 | MGnify/ENA primary metagenome ERZ504568 (study PRJEB26092, sample SAMD00036229) | human gut metagenome | host: Homo sapiens | study: EMG produced TPA metagenomics assembly of...
TTTAGGTATGCTGTAAAGATAGAAAAAAAGCAGAAAAGTGTATCAAAACTATCCTTTGTTCCCGCGCTTTGACGCGGGATCGCATTATATCAAGCGCGGGAACAAGGGGATTTTGATACACTTCTTTCGATTAATTTCGGGATTCGATTCTATAGTCGTCTGTGTCAGTTTCGGATTGACATCGATCTGCTTTTGCGGAATCGGGCAGATCAGGTTAGTCTCGTTCAGTGAGATCCTTTACTTTTCATCACTTCGACTGCGCGTCCGGTGCGGATCAGGTCAAACCAGCGATGGTTTTCGAATGCCAGTTCCACGCGGCGCTCCTGTTCTACCATCAGAGCGAACTGAGCCTTGTCGGTTGTCTGCAGGTCGACCGGGCTGGTCTCTGTCGTCTGATAACCGAAACCACGACGGCGTGTCATATTCAGATATTTGCAGGCTTCTGCCGTTTTTCCGTTCTGGTTTAGGGCTTCGGCATACATCAGGATCACATCCGCATAGCGGATCACCGGATAGTTGTTGCTGGCATCATTGTTCTGGTATGGAACATCCATAAACTTGCAAACATAGCGGGATTCCACCCATTCGTTGTTCTTACGGTTATCGTAATATCCTAAGGACATGGAGAAATCACGACGGAGGTCGCCTTCCTCATAAGCATTGTAAATGTCCATTTCCGGGATATTATTACCACCTGTACCTCCAACTGCCACTACATTTGTTCCTGAGTTTTCAGGTGCAAAGTTATTGGCATAGTTGGAGCCTTCTCCATAGCCACCTTTCAGGAACTGGATTTCGAAGATACCTTCCTTGCTGTTGTGGTTAACCGGGCTGAACACGTTTTTGTAACCGTCGATGTTCAGGCTACCCGGCGTATTTTCCAACAAGCTGTATCGTCCACTGTTAATAATTTCGGCCAGGATCGTTTCCGCTTCTGCATATTTGTGCAAAGTCATGTAGACGTCTGCCAGTAATGCTTTGGCTGCTCCCTGGGTGGCACGCCCGTCTTCGGCTGTCGAATAGGAAACTGGAAGACCTTGTGCCTCTTTCAAGTCGGCGATGATCTGGTTGTAAACATTTTCTTTCGGTTCGCGCAGGATGTCGTAAGATTCCGAGATGCTGATCTCTTTCAGTACCAGAGGCACATCGCCGTAGACACGGACCAGGTTGAAATACATCAGGGCACGGATAAACTTGCATTCCAGCTTGTACCGGTTTGCCAGTTCGGCATTGATCTCGATTCCGTCGATGCGGCCTAAGACAGTATTGGTACGGTTGATAACTTTGTAGGCTGCTTTCCAGAAACTGGCGATCATACTGTTCTGCGTGTCGATATAGAACTGGTCGAACTCGTTCTGAGTGGTTACCGAACCGGAGAGCTGGTTGCGGGTATTGTCGGAGGGAATTTCTCCGAAAACATACCAGTTACCATAGATATCACCTTCTTGTAGAGAAGAGTAGGCGCCGTTTACTGCCGAAAGAATATCGTCGGCTGTTTTATAGAAATCGTTTTCACTTAAATCCGTTTGCGGATTCTGTTCCAGGAAGTCGCTGCAAGATGAGAAGCTGAATCCCAGAAGAGCTATTGCGATCAGATTATATTTTAGTTTCATAATTCGTCTGCTATTTAAAAGGTTACGTTAATACCGAAAGTACAGGTGCGATACAGCGGGTACATACCGTAGTCGGTACCGGGAGCTGTGACGTTGTCTTCCTTGAAACTTGTTTCCGGGTTGTAGCCGCTATAACTTGTAATCGTCAGTAGGTTTTGTGTAGAAACATATACGCGTGCACGTTGGATACTGCATTTCTTGGTGAATGCTTCTGGCAACGTATAACCTACAGTCAGGTTGTTTATACGGAGGAAAGAACCGTTTTCTACCCAGCGGGAAGAAATGGCATTGTTCTGTCCGGTCGGCTGTGAGTTGGCTTTCGGAATCCATCCGTTACCCGGGTTTGATTCTGACTGCCAGCGTCCCATCATCTCTTTCAGCTGATTCTGGTTACCTTCGCCCTGTGTGTAGAAGCGTCTACCCAAGTGTAGCACTTCATTTCCGACAACCCCTTGCAGGGAGATGCTGGCATCGAAGTTCTTGTAGGTGAAAGAGTGTGTCATACCCCAGGTGAAGTCCGGCATATTGTTACCGATGATCGTACGGTCGTCAGCATCGATTTTCTGATCTCCGTTGACATCTTCGAACATGACGTCACCCACCTGCGTGTCGGCCAGATGAGGATATGATTCCAGTTCTTCTTTCGTTTTGAAGATTCCCAACATCTTATATCCGTAGAAAGCACCGATCGGCTGACCTACCATCGTAACATGAGTTGTTCCGGCACCGCCATCGCTGAAGATCGGGTCTCCTGTCGGTCCTAAAGCCAATACTTTGTTGCGATTGACAGAGATATTTCCGGTTGCATCCCAAGTAAAGTCTTTTCCTCTGAACGGAGTACCGCTAATAGTGATTTCAAGACCTTTGTTACGCATTTTTCCGATATTTTGCATGGCTTTATCAAATCCGGTGATTGTCGGGATGTCGACGTTCATCAACAGATCGGTAGTCTTACGATAGTACAGGTCCAGAGACAAAGACAGACGGCTGTCTAAAACGGAGATTTCGAAACCGAGGTCGGTCTGGCGTGTCTTTTCCCAAGTCAGGTCAGCGTTGGAGAAGCTCTTTTGGGCTGCACCGTTTACGATATTACCCGTACCCGTTCCCAATACATAGTTAGCATTTTCCATGATACCGATCGACGCATAATCACCGATATTATTGTTACCTGTGATACCATAGCTTGCACGGATCTTCATGTCCGACAACCATTTTACATCTTTCAGAAAGTCTTCCTGAGACAGACGCCATGCTACTGATCCGGAAGGAAAATAACCGTAGCGGTTGTTTTTGCCGAAACGGGAAGAACCGTCCGCACGGATGGATGCGGTTAGGTAGTATTTGTTGTTATAACGGTAGTTGACACGTGCCAGATAGGAGAGCAATGTCCAGGTCTTGCGTTCTGACTTGCTGCTTTTTACTGTTGCATTGTTGAGTGTCTGAATTTTATCATTTGGGAAATCGGAACCCGTAGCCTCTGTGTAGCGGTAGATGTTTTTCTGTGCAGTGACACCGGCAACAGCGTCGAGTTCGTGCTTACCCCACGATTCGAAATAAGTAATTGTATTTTCGTTCAGCCAGTTGATAACTTCGGTCGACTTCTCTGTCGCTTTTCTTTCCGTTGAAGGGAGAGGAGCCACGTTACCGTTATTAGGAATGGTTGCCGGACGGAAGTATTCGCCTCTGTATTCGCGGATATCGGCACCGATGGTGGATTTCAGTTTCAGGTTTTTCAACAAGGAAAGTTCGATGTAACCATTACTGAACAGGCGGAGATCTGTGTCGTAGTTGTGGATATGTGTCAAGGCCACAGCATTCGGTACACCGGTCAATCCGTCGCTAGCGACGGCGTACATGGACTGTGAAGCCCATGTACCGTCTTCATTGTATACAGGTACTACGGGAGATGTCGCCAAAGCTGCGTTGATGACACCATCACTTGCCCAGTGGCCTTGGGTCGTCTTGTTCGCGTTCATATAGGTTGGAGCCAGATTAACACCCATCTTCAGCCAACTGTTCAGTTCGCTGTCGATTTTGGCTCTTGCCGAGAATCGTTCATAATCACTGTTGATAACGACACCCTGCTGGTTGAAATAGCCGGCAGAGAACATATATTTGGTCTTTTCGTCGCCACCTGTTACTGTCAACTGATAGTTCTGTACGGGCGAAGTGCGGAAAATTTCGTCCTGCCAATCCGTTCCGGCACCTAAAGAAGCAATATAGGCGGCATCATCGTAGATAGCAGGGTAACGATAACGGTTCCCGGACGGACGCATACTCAGCGGATCGCTGGCAGATGCTCCAGGAACCTTGCTGATGTAGTTGTTATTGAAGGCTTCCCGGCTGAATTCGACAAATTCCTGTGCGTTCATCAGGTCCATCTTCTTTGTTACGTTCTGGAAACCTGCATAGATATCTAAGCTTACGCTGACCTTACCGGTCTTTCCCGACTTGGTTGTGACCAATACGACACCGTTGGCTGCACGCGAACCGTAGATAGCGGCTGCCGAAGCATCTTTCAATACTTCGATAGATTCGATATCATTCGGGTTGATCGCATTCAAGTTTTGTTCTCCCAGCGGATATCCGTCGACAACATACAACGGAGCGCTGGATGCCGTGATGGAGCCGGACCCGCGCACACGGATTGTGGCCGCTTGCCCTGGTTGCCCTCCGACTTGTTGTACCTGTACACCGGCCAGTTTTCCGGCCATCGCTTCTGTCGGATGCGACACTTTGAGGTCTTTCATCGAACTGCTGCTCAATTGTGAAACGGCTCCTGTCAAGTCTTTTTTCTTCATGACACCGTAGCCGACTACTACAACTTCGTCCAGTGCTTCGGAATCTTCCTGGAGAGTAATGTTAAAGGTGGTCTGATTCCCTACGCGTATTTCCTGTGGAGTAAATCCGATGTAGGAGATAACGAGTGTAGCGTTTGCGGGCACATTCTCAAGCGTGAATTTACCATCCATGTCCGTAATGTTCCCGTTTGTCGTTCCTTTTACGATAATGTTGGCTCCGGCTATAGGACCGAGTGCGTCTTGTACGACTCCTGTGATGGTCTTTCCGTTTTGTTGCAAACGTGTAGGAACTGCCGAGTCCGATTTTCCCCGCAGGCTCGTTGCAGGGTCCGTGATGTAATTCTCACTTGCCAGAACACTGATGCTGGGCAAAAGAGAAAGCAGGCAAATTTTTGCCATTTTGTTATTTTTCATGTTCACATGGTGATTTAAGTTACTACTCAATAAGTTAACTATATGAATATTAAGAATAGCCGTGGTTATTCTCTATATGCAAAGATACTTTGACTTCATGGCCCCATTGGATAACTGATTTAAGTTTATATTTATTAAACGCTGTTTATTCACACTCTCTGATTTCATTCAAGATTCTGCAAATATAGATAAAGTTATTATTAAACAAAAAAAATTAACAGTTAATCCGGGCTACTCCGAATATAACTGTTAATCTCTTTTAATTGTATTTGCTTCTGTTAGAAGCGGAAATACAATTTTCCACTGACATTATTTTCCGGTCCGTTTCCTCTGGCACGATGAGGTTGAGATTGAGGACCGAAATCTTCCGCTTTTCCGAATTTGGTTCCGACAGCCGGAATTGCATTCATGAAAGATATATTTCCTTCCGGATAGTCGGCAATCGTGTGGTTACGTTTCGGATCGTATTGTTCTTGTACGGCTGGGGTAAAGAGATGCAAGGTGATATCTTCTTTTCCGCTGTAGACTTCGAATGGAGTGGGACAATCGAGCTTCATTCCATAAAACAAAGAATAATATCCTTTAAATTCCGGATAATCCCAGCTTTCACCAGTGATAGTGTTGTTATACTTCTTATCCCAGATATCCAGCGAACCGCCTTTCATCCGGTTGTTATATACACGATATGGTCCGTTGGCGAGCAAAGTGGCTCCGGCGATCTCCTTTTCTGGGAAATCGAACGTGATACCCGCCATCTTGACCATGTCCTGGGGACGGTAATTGTAATCCAGTTCTACGATGCCGGAAGGGAGCATGGTCCAGGTGAATGTGTAGACTGTATTTTTTCCGTTTCGGGACGTATAAGTGGCAATCAGTTGAGGATTTCCTTCCACTAGCTTATATTCTACTGATTTACAAATAATATCTTGATTGGATATCAGTACCGGCCCATTGTTCAACGGGATTGCTTTACCTCCGGAAGTGACTGACCGGAGCAGGCCGTTTTGTTTGTCGAACGTTACCTCCGTACCGGCAGCCGAAAAATACCAGTTATCGATGCTTTCTTTTACAGTCGGTACGCTACCTTCCTGTGGCAGCAGACGGTTGGCAAGACGGTCGGGTGTGCCGATCTCGTAGCTCCAGGTAAATAACTCTTGGTTGTAACAGTCTTTTACCGTAACATATAGAAAGTCGTATTCCTGCCAGTCGGAGGGAAGTTCAAGTTGCAAATACCCTCTTTCTCCCGGACGGATATCAGGAGAAGTGATCTTGCCGGAAACCGATTGTATGGCCTTTTGTGCAAGCGAGTTGATTTTAGACAGCCGGTATGTGTAGTTACAAGCGTTCGCATTTGTGAACGCATATCTGTTTTCTATTTCGAAACGGCCATCCCATCCCGGTGTGAGATAGCGTTTCGGCAGATGGATCGGCGACCATATTTCTTTGATTGTAAAGAAGCTGCCTTCTTTTTCGCGATATGGACCTACGATACCGTCGGCTCCATGATCTTTGTCGGTATCGTAGAATCCGTTTTTATCTTCGCGAACAACTGCCTGGTCCGTAAAGTCCCAAAGGAACATGCCGGCTGAAAGCGGATTGGAGAGCATCAGGTTCCAGTAGTCGTCGAGTCCGGCTCCGTGTCCACCGTCGTATAATCCGTGCAGGATTTCTGTCGGCATGAAGATATCCCTTCCGTGGAACATATTGCCGATTCCGGAATTATATTTGATGTAATGTACCGTATTGATATTTCCCGATAACGCCCAAGGATGCAGGACAGCTCGTTTTTGCGGGTCATATTGTGGAAATAGTGGGTCGAGGTCAAAATTGAAGCCTCCCTCATTCCCGTTTGCCCAGAAAATGATAGACGGACGGTTGAGATCCCGTTTCAGCATTTCTTCGACTAGAATGGTCCCGACTTCCGTGTCATAAGGAGGATATTGCCAAGCGCACAGTTCGTCGATCACATACATTCCCAGAGAGTCGCAAACTTCCAGAAAATGTTTGTCAGGTGGATAGTGTGACATGCGGACTGCATTCATGTTCATTTCTTTCATCAGCTTGACGTCGTTAATACTAAGCTGCTTGTTCGTCGTTCGTCCCGTAGTGGGCCAGTGAGAGTGGCGGTTCACCCCTTTAAAGCGCATTTTCACACCGTTGATATAGACACCGTCTTTCGGTTTCACTTCGACTGTACGGAACCCGATCCGGTCGGTTATGGTATGCAGTACTTTGTCTTTCTGGCGAAGGGTGATTATGGCGGTGTACAATTGTGGGTCTTCGGCTGACCAGGGTTTGATATTGTCGATTTTGCCAGATAGGGATATTTTTCCTGTTTTTTCGTTTATGGAAGCAGATGTGATTTTCCCCATCGTCTGGTCCTGGACATCTTTGATCTCTATTTCCGCTTTTATGCCGGAAAGTTTCTTGTCTATAAATATATCTGCGTTCAGTTCGCCATGTTGCCGGGCGTCGATCGCCGTATATTCGATGAAGTTGTTAGGAACAGCTTCGAGGTAAACCGGACGGAAGATGCCTCCGAATACCCAGAAATCACATTGCCGTTCCGCTTCGTTGATACTGGCATTGGACGACATTTATTCACTTTGACTTCCAAAAGGTTTTCTTTGTTCATATGGACCAGTTTGGTTATCTCCCGCTTGAATCGGTAGAAAGCTCCCTGATGGGGAGTACCTGCCTGTTTTCCGTTTACCTTAATTTCCGTATCGGTCATGGAACCTTCGAAAACGATAAAGATACGTTTGCCTTTCCATGTCGTCGGCACTTCGAATGTTGTTTTATACAATCCGGATTCGTCAGCTTTCGGCTTGTCATGTCCGTAATTGAAGGTTCCGTATCCTTCCATTTCCCCAGCAGGAGGGAACTTTGATCTTATTCCATTCCCCGCTTTTCCTGCCACCGGTACAGAAGAAGTCCCATTCGACCGCATCGTCCGACCCTTTTCCTGACAGGTATTTTACTTCAGTGGTCTGTCCGCTTGCTAACAGGCTACCCAATAAAAATAAAAAAGAATAAAAATATTTCATCATATAGTAGGAATTAAGAGGTTTTCTGATAAATAAGGGTGATAAATGATGATTTATGGGTGCGCAATAAAATAAATGTCTCCTGTAGGGGCGGGGTTCTACTCCGCCCAATAGAAATAACGTTCGCCTTGTCCGGATTCAATGAGGGTGTGTCAAATTGATATTACTGGACGCAAAATACGCAGAGGGACGCAGATTTATTTTGCTGATAATTAATAATATCTGTGTTAATCTGCGCTCTTCTGCGTTATCTGCGTCCCATGAATACCGATATTTGACACACTCTCCTACAAATGACAATTATTTTGTATTGGCAATGTTATCCATATTTTTTATTACAGATAAATCATCATTTACCAAATTACCACAGCGGATGCTGTTTCAGATTCTGGATTTTATCCTGTTTCGTCCTGAGGCAAAGGTAGTGAATAATATTTATCATCCACGGCCCTGCCCAAGCGTTCTGCCATGCAATGCTGCCGTTTCATGTCGAACAAAGAATGCCCTTCAGCTGCAAACTCCCAAATACGTTCCTGTATGATCGCTTTCCGCAAGTCTGCTTGTGAGATGGACGAAGGAATCGGATCGAGTCCGGCTCTTGCCCGTACCCGGTTGATACCCGTCAATGCATCTCCGACACGATTCATCTCACAATAGGCTTCCGACTGCATCATCAGGACATCCGCATACCGGACAATCTTCCAATTACAGCCATAGTCGCCGGCTTTAGTGGATTGATTATCATTCGGATCTTGATATTTGGCAAAATGGCAAAGCGGGAAAGATGGCTCCGTTACATTGTCCGGATCGTAAACATAGTGTTTCCCGTTCTTCATGTCCGTAAATTCCGTTACAAATGTGGTAGATAAGCGCTTGTCACCCACTTCATAAGTCTTATAGAATTCAGGAGTGGAAATGAAAGAAGACCAACCGTCCGTTTTCTTGATGTTGTAACCGCGCATACCCGACAAAGCCGGAATATCCTGGCCATTGATATTGGTCTGATATTCTACATCAAAGATATATTCTTTGCCGTGTTCGTTGGTCACATCGAAAATACGTCTGAAGTTATCTTCCAGTCCGTAACCGAAAGCCCCTTCATTGTTGATAATTTCGGTTGCTTTGGAAGCTGCCTTTTCCCAGAAACCGACTTTGTTCCAGGGCCAACCAGCCTGTGTCAGGTAAACTTTGGACAACATGGCCATTGCAGCACCTTTGGTAGCGCGTCCGGCATCAGAGTCTCCCCATTTTACCGGCAGAACGGATTCCGCATACTGCAAATCTTCTTCGATCAAAGTCCAGGCGGCATCGTCCGTGCCCTGGTTAGAGGGAGTTTCTTCGTTCAGGTTGTCTGTCTCACGAATCACTACAACATGATCATAAAAACGCATCAGGGTAAAGTAATAGAGTGCGCGCATGAATTTAGCCTGTCCGATAACCTGTTTTTTCGTATCTTCCGATTTGAATGAGATCTTATCGATGTTCAGCAACAGGTTATTTGCCCGGCGAATGGTGGAATAAGAGATCTGCCAGATATTTTTGCAAAAGTCCGTTGTCGGCGTCCAGGTCAGGTTGTCCATTTCCACACGCGAGGGAGCACTGGCATTGGCATAAGCTGCTTCGCCCGGAAAAATCGGCTCCCATCCAGATATAACGTCTGAAACCCTTTTCGTCGTTGAATGTATTGTATACAGCTGTCAGCGCAGCATTTGCATCAGCTTCCGTTTTGTAGAAGTTGTCGGGTGTGATAAACTCGTACGCTTCTTCATCCAGAAAATCACAAGAGGAAGAGGACACCAGTAATGCTAATCCGATTATATATTTTATATAGTTTCATGTTCTGTTCGTTTTAAATGATTAAAAACCAATGTTTACACCAAAATGAAAGAGCGAGCAGTCGGGTAGGCATTATAATCCACACCCATCTGGAGATTACTTTGTCCCTGGCTGTTCACTTCCGGGTTGAAACCGGAGTAGCCGGTGATCGTCAACAGGTTTTGTGCCGTTGCATAAACACGCAGTGACCGGAGGAATGAAACTTTCGGGAATGTATAGCCTAACGTCACGTTTTGTACGCGCAGGAACGAACCGTCTTCGATCAGGAAGTCCGACTGTAGCAAATTCTGGTTTACCAGCACGTGGGCACGCGGATACTTGCCGTTCGGATTGTTGGCCGTCCAGCGGTCCATCACTTCTGCACGCTGGTTACCCCAGGTACTGACGATATTTGTCTCGGCGCGTAATACATTATATATATCATTACCGACAGAACCGTTGATATAAATCGATAAGTCGAAATTCTGCATCGAGAAATTGTTGGTCCAGCCGAAGATGAAATCCGGGTTCGGGTCGCCCACGATTTGGCGGTCTTCTCCGAAACTGATCTTACCGTCTCCATTCTTGTCTACAAAACTCATGTCTCCTATCTTGTCGAAGTTGGAGTCTGCAACACGCGCAGCGTCTTGCCATTCTTTTTCCGTACGCATTACGCCGTTTGTTTTCAGTAAGTTCCATACGCCGACAGGTAATCCCGGTTCGAGCCAGCTACCGTTTACTTTCAGGTGGCCGGAGATCGTGCCCTGCTGGGTCGGGATGTAACCTGGAATCTCCAATACCTTGTTTTTGTTGGTAGACCAGTTGATCATGGTGTTCCATTTGAACTGGCCGGTCAGCACATCCGCAGACACGCTCAGTTCAAGCCCTTTATTCTCCAGGCTACCGATGTTTTTTAATACTGTGCCGAAACCGGTCGTCAACGGAACGGAGATGTTCCACAACAAGTCGGTTGTCTTCTTGTAATAATAGTCGGCCGTGAAGTTGATGCGATTGTTGAACACGCCGAAGTCAAGACCTATGTCGGTGATAGCTGTCGTTTCCCATTTCAGGTCCGGGTTCGGCATATTGCCTGCACCGATACCGACACTGGTCACGCCTCCGATCGGATATACATACGTGTTCATCTTCTCCTGTGAAGAATAGCTGGAAATATTCTGGTTACCGGTTACACCCCAGCTACCTCTGATTTTCAGGTTGCTGATCCAGTCGATCTCTTTCATGAACTTCTCCTGGTTGATACGCCAAGCGGCAGCAAATGAAGGGAAGAACGCCCATTTGTTGTTCGTCCCGAATTTGGAACTACCATCGGCACGTCCTGTTACGGTGAAAAGATATTTGTCCATCAAGACATAGTTGACACGTCCAAAACCGGATAACAAAGTGCTTTTGCTTCTTCCAGTATTCGGTTTGTCCCATTGTGCGCCGGCATCCAGGTTGTTATATCCGTAGACGTCGCTGATGAAGTCGCGTGCCGTCATGGAGCTGGTTTTGTTTTCTTCGTACAACAGGGAAGAACCGACCATCACGTTCAGCGAGTGTATACCGAATTTCTTGATATAAGTTAGGATGTTCTCATTCGAGTAAGAACTGCTGCGGCGATTCTGCTGCTGGGCGATACCATTGGCATTGTAGCCGGTGTTTGTTTCTTTCGGTTCGTACACTTCGCGCAGTGCGCTCGACATATCGGCACCTCCGCTGACTTTCAGCGTCAGTCCGTCGATGATATGGAACGTCAGGTCTGCCGAAGCCAATATACGGTCGATCGTTCCTTTATCCTGAAGATATTCCACATACGGAACCGGGTTCGGAACAGCCGAAGAACCGGACAGATAGTTCATGCGGATGAAATCACCTGTTTCAGGGTCCCGTACCGGAACGGTCGGCGGCAATACGAGTGCGGCATTGATAACGGAAGTGTTACCACCGCCATCACCGTTTTCGCGTCCGATATTGGAAAATACACGGCTGATCGTGAAACTGGTCGACAGGTCAACGACTTTGGATATTTTTGTGTCGATGTTATTACGCAAAGAAACACGGTTGAAATCCTGGTTTTTCACAACACCGTCTTGTGCGAAATAGCTGGCAACAACCGAGAATTTCGTGTTTTCGCTTCCCCCGTTTACCGAAACATTATGACTGTGTATCGGGGCGGAACGGAAAATCAGGTCCTGATAGTTTGTCCCTTCTCCCAACTGATCGACAGCCGGGTACAGCGGATTGGGTGAAGTGCTCGGATAATAGATCGGACGACCATCGGTCGTAGCACCTTCGTTTGCCATTTCAGCCCATTCTGTAGCGTTCATCATATCCAGTTTCTTGGCAACATGCTGAAAACCGACATAACCGTCATAAGTAACCGTCGTTTTCCCCTGTTTACCCCTTTTGGTAGTGATCAGGATTACGCCGTTGGCACCACGTGAACCGTAGATGGAAGTGGCGGAGGCATCTTTCAGGATTTCCATGCTTTCGATATCGCCAGGGTTCAAAGTCGCCAGCGGATTCTGTCCGGCACCGGAACCACCGGCCGAACCGCCTGCCGTAACAGGATAACCGTCGATTACGTATAAAGGCTGGTTACCTGAAGTCAGTGAGTTGCCGCCACGAATACGGATATCGACAACACCACCTGGAGAACCGGAAGTCGCCATAACCTGCACGCCGGCCACTTTGCCTTGCAAACCCTGGTCGAAAGATGAAATCGCCTGTTTCTGGATTACGTCCGACTTTACGGAGCCGACGGAACCCGTCAAGTCGCTTTTACGCATCACACCGTAGCCTACGACGACCACTTCATCCAATGCTTTTGTGTCTTCCGTCAGCTTGATCGTCAGCGATGATTTGTTTCCTACCGGCATATCTAGTGTGTTGAAGCCGATATAGGAAATTTGTAGCACAGCTTTCGGATTAACAGTGAGGGTGAACTGGCCGTTCATGTCGGTAATCGTACCGTTGGTCGTCCCTTTTTCTACGATATTGGCTCCAATGACCGGTTCTCCTGTCGCATCTTTTACGATACCGGTGATGGTTTGTCCTTTTTGTTGTAAACTGACCGGAGCGGTTTTTTCGTCTTTCGAGATGATGATCTGTCGGTCGGAGATGTAATAATGTGTGTCGGTTCCTTCAAATATCTGATCGAGAATCTTGCTTACCTGTTCTTTCCGTACCTTGACGGATACTTTTCGGTTCAGGTCGACCGAGTTGTCCAGATAGAAAAAGATATATTCGCTCTCTTTCTCGATTTTATTAAATACTTCTTTCACCGTGAGGTTGTTCGATTCGATGGTGAAGAATGTCTCTTGCGAGTATGTCTCTGCTGCTAGGCAGAAATTCATACTCATCCACAAAAAAAGTAGACAAATACTAAACCTTGTGTTATTTTTCATATCGCTTGTAATGATTTAAGTTGGTAAAGAGTTTTTATAGTTCTCATCTTTGTGTGGGAAGGAAGTGTGTTCCCTTCCTGTGTCGTTGTGATTTAAGGATCCATACTGTATGGTTTTTAATGTTTGACTTTTATTTCTATACTCTCATATTTGTTTTCTATTTGAATCGGGGCCGCTTCTTTCAAGGCCTTCATCATTTCGTCCAGACTCTCTTTCAGGTCTAGTTTTCCGCTGCAGGACAATTTGTCGGCCGGCTCTTTGCAATAGATACGGACTCCGTAATAGCGGGAAAGCTTTTTCACGATTTCTTTGAGCGGCTGTTGGTGGAACTGGTAATATCCGTCTTTCCAAGCCACATAATCGTCGGTATCGACTGTTGTGATTTTCCCTTTATGTATTTTGCTGTCGTAGGAAAACATCTGGTTAGGAGCCAGGACATTCTTGCATTTGTCGAGGTTTACTTCAACTTTTCCACTGACTAGGACCACCTGCATATTCGCTTCGTTTTCATAGGCCGTGACATTGAATTGTGTTCCTAATACCTTTATATCCATCTGATGTGTTTTGACGATGAAAGGTTTTTGTTCATCCCGGCTGACGTGCAGGTATATTTCTCCTTCTACGAATATTTCTCTTTTCTCTTTTGCGAATTTGACTGGATACACGACTTTCGAGCCGGAGTTTACCCAGAGCCGGGTCCCATCGGCGAATGTGATGGACGAACGCCGGCCGACAGGTACGATCAGTTGGTTAAATTCCTGTGCCTGTGCCGGATTGCCTTTTGGACTGAGGTCCACTTGTTTGGAGTTGACATTTACCTTTCCTTCCTTTTTATATTCGAGTTGGGTTTCCGTCCCGTCAATGGTCAGCTTCTCGTTGTTGGAAAGGACCAGTTGCACTTTTTCATTTGTACTGTCTGGTGCCGGATTGGCTTGGATGATTGCCAGATAGTCTGTTTCGGCATCTTTCGGCCGTAGGGTGGCATACCAGCCGATTGCTGATAACAAAAGAAGAGAGGCTACCGTGCTGATAGCAAGACGGATGAATTGTTTACGCTTCGCTTTTCTCTCTGTTTCTTTATTTTTTAATTCGATGCGTTGCCATAACGCATGTTCATCCTTGGCAGCCAAGGATGAACAATTTCTGTCTATTTTAATAGTGTGTAGGAAGATACGGGCATTTTCGATCTCTTGGGATATGAAGATCGCTCCAAAAAGCCCGGCTTTTTTCTGTCGGGTGTAATTCCGACTGAATGAAAAAGTCGTCGTTCAGCAGTTGGTCTGCACTGTATGTTGTATAGTCTTTATCCATTTTTCCGATGAGCATTCTATAATAAAGGACAAGGTCGCTTCCATTTTATACTCACCGGAAGTAAACTTTTTTTATTTTTCTTATTGGACGGAAATGGATAGGAGCAGGAGGAATACTTCCGCTGGCCCGTATAGGTCGCGTATCTTCTTTAGGGAGCGCTGGATAAGGTTTTGTGCGGACTGATAATTCATGTCCATCATGATGCAGATTTCATCGAAGCTAAGTTCTTGTATATAGCGATAGTAAATGATCTCTTTTTGGCGTGGAGTCAGTACATTCAGAATTTCCTGTATCTTCCTTTGTTGGTTGGTGTACAGTTCGTCCGTGACATATTGTTCTTCGACCGTCAGTCCGAGGGTAAAGGAAACAGTTTCATGATTGTAAGATGTGTAGCGGTCTTCTCGGTAAAGTGCATTGATCAGGCTATTCTTAAGGGAGACAAGCAAGTAGACTTTTATATTTTTAGGTGTGATCAGTTGTTTCCTGTTTTTGTATAATCCGGTAAAAACATCCTGGATGCAATCTTTTATAAGTTCCGTATCGGAGGTAAAGCTGTGTCCGTAACGGAACAGCATTTGTATGTAGACTTTGTATATCCAGCAATAAGCCTCATTATCGCCGGCTAGGAACTGACTCCATTTTATTTTGCTTTCACTTCCTGCATAATTGTGCTGTATGGTCGCAAATATAATATTTTTGTTAGAATAACGGAAACTTATCCGCAACTTCGTTAGGGAAACCTCACCAAAACCGTGGTCAAAAAAGCAGGTATTCCACTGGATTATAATCAGAAACAGTGCATAAAATCTCCTCAAACAAGGCAGATAAACAGCTCCACATCCCCGTTCCGGTTTCACGAAGATCCGGGTCTCCACCTCTTCCACACCCGGATCTCCCATGCCCTTCCACCCGGGTCTGAAGAAACTTTTCAAGTTGTTTTTGGTAAAAAAAGTAGCTTGTTTTCATGAAAAAACGAGCCTATTTAATCTGTTTTGTATTAGCTTCAGAATATATCTGAAATTTGATAGAATACTGATATATAATGATTTATTATTTTTACCCATGATAGTTATGATAGATAAATGATAGTTGAAAACAGGAACTATCATGGAGTAACATGCTGTTTTACAATTATATAAATTTGATTATGATAGTATGATAGTTGTTTTGCTCAAAAAACTTTATATAAAAATACCCGTACTAAAGACAAGGATTGATTGTCCCTTATGATTTTGGTGCGGTTACACTACAACTTCGTTCAGAGCTTCGGAATCTTTCAGGAGAGTATTTTAAAATATTCCCGATCCTTCTTGGAAGGAGCTATTATTGCAGGTTTCCAAGACTGTGAATGATGACAAACAGGGGTTCTGGTTGGAACGGATATTTCTTGAAAAAGAACGTAGTTCCGAGAGAACTATGGTATTCGATATCGGAAGAAAAAATATAAAAATGAAATTTTTTTCCATTTTCAACTGGGGATATAGGCTTGTGAACTGTTAGTATTATGTAAGCATAAGTAAAAAGATGAAAAATGGACAGGGAAACGTTATATAAGTTCTTTGAAGGAGCCGCTTCTTATGAAGAAGAAGTCTGGATCCGGCAATGGATGGAACATTCCCCGGAAAACAGACGAGAATTCTTGAAAGAGAGAAAGATATTCGACTCGATGTTGCTTCTTGGCGATGAAAAAACGATCGAAGAAAAGATGCGACACAAGTCATGGAACTTGAGTTCTCTCGGAACTGAGTTAATCAAGATTGCGGCAGCTGTCGCTGTGACATTGGGGCTTAGCTTATTATATCAATTTGTTTCAAATAAAAATGGAGTTGTGCCGATGCAATCCATTTATGTCCCTACCGGACAACGGGTGAACATCACGCTGTCGGACGGGACGAATGTCTGGCTGAATGCTCGGACGAAGATCGTTTACCCGGCTGTGTTCGACAAGTCCGTACGCCAGGTAGCGGTAGACGGAGAAGCCTATTTCGATGTGGCCAAAGATAAGAAAAGGCCTTTTATCGTGGAAACGGGCAAATGTAATATGGAAGTACTGGGAACAAAATTTAATGTGGAAGGCTATTCTGATAAAGACGATTTCGAGGTTACGTTGATGGAAGGAAGTGTGCGAGTTGCCTCCCGTATCGGTCTGGGGGATACATTGATGTTGAAGCCGGACAGCAAAGCTTGCCTGCAAAAGGACGGCAGGCTGAAAGTCATTCCGGTTGACGATTACAATCCCTATCGTTGGAAAGAAGGACTGATATGTTTTCGGAACGAATCGTTCCTCTCGATCATGAGTGATCTGGAGAAATATTTCGGAGTCAGCATAGTTGTTGAGAATAAGAATGTATTGAAATACTATTTCACGGGAAAGTTCAGGCAAGCAGACGGTATCGACTATGCGTTGAGGGTATTGCAGAGGGATATCCGTTTCAAGTATGAACGGGACGATGAAAATCAGATTATTTATATTAGGTGAACACAAGTAATAGAAGAACAGAAATAAAAAACACAATAATTAGTATTAACCTTATAAAATAAAAAGGAAACATGAAAACAGGCAGTCAATAACAGAAAAATGCCGGCAAGCGCTGGGGGGCATTTACCGGCATTCCAATCAACACAATTTTAATTCATTGTATTAACTTCAAATCAGTTACAAAGGTATGAAAAAAACCTTTTGTCGGGGGATATTATCCGAAAACTCCGTCAGGTAAAAAAAATCTTGAGAACTATGCGAATATCCACATTCCTTTTGGGAGCCTGCGTATTCTGTTCGTATGCTGAAGATTCACATTCGCAGAATGCCCGGGTTAATATTAACAAGAACAATTCTCAGTTAGAGGAAATTCTAAATGAGATTGAAAGTCAGACAGATTATTTGTTTATCTATAATAACCAGGTAGATGTTAACCGGAAAGTTTCGGTAAAGGCGAAAACGAAACCTGTTTCAGAGGTATTGGATAACCTGTTCAAGAATGCGGGTATCGAATATGAAATGGAAGGAACTCATATTATTTTGTCTTCGAAAAGCCGGGATGCGATCGCTGCCGCTCAACAGCAGACACATGTCTTAACCGGTCGGATTGTCGATAACAACGGCGAAGCGATCATTGGAGCGAACGTGGTGGTGAAAGGTACTACAAATGGTACGGTTACCGATATAGATGGTAATTTCTCTATCGAGGCCGATCCTAATTCGGTTTTGAATATTTCTTATATTGGTTACCTGTCAAAGGAGATCGTTGTCGGTAACCAAAAAACAATCAATGTCGTATTATTGGAAGATACGAAAACGCTGGATGAAGTTGTCGTGATCGGTTACGGTACGCAGAAAAAGGCGGACTTGACCGGTTCTGTAGCTAACGTGAGCACAGATGATTTGAATACACAGAGCAACACTACTATCGGGCAGGCCTTGCAAGGTAAGATTGCCGGTGTGGATATCGTTTCTCAGGGTGGTGCGCCGGGCGGTAGTACCCGTGTCATGGTCCGTGGTATCGGAACGTTGAACAATTCTTCTCCTTTGTATATCGTGGACGGTATGTATATGAGTGGAATCGATCATATCAACCCGAACGATATCGCCAGTATCGACGTGTTGAAAGATGCTTCTTCGTCCGCTATCTACGGTTCACGTGCCGCCAACGGTGTCATCATCGTGACGACGAAAGAGGGTAGCAATACCGAGGGGAAACCGATCATCGACCTTTCGGCTAATGTCGGTGTCAGCTCGCCATCCAAATATTTGGATTTGTTGGATGCTGCCGGATGGGCGGAAGTGACGACTGCTTCCAGAAAAGCGGCAGGAATGAACCCGCTCGAAATGGCGACGGATTTGGCTTCCAAGCCGGACAATGATTGGCAGAGCTTGATGTTCAACCCGGCCTTGATGCAGAACTATAACTTGTCGGTGAAAGGCGGGGGGAAATATTCTACCTATTATAATAGTGTGGGCTATACGAACCAGGACGGTGTGATGAAGGGAACGAACTACCAGCGTTACACGTTACAAAGCAAACAGGACTTCAAGAAAGGTATTTTCCAAGCAGGAACGAATGTCGTTTTGACTTATAATCAGGATAAGCCTTTACTTTCAGAAATTCGCGGAGGATATGTCGGTCATACGATACAAGCGATTCCGACACTTGAACAATATGATGCGAACCAGACAGGCGGTTATGGCGCTCTGTATGGCGATGTCGTAAATCTCTATAACCCGTTGGGTATGGTGGATGATAACCTGATGAATCGTTATAGCGACAACGTGAAAATTTATGCTAATGCTTATGTTTCCGTTGAGTTTATGAAGGGTTTGAAATATAAATTGAACTTGACTCCCGATTTCCAGTTCTACCGTTACAACAGCTATCTGGGCTTGTATGATTATGGATTGAATAAAAACGATATAACGCAGGTGACGGAACAACAAACCCGAACTCGCAATGTGCTGGTTGAAAACTTGCTGACTTTCGACCGTACTTTCGGTGATCATAAAATATCGGTTCTTGCCGGCTATACCTACCAGGATTCCCGGTATCGTTATATGCAGGGATCAGGACAAGGTATGCCTACCGGAATCAAGGAGATAGACGCTGCCGCCCAAGGATTGGCTGTAAGCGGCAATTCAAGCCGTAGCGTGTTGACTTCAATCTTAGGTCGTGCGTTCTATTCTTACAAGAATCGTTATTTGTTGACGGCGACTATCCGTCGTGATGGTTCTTCCAAGTTCGGATCTAACAATCGGTATGGTAATTTCCCGTCGTTCTCTGTCGGATGGAATATCGCGGAGGAAGATTTTGTGAAGAATAACGTGTCCTGGCTGGACCAGTTGAAACTGAGAGGTGGTTATGGTGTTCTGGGTAATCAGGAAATAGACAATTACCAATATGTATCAGTCGTGACAACCGGTATTAACTATCCGGATGGAAAGAGCGGATTGATACAGGGTGCTTTCCCGAAAACGTTTGCCAACCCGGATATCAAATGGGAGGAAACTGCAATGACGAATGTCGGTATCGACTTCATGGCTTTGCGCAATCGTTTGACATTGACGGCAGACTGGTATGTGAAAAATACGAAAGACATTTTGCTGAATGTCCCGATTCCTATATCGTCCGGCGGTGCGAATGATCCGATCCAGAATGCCGGTAAGATCCGGAACCAGGGTTTTGAATTTAATATCGGATGGAATGAATCGCTGAATAAAGATTTGTCTTATGGCGTAAGTTTCTTAGGAACTTATAACAAGAATGAAGTAATTGCCTTGGGAGAAGGGATGCAACCGATTGAAAGCGGTACGATTCATGGTGGTACTTATACAAGTAGAACACTTGCCGGTTATCCTATCGGTGGTTTCTGGCTGATTCCGACCGACGGTTATTTCAACAGCGCGGAGGAAGTACAGGCTTACCAGAAGGACGGTGTCTTGATTCAGCCGAGTGCTGAACCGGGCGATATCCGTTTCAAAGATACGAACAACGATGGTACGATCAATGATGACGACCGTGTGTACAGCGGTAGCCCGTTCCCGAAATTCACCTATTCGATCAATGGTAACATTACTTATAAGAATGTGGACTTCTCCATCGGATTCCAGGGAGTTGCGGGTAATAAGATTTACAATGCGACCCGGTTGGAATTGACGGATGTCACGCGTGGCACGAATTATCTGGCGAGCACTTTAGATTATTGGACACCGGAAAATCATAACGCGTCCCAGCCCCGTCTGATCTGGACCGACCCGAACCGGAATGCCCGTTCCGAATCCGACCGTTACTTGGAAAACGGCTCTTATTTCCGTCTGAGAAACCTGCAAGTAGGTTATACGTTGCCTGCAGCCTGGTTCCACGGCTTTGTTCAGAAAGCTCGCGTGTATGTCAATGCAGAAAACCTCTTTACGATTACCTCTTATTCGGGTTATACGCCGGACGTAAACTCTTCAAATGTATATTCCCGTGGTTTTGATGAATTTATATATCCCTCCAACCGTACATTTATGTTGGGTTTGAACGTAACATTTTAAATAAAGCAATTATATGAAACGAATATATCTATATTTTATATTTTGTGCAATGGCTGTTGTCGGCTTGTGCACATCATGTGACGCCCAATTGGAACAAATAAATCCGAACAAGGCAACGGAAGATACTTTCTGGAAGAACGAAGCTGATTTCGAATTGGCTTTGACATCTTGCTATACTCCTTTGAAGAATGCGCTGAACGGCGGATATTATGGAACTCGAGGAGTCATGATGCGTATTGCACGTGCCGACGAAGTAGAGTTCAGGAATGACATCAGTGATGTTTTTCAAGCCTGCTATTTCACCAATACGAATGGCAACACGCTGTCACAGGGAATGTTCTACCAGTTCTATAATGCTTTGTACCGGACGAACTCGATCATGCAGAAGTTGGAAGAAAAACAAGGAGATTTTTTCCGACGAGTTTATCAATAAAGTGAAAGGCGAATGTCTGTTTATACGTGGATTTTATTTGTTCCAGTTGGGTAAGGAGTTTAAGAATGCACCTTTGCGCCTGACTGCTTCACAGTCTCCGTCCACTTTCCCGTTGGCAAAATCTTCGCAGGCTGAAATCTGGGCGCAAGCCGAACAGGATCTGATCACGGCCGCATCTTTGCTGCCGGTGACGAACGAGGTGATCGGTAAGCCGACCAAAGGCGCTGCTTATGCGGTTTTAGGGAAGATTTATGTATATGAGGAAAATTTCGACAAAGCGATCGAGGTATTGGAACCTCTGACAAAATCTCCTTATACCTATCGTTTGGTCGAAGATTTTTCCTGGAACTTTGACGATGTGCATGAGAACAATGCGGAAAGTATTTTCGAACTGTTGATGGAACCGGTCGGAGGTACTGATATTTGGGGGGACGGAGAGAATATCAATTCCACCCAGACGAACACCCGCCCGAAAGAGTATGCAGCACCTGAAGCCAGTGGTTGGTATGAAGCTAATCCTACCCAGCAGATGATGGACATATTCATGAAAGAAAAAGATAAGGATGGTAATTTTGATTATCGTGCCCGTTCATCGGCTGCCTGGGATTATGAAGGTTGTATGTATTACTTGTCTCCTTTCCGCGAAAAGTTTAAGGAAGAAAAATGGAATACATATTGGATTCTGAAATACCAGAACTGGAATACGGCGGAATCAGAAGCCGATCCTCCTATGTCCGTTATCAACGAGCGTGCCATCCGTTATGCCGATGTTCTCTTGTTGCTTTCCGAGTCTTATCTGCGTGGAAAGCAGGACCTTCCTACAGCGATCAGCTACTTGAACCAGATCCGTGAACGTGCCAACTTGAATCCATATAGCGGGGCTCAAACCTATGAAGCTGTTTTTAATGATTTGGAACATCAGCGTGCTATCGAGTTCTTCGTGGAAGGAGAACGTTTCTACGACTTGCGCCGTTGGGGATTGCTGGAAGAACGCATGCAGACTTGTAATGCCGCCCGCTACAAGCAATTGATGACTGGTAAAGTCGGTGATACGAACCGTTATTATTATTATCCGATACCAGCGAAGGAAATCTCGGCAAATCCGCTGTGTACTCCGAATGAAGGTTGGTAATTAGAGACTTTTTTAATAGGTATTATCTTTGGGGCCGGCTGTAATGGTGGATAACGTATTATGGCCGGTCCTTTTCTTCTTTATCCATTACATTGTAAATGTATCTTTGAGGAAAATACATGTATCATGAAAATACAGCTATTAATAATTAGTCTATTGCTTGCGGCAAGCAGCCTCTATGCCCGTAGCCTGGATAAGGTGTTTCAACTTTTGCCCCAGCCTCAATCGGTTGAGGTGTTTCCGGGAAAAGGAATTATGCATACCGATCTTAAGTTTGTCTCGACTGCACCCGGAACTCCTGTTCCAATATTGGGAGCGTTGACGGATGTCCTTCCCCGTGCCGGACGTGGGGGAAAAGGATTGTATCTTCAACTGTCTGGGCAGAATGTCCCCGATTCGCCCGAAGGATATGTTTTGGTGGTGAATGATAAGGGGGTGATTGTGACGGCACGTACGGAAGCGGGTCTTTTCTATGGTTGCCAGACATTGGAGCAACTGTTGGAGGATAGCCGCGATTTCGGACGGGAAATTCCGCAAATGAAGATAACCGATTATCCGGCCATTGCCTACCGTGCTGTCCATCTCGATACGAAGCATCATCTGGACCGGATGGAATATTATTACCGAATGGTTGATCGGTTGGCACGTTATAAAGTGAATGCGGTTATCTGGGAACTGGAAGACAAGCTGCGTTTTACCCGCCGTCCGGAAATAGGTGCCCCGAATGCGATCAGTAAGCAGGAGATGCAGGCGCTCTGCCGGTATGCGAAAGAACGGAATGTCGAGATCAGTCCGCTTGTACAGGGACTCGGCCATGCCGGTTTTATCTTGAAACATCATTGGGAACTGCGTGAAAATCCGGCCAGCGACTGGGAGTTCTGTCCGTCCGATCCGCGTACATACGAGGTGCAGTTCGACCTTTATCTGGATGCACTCGAAGCCATGCCATACGGGAAATACCTGCATGTCGGTGGGGATGAGATCACGGCGATCGGAATCGACGACCGTTGTAAGGCAACCGGAAAGACGGCTTTCGAGTTGCAGATGATCTGGTTGAAAAAGGTGTGCCGATTTGCGGTCGAGCATGGGCGTATACCGATCTTTTGGGATGATATGCCGTTAAAATATGCTGGTATCTGGGAGCTTGTGCTAAGCGATAAATCTGAAGAAGAAGTGGCAAAGGTCTGGGACACCAGCAAATTAGATGAGGCGATCGGTTTGTTTCCGAAAGAGTGTGTGTATATGCGCTGGAAGTATGAAGATGCGGCGACATCTGCCCATCGACGTCTTTTGAAATGGTATCATGATAAAGGGCTGAAGGTGATGGGAGCGACAGCAGCATCTGCCGGTGACTCACCTTTCATGCCACGCCGGAATACACGCTCGGAATATGTGAAAGGATTCAGTCAGTTAGTTGCCGACAACCAGTTAGAAGGAATATTAGCGACTGCCTGGGACGACGGTTCACCGCATCTGGAAACGGTCTGGAGAGGTTTTATCGCACAAGGTGAGTTCGGTTGGAACCCATCGGCACGGGATATCGGAACATTCAAGCAGGTACATGCACAGCGCGAATATGGTTTCCTTCCGGAGGATAACCGGATGGACTTTCTGGATGAACTGGAAAAGGCGGTCTTTTTCTTCGATGGTGCGTTGGTGACTTCCGGCCACCGGAATCCAGCTTGGGGTACGTCGGATTTTACTCTGATCGGATTGCCTGACAAGGCGAATCCGGGGGCATGGAGCGAACTGTATGAAGATAAAATTGCGCGGGCAAAAATAGAAGCGGACCGTTATGAGAAGATTGCCGAAGGAATCAGAAAAGCGAAGGCAGAGGCGTTGCGCAATCGTTATACGTTGCAGGTTTATGAACAAACGAACAACCTACAAAACTATCCGGTACGCCTGATCTTGGCTTTGAATGACTACGATACGGCAAAAGATGAAACTGCCCGGAGGGCCGCTTTGGAGACGGTCGCCGAGGTCTGTGATTACTTCGATGTCATGCGGGCAGACTTGGAGTCGGTCTATTCCGAAATCCGTTTCATGCAGCAGCCCGAAGGTTTTATTTCCGATCTGAATCATCATAATCATTTAGCTTCCAAGACGAACAATAGTGATTGGTGGTATTATTACGAGATTCCGATGATCCGGAAAGTTCGGGCTTGGATGAAGTAGTTCTGAAAAACGTCCCAAAAAATATTTAAGGTTTTATAGACCATCGAAGTATCCAAGAATATATTTGGGGGCCATTGAAGCAAACGATGGCTTCACCGGAGATTTTTAATCTCGTTGAAAAGGTACGGCCGGTTTGAATGATAAATTATAAAATATATAATAATGAAGAAAATTATATTCAGTTTCGTGTTTATGTGGCTTAGCCTCTCTTTGTGGGCGGCCCATCAGCCCGAGTTTTCAACAGCTGGTTTCTTCCGGTTGGACAACAGCGGGCGTGAAGTGTTTTCAATGAATCCGGCTTGGCGTTTTTATAAAGGAGCGGCCGAAGGTGCGGAGGCAAAAGATTTTGATGATAAAGACTGGACGGTCATTTCTTTGCCGAACGGTATCGAATATCTGCCGACCGAAGCGAGCGGTTGCATCAATTACCAAGGGGGAAGTCTGGTATCGGAAACATTTCGCACCCGATGCTGCTCTGAAGGGCAAAAAAACTTTTCCTGCATTTGAGGCCATAATGGGTAAAAGCAAGGTGTTTGTGAACGGCAAACTGTTGACGGAGCATTTTGGCGGTTATCTGCCTGTCGTGGTCGATGTGACGGATGCGTTGGACTGGAACGGTAACAATGTGATTGCCGTCTGGGCTGATAACAGCGACGATCCATCCTATCCTCCCGGAAAGGCGCAGGATGTGTTGGACTATACCTATTTTGGCGGCATCTACCGAGATTGCTGGCTGATCGCCCATAACCAAGTGTTCATCACTGATCCCAATTATGAAAACGAGGTAGCGGGAGGTGGCTTGTTTGTCGCTTTCGGAAAGGTATCGGACGCTCTGGCGGAAGTACAGTTGAAGATACATGTGCGCAATGCTACGAAGAAATCTTTTTCCGGTCTGGTGGAATATACATTGTTGCAGTCGGATGGCACCGAAGTCGCCCGGTTGAATGACAAGATACAGGTGAAGGCTGGTAAGGCAACTACCGTTTCCAACCGGATGTCGGTGGAGCAGCCGATGCTTTGGACTCCTTCGACACCTACTTTGTATAACTTGTTGGTGCGGGTACTCGATAAGGAAGGAAATGTGATCGACGGTTACCGCCGCCGTATCGGAATCCGTAGCATTGAATTTAAAGGGAAAGACGGCTTCTACCTGAATGGCAAACCATACGGTAAACCGTTGATTGGAGCTAACCGCCACCAGGACTTTGCGGTTGTCGGAAACGCTGTCGCAAACAGTATTCATTGGCGGGATGCCAAAAAACTGAAAGAAGTAGGGATGGAGATTATCCGTAACGCCCACTGTCCGCAGGACCCGGCTTTCATGGATGCCTGTGACGAGTTGGGTCTGTTTGTGATTGTCAATACACCCGGTTGGCAGTTCTGGAATGACGCGCCCGAATTTGCGCAGCGCGTGTATAGCGATATCCGCAATGTCGTGCGTCGCGATCGCAATCATCCCTGTGTCTGGTTGTGGGAACCGATCTTGAACGAGACTTGGTATCCGGCTGATTTTGCCAAGAACACTCGTGATATCGTAGATGCCGAATATCCGTATCCTTATTGCTATAGCGGAAGTGACAGCGAAGCACGTGGGCATGAGAATTTCCCGGTCTATTTTGCTCATCCCGCCAATATGCAGGATGCTTCGAAAGAGATCGATCCGTCAAAGACCTATTTCACTCGCGAATGGGGAGATAATGTGGATGACTGGAGTTCGCACAATTCGCCGAGCCGTGTGGCCCGCAATTGGGGAGAAGAACCGATGCGCGTACAGGCTCGGCATTATGCGAGCCCTTCTTATCCGGTGACCAGTTACGATGTTCTTTATAAGCAGTCCCCGCAGCATGTCGGCGGTTGCCTCTGGCATTCGTTTGATCACCAGCGCGGTTACCATCCCGATCCTTTCTATGGTGGTCTGATGGATGTTTTCCGCCAGCCGAAATATTCATATTATATGTTTATGGCACAACGTCCGGCAGTGAAGGATGACCAGCTTGCGGGAAGTGGACCGATGGTGTATATCGCACATGAAATGACGCCTTTCTCTGGTAAGGATGTGACGGTTTATTCCAATTGCGACGAGGTCCGCCTTACGTTCAACAAGGGCGGAAAGACTTATACTTATAAGAAAGACAAGAACCGTCCTGGAATGCCTTCTCCGGTTATTACCTTCCCGGATGTTTATGATTTTATGGTCGACAAAGCGCTTTCGAGGGCCCAAAAACAGGACGATGTCTACCTGCTTGCCGAAGGTCTGATCGACGGCAAGGTCGTGGCTACGCATAAAGTCGTACCTGCCCGCCGCCCCGAAAATATCCTGTTGTGGGTGGACAATGAAGGTACGGACTTGAAGGCCGATGGCTCCGATTTAGTGACGGTAGTGGCTGCCGTTGCGGATAAGAATGGAAATATCAAACGGTTGAATAACTACAACATCCGTTTTTCCATTGAAGGTGAAGGACGTTTGTTGGGTGGACCTGGCGTATTGGCAAATCCGGCTCCCGTAAAGTGGGGGACTGCACCTGTCCTGGTTCAGTCTACCTTGAAACCGGGTAAGATACGGATTACGGCGAGTGTCTTGTTCGAAGGTTCGCAAATGCCGGTAAGCGGTGAATTGGAATTCGAATCGAAACCATCTGCTTTCCCATTGGTCTATGATGCATCGGATGCCGCCCGCATCCCGCTTGGCAGTGTTTCGACCGGACAGAACGTCGCTTCCAAGACGGATGCCGAACGTGAAGTGGAGCGTCTGCGTAAGGAGTTAAATACCTTGAAACTGAAAGAGGTAGAACGGCAGCAGTCGGAGTTTGGCGAGAAAGAACAATGAAATTTCGTATATTTGCGAATCTAATGAAAGATAAGCGGATATGAGGAAAGGATTATTAGGATTAGGTGTTGTGCTGGCCCTGTCTGTCCTGGCAGGTTGCCAGCCGCAACAGGAGGAATGGCAATTGGTGTGGGAGGAGAACTTCGACCAGGCGGAGCATTTTGATGAGGCTTCGTGGAGTAAGATACCGCGTGGACGGTCGGACTGGAATAATTATATGTCGGACTTCGATTCCTGTTATGCCATGCGTGATGGTAATTTGGTTTTGCGTGGCTTAGTCAACTATAGCTTGCCGGTCGATACGGCTCCTTTTATCACGGGGGGTGTTTATACGAAGGGCAAAGTCGGCTTTTCCGACGGGCGTCTGGATATCCGTGCCAAACTGTACGGTGCGACCGGCGCGTGGCCTGCTTTTTGGCTGTTGCCGGAAAATGAAGGTTGGCCGGATGGTGGTGAGATCGATATTATGGAACGTTTGAATAATGATACGATCGCCTATCAGACCGTTCATTCTGCTTATACCCATGTATTGGGGATCAAAGATAATCCGAAGCAGGGAGGAACCGGGACGATTAACCGCGACGACTATAATGTCTACAGCGTGGAAATGTATCGGGACAGTCTCGTCTTTTTTATCAACGATACCCGCACATTTGCTTATCCCCGTATCGAAACTGACAAGGAAGGACAGTTCCCGTTCACAGACAAAGAGTTTTATCTGCTGCTCGATATGCAGTTAGGCGGAAGCTGGGTAGGAGCGGTCGACTCATCCGATCTGCCTGTCGAGATGGAGATCGATTGGGTGCGTTTCTATCGGAAAAAGAAATAAAGGGGATGGCATTCTCCGTTTGAAATAAAAAATTGATTGGTACAGACAAAACTTTTAGCTTATAATCTGTATGAATAGTATATTTTACTGTTAAACATACTATCTTTGGCGCTTGTTATTAAGTTAAATAGTTACAGTTATGTTGGATGTACAATCTATCCGGAAGGATTTCCCGATCCTGGATCATAAGATATACGATAAGCCTCTTATTTATTTCGATAATGGGGCGACTACCCAGAAGCCGCGCCCGGTAGTGGAAAAGATCGAGAGTGGCTATTATAATGTGAATGCCAATATTCATCGTGGCGTTCATTTTCTGAGCCAGGCAGCGACGGAAGCGCATGAGGATGCACGCAAGACCGTGCAGCAATTCCTGAATGCCCGTTCTGCCAACGAGATTGTTTTCACGCGTGGGACGACAGAGGCGATCAACCTGATTGCTTCCAGCTTTACCGACGAATGTATGTCGGCTGGCGACGAAGTGATCGTTTCGGTGATGGAGCATCATTCCAATATCGTTCCCTGGCAGATACAGGCTGCCCGTAAAGGAATCACGTTGAAAGTAATTCCGATGAATGAAAAAGGCGAGTTGTGCATGGACACGTTCCGCAATCTTTTTTCGGAACGGACAAAACTTGTCTCGGTTACACATGTGTCGAATGTGCTCGGTACGATCAATCCGGTAAAGGAGATCGTTGAAGAAGCCCATAATCATGAGGTTCCGGTACTGATCGACGGAGCACAAGCCGTTCCCCATCTGAAAGTGGATGTGCAGGAGTTGGATGCCGAGTTTTATGTCTTCTCCGGGCATAAGGTCTACGGTCCTACCGGTATAGGAGTCCTGTATGGCAAAGAAGAATGGTTGGACAAATTGCCGCCGTATCAGGGAGGAGGGGAAATGATCGCTTCCGTTTCTTTCGAAAAGACGACTTTCAACGAATTGCCTTTCAAGTTCGAGGCCGGAACGCCTGATTATATAGGCAGTACGGCTTTGGCGGAAGCCTTGCGCTATGTTGGTCGTTTGGGAATGGATACTATTGCGGCATATGAAGATGAGCTACTTCGTTATGCGACCGATAAACTGAATGCGATCGACGGTATGCGTATTTTCGGACAGGCGGCACATAAAGGGGCGGTACTCTCTTTCCTGGTAGGTAATATCCATCACTATGATATGGGGATGTTGCTGGATCGTTTGGGGATTGCGGTCCGTACCGGACATCATTGCGCCCAGCCGTTGATGCAGGATTTGGGAATCGAGGGGACGGTTCGCGCCTCTTTCTCGTTTTATAACACAAAAGAAGAAATAGACATCTTTGCCGCCGGTATTGAACGGGTACGGAAGATGTTCTGAATATAGTAAGATAGAGTAATTGTGATGTTGTATTACCTGAAGAAATATCCGATCTCGCTGACGATTATCGCAGTGGTGATCTATCTCTCTTTCTTTAAACCGCCTTCTCTGGAAGTCGGAAAAATCGTGGGGATAGACAAAGTGGCTCATATCTGTATGTATGCCGGCTTGTCCGGTATGCTGTGGATCGAATTTCTGCGCAACCATCGCAAATATGACGATGTGTTGTGGCATGCCTGGATCGGAGCGGTCTTGTGTCCGGTCTTGATGAGTGGTGCAATTGAACTTTTGCAGGAATATTGTACGACATATCGTGGTGGTGACTGGTTCGATTTTCTCGCGAATATCTGCGGTGTCACCCTTGCAACACTCTTTTCTTACTTCCTCCTTCGTCCTTGGATGATGAAAAGAAAGACTGGTATTCATTAGCTTATGTGCCGGAAGAGTGTTACTTTTGTATCATATCAAAATTCAGATGTCTTATGACTGCATTGGAATTACAAGAACGTAAAAACTGGGCGTTGGATATTTTGCAGGCTTGCAATAGCGAGGAGGCGATATCCTATATGGAAAGTCTTGCCCGTAAGTTGATTAAGATTGAAAAAGCGGAACTGAAACGTCCGAATTGCTTCACATTGGAGGAGGTGAAAGAGATGTTGAAGGAAACAAATCGGGATAAAGAAAACGGAATATATGTTTCTGAACAAGAGATGCGTGATTTCTTTCAATCTTTTCGTTGATGGAAATTCGGTCAAGCAAACTTTTCAAGCAGCAAGTGACTGACTTGGTTTGTTATTTAAAAGTGACTTTTGGGAAACGGATTGCTTTTCGTGTTAAAAGTGAGATTGAGAAAAAGGTTTTCCTTTTGAAATTATTCCCCAATATGGGAACTGTCGAGCCACTTTTGGAAGAAGAACCTTTGGTCTACCGTTACCTTGTTATTAAGCATAATAAGATACTTTATACGGTCGAAGAAAATTATATATTTATCCATTTGTTGTGGGATTGTAGACAAGATCTCGGTCATTTGATGGAGTTGATAAAAGATGTTGATTAACCATGTTACTACCCTATTTAGAAGCAAATCGTATAGAAGCCGGTTGTGATGAGGCCGGTCGTGGATGTTTGGCAAGGGCCGGTGTATGCCGCTGCGGTTATCTTGCCACCGGACTTTCATAATGAAGATCTGAATGATAGCAAGCAATTGAGTGAAAAGAAACGCTATGCACTCCGTCCAATTATCGAGTAGGAAGCTATTGCGTGGGGCTGTCGGTATCGTCACGCCCGAAGAAATCGACA
>ENA-OQCB01000198-OQCB01000198.1-human-gut-metagenome-genome-assembly--contig:-NODE-198-length-29735-cov-4.225817_pt1 | contig 29735 bp, 29 predicted proteins | sample MGYA00242493_ERZ504568 | MGnify/ENA primary metagenome ERZ504568 (study PRJEB26092, sample SAMD00036229) | human gut metagenome | host: Homo sapiens | study: EMG produced TPA metagenomics assembly of...
CTTCATCACATAAAGAAAGAGAACATTGGCCTGATTGAGGTCATGGGACTGGCTGTGCTGCCTTCCAGGCTTAAGACGGAGCTGGCAATGCTGGGAGAGTACATGGTGGATGGAAAGGATATACGAAAGGATGAGGTCCTTCTGAAACACGCTGACTGGGTGGAGGAATTCATGCCCGGATATCAGGAAAAGGGCATCCTGGTGACCAGGGATAATGTGTGGTCTATTCTGCAGGAGGAAGTGGGAAAGGTGTTTGCACGGGTTCTGGAGGATGCAGGCGTCTATAAATGCGATGAGAGGGGACGGAGGGCATTTGCCGGATTCCTCCATTCTGTTGGATTTGAGGAGGTATAATCAGCCTGGCGGTAAGGTACATTTCCAGGTCTGTGGGAATTGATAATCATGAGTTACAGGGTCATGCAGCGGAACCGCGTCCGTTTTCATGGCCCTGTTTTCGTGTGCGGTTCGATTTGTGTTCGTGATTTTGTTTGTGTTCGCGCCCATATGTATTTCTGTACCGGTGTTGATTTGTGTAAAAAATTTTTGCAAATCTTCTATCTGTTCAAAAATCTGGTCCGGGATTATGATAATGCATGTAAGGGATGGCACAGAACAGACAGAAACAAAACAGTGCCGGACACATTTTCTTAAGCGCTTAAGAAGAAACAAACAGCAGCGGCAAACAGGTAAGAGAATAAAAGACAAATTCCGGAAGAACCGGAAGGAGGCAAGGGATGAGTAAGTTAATTAATGAGAACTGTATCGTATTCGATATGGAAGGCAGTAAAAAGGATATCATAAGAACCCTGTCAGGGGAGCTGTACAGGGCGGGAAAAATCACGGACACAGAGGAATTTTATCAGGATGTACTGGCAAGGGAAGCGATTACCCCAACCTTTGTGGGATTTGACATGGGACTTCCCCATGGCAAAACAGACCATGTGCTGGAGGCCAGTGTATGTTTCGGACGTACCAAGGAACCGGTGGTTTGGAATGAGGAGTCAGGTGAGACAGCAGATTTAATCATTCTCATCGCAGTGCCCTTAAGCGAGGCAGGGGACACCCACTTAAAGATACTGGCCAATCTTTCCAGAAGGCTTATGCATGAGGAGTTCAGGGAGTCTTTGAGAAGCAGCACCAGGGAACAGGTATACACCATATTAGAAGAAGTTCTGGAGGGGTAAGAAAATGAAAGAGCAGCTGAAGATTTTAAAGAAACATATATTGACAGGTACATCCCACATGATTCCGTTTATTGTGGCCGGCGGTATCCTTTTTTCTCTGGCAGTCATGCTGAATCCGGCCGGCGCAGCCACACCTGAGACCGGCTGGCTGGCAGGTCTGGCGCAGATTGGCTTGGGCGGACTGACACTGTTTGTCCCGGTACTGGGCGGTTATATCGCTTACTCCATTGCCGACAAACCAGGTCTGGCACCCGGTATGATTGGGGCGTATCTGGCAAAGGAGATGGGCGCCGGATTCCTTGGCGGCATGGCGGCCGGCTTAATTGCAGGCGTTGTGGTAAAGGAACTGAAGAGAATCAAGCTTCCGATTTCACTGAAAACATTAGGCTCCATTTTCATCTATCCTCTGGTGGGCACCCTGGTAACAGGCGGTATCATTGTGTGGGGAATCGGCGGACCCATTGCCGCTATTATGAACGGACTTACCAACTGGCTGTCCAGCCTGGGGGATGTGGGCAAGGTGCCGCTGGCCTCCATACTCGGAGCCATGACTGCCTTTGATATGGGCGGTCCTGTCAACAAGGTTGCCACCCTCTTTGCACAGACACAGGTGGATACGCTTCCCTACCTTATGGGCGGCGTGGGCGTGGCTATCTGTACACCGCCCATCGGCATGGGCATCGCTACCCTGCTGGCACCCAAGAAGTACAATGTGGAGGAAAAGGAAGCAGGAAAGGCAGCTATTCTAATGGGATGTGTGGGAATCACAGAAGGAGCCATTCCGTTTGCGGCCAACGACCCCTTAAGGGTAATCCCGTCCCTGATTGTGGGAGCCGTGGTAGGCAATATCATCCCATTCCTGGCAGGCGTCTTAAACCATGCTCCATGGGGCGGACTCATTGTGCTTCCGGTGGTGGAAGGCCGTATCTGGTACTTTATTGCAGTGCTGGCAGGTGGATTTGTGACCGCACTTATGGTAAACTTACTTAAGAAGAATTATGTGGAAGAATCCGCGGGAAATGACACGGACCTGGATGACCTGGACGAGATAACATTTGACGAATTATAATAAGTGACTGGTGGTAATAAATAGAGATTAGAAAAGGATAAGGAGGATTTTACAATGAAGGTAGTTGGTATTACATCGTGTCCATCGGGAGTAGCTCATACATATATGGCAGCTGAGGCGTTAAAGCTGTCCGGCGAGAAGCTGGGAATGGAAGTGCTGATTGAGACTCAGGGCGGCGCAGGAGTGGAGAACCAGTTAAAGCAGAAGGACATTGACGAGGCGGTGTGCGTGGTTTTGGTCAATGACGTGGCCCTGGAGGGACTGGACCGCTTCAAGGGAAAGAAAGTCCTGAAAATGGGCGTGTCAGACCTGATTAAGAAGTCTGACGCGGTGATGAAGAAGATTCACGATTCTTTCCAGTAAAATTTCCGGTTGGATTTCCGGTTCATTCCGGTAAAATGGAATTCAGGGGAGCATATAAAAATACCATATGATAACAGATAAGAGGAGTGGGGAGCGCTCCTCTTGTCTGCATATGCAGACAGGAGAAGAACGAGATGTTTAATGGGAGAATGCTGAACATTATCCGGTATCTGAAGGAGCACGGGGAGGCCACCTACAAGGAGATGGCCAAGGCTCTGGGGATATCGGAGCGGAGCATCCGCTACGATGTGGACCGGATCAACGACATATTGTCTCTGGAGCGCCTGCCGGAGATAGAAAAACACTCCAAGGGGCTGCTGCGATATCCCCAGTCCCTGGACCTTAAGGGCCTGGAAGACGGAAACGAGGTGGTCTATACCGGCAAAGAGCGGATGTCCATTCTGCTGCTGATCCTGCTTATGAGGAATGAGGACTTAAAGATCAACCAGCTCAGCGGGCAGTTCAGGGTTTCGCGCTCCACGGTAAAGAACGATATGGCTGCACTGGATGAAAGGCTTAAGAAGGACGGAATGGGAATCGGGTATTCCGGCCATTTTTATCTGTCCGGCCCGAAGCTTAAGCGCACCACCCTGATGAACCAGGAATTCAGGAAATACATCGAATACCTCATAAACCCCTTTACGGAGTACAATTCCTATGAATTTTACTGTATCCACATCATCCATAAGGCATTTGAGGGCATCTCCATTGCCAACGTGGTGATGGCGGTGGACGGACTGCTGGAGGAGCTTAAGTGCACCCTGACCAGCAGCTCTTACCTGTGGTATATGTCGAATGTGGTGGTTCTGGTGTGGTTCATTCTCCATGACAAGGACTATCCTCTGGATATCACGGTGGTGCCTGACTATGACCGGGAGGTGTATCAGCGTTTCGGAGAAAAGCTGGGGGCCATCATCGGAAAGCCTGTGTCAGAAGAACATATGGCAATGATGGCGAAGATGTTTGACTTTACCAATAAAATGGCGGGCGGTACAGCGGAGGTGGACCCGGTGCATACCCAGGAGGTGACATTTTCCCTGATTTCCGCTATGTCAAAGCGGATGAACATGCCCTTTGACAAGGACACAAACCTGGTGGAGGGACTGCTGAACCACATGATTCCCCTGATTCAGAGAATCAATAACCATGTGGATATCCACGACAATGTCAGTTCCCTTATGCGGCCTGAGGAGCAGCAGTTTCTAAGCATTGTAAAGCAGTGCTGCAAGGAGACGGACACCCTTGAAAAGCTGGAAAATGAGGATGAGCTGGTATATCTGACCATCTGCTTCATGGCCAGCATCCGGAGGATGAAGGGAGCACCCTATAAGAAGGTGCTGCTGGTGTGCGGCCATGGGTATGGAACCACCACCATGCTGAAAGAATCACTGCTGAGCGAGTACCAGATACATATTGTGGACACGCTCCCTATTTATAAGCTCTCATCCTACCCGGACTGGGCGGCCATTGATTATGTGCTGTCCACCATCCGCATTAACAACAGCCTGCCAAAGCCCTGCCTCACGGTGAATCCGATACTGCAGAGCGAGGACAGAGCTGCCATGGACCGGCTGGGCATACCCAGGAAATCCCTTTTATCCAGCTATTACTCCATTGAGGAGAAACTGGGATTCCTGGACGAGAACACCAGGGCCAGGGTTATGGACGTGGTGAAAAAGGAACTGGGATATCAGACCGTCCAGGTATTTCACAGCCCGAAGAGCTTCAGCAGTTTCCTGAAATTTGACTGCATCATGAGGGCGGACCTGGTGTCTGACTGGAAAGACGCGGTCCGTATGAGCGCGGGCCTTCTGGTAAAACGGGGATTTGTGGAGGAATCCTATGTGTCCAATATGCTTGGCTTTATAGAGAAACAGGGATTTTATGCTGTTTCGGATGATTCCTTTGCCCTTTTGCACGGTAAGGGGGCGGAGGGAATTAGTAAGACAAGCCTGAGCCTTCTGGTTACCAGGGAGCCTGTGGTATTCGGGGAGAAAAAGGCGCGGGTTATATTCTGTCTGGCCAGCAGGGATGGAAAGGAGCACATACCGGCTGTGGTCACGCTGATGCGTATGGTGAAGACAACGGCCCTGATTCACGATCTGGAGGAGAGCCGGTCGGAGGAGGAACTATATCAGACCGTGCTCAATTGTGAATTTGAGGTGTTGTAACGGCGCGCGCAGAGTAGTATAATAACAGGAACTATACAGCACCGCCGGCCTGGTATAATGGAGGATATTCGGTTGACGGCTGCGGTAAATGATGGAAGGAGACAGTGATATGCTGGATGAAAGATGGGTGTTTCATGAGAATGCGGAGCCGGTTCAGGCGGGTCCCGGGGTTGTCAGGAGGGTTCTGGCTTACAGTAAGGATTTGATGTGTGTGGAGAATACCTTTGAGGAGGGAGCTGTGGGCAGCCTTCATCATCATCCCCATACCCAGATTACGTATGTGGTCAGCGGAGAATTTGAGTTTAATATAGACGGTGAGAAAAAAACAGTGAGGGCAGGAGATACCATGCTAAAGCTGGACGGCGTGGAGCATGGATGCGTATGCAGGAAGGCGGGAATCCTTCTGGATATCTTTAACCCCATGCGGGAGGATTTTGTATCGGTTTTATGAAAAACACTTGTGCAATATGCTTAAAAAATCGCTGTTTTATTGTAAAATAACGATATTCTTTTACTAGAATATTGACTTTTGCTCCTGGATTGATATAATCGGGGAGTAAATAGTTGCGTGCAGAGCTTCGGCTTGATTTTGTACAACATGAGTTTGCGGACCTTTCTTTTTCAAAGGTCGGCGGATTCGTGTTGTTTTTTTGTCCTAAAATAAAATTGGGAGGGGAAAGCGGACGGGGTGCATGCGCGGATTACTATTATTTTTCCAAAAGACAGGAGTGTACACTCACACCATATTTCCGCCGGTCGCACTATTCTAGAAATCCGCCGGGAAATGGACAACTTACGACCAGACTGTCAAGCGTGGCCAAGGGCCAGACTCCGGGATTACACATAATATGTGTACCGCGCGGAAATTCCGGAAAGAGCAGTGGGTCGGACGCAAACCAAATGAAAAGAAAGCGGAGGTTACTCAATTATGTCTAATGGTACTAATTATGCAAAGGATTCACAGATGACCCGGCGTTATATCATGCTTCTTATTGGAATATTCTTCATGGGAACGGGGATCTCCCTGATAATCAAATCAGGAACAGGAACATCTCCAATGAGCAGCCTTACCAATGTTATGACCCAGATATGTCCTCTGCTGACATTGGGTATGTACACGTTTTTGTTAAATGTATTGTTCTTTATCGGGGAATTTATTGTGGGATTTTTAAGAGCTTCTCAGCGTCAAAGTTTATTCAGCTGATTCCTACCTTTTTGCCTGAGCGTTGCGGTGGATTTCAATATGTTCCTTGTAAGGGGACTCCATCCCGAGACCTATATACTGAAATCTGGCAGTACTCATCATCGGATGCATGTTCTTTGGACTTAGCATCGCATTTATGGTTTCCGGCTGATGTCATCCTGATGCCGGGAGAGGCCCTTGATTAAGATTATTTCCCGTAAAGTACCAGAAGGAATATGGCAATGTAAAGACCGCAGTGGATGTTTCGCTGGTGGTGCTGGCAGTCATCGTATCTCTCATTTTGCCATGAACACCATTTTACGGCGTCAGGGAAGGGCACATTGATTGCGGCGTTTACAATCGGCAATTTTCTCCAGATTTTTCCAAGAGGTTATACCAATAAACTGGTAAGGGAGGTGGCACTGCAGTGAGAGAAGGATATAACAACCTGCACATCGTAACCGTGGATGGGCTGGACCGCATATACGAGGATGGAGGTATCCTCTATGAGGACGGAGTGATTACACATGTGGGGGACAGAGCTTACATAGAGGAGAAGGCGGGGGAACTTAAAATCGAGCTTAAGGACGGAAAGGGAAGGTATCTGTTCCCGGGACTTATCAACACCCACACCCACCTGTATCAGGATATCATGAAGGGAATGGGAAGCGACCTGAGTCTGGAGGACTGGTTTCCCAAGTCCATGGCCCCGGCAGGCGCCGTGCTCCGGGAGAGGCATGTGGCTGCGGGCGTGAAGCTGGGACTGGCAGAGGCCATCCGGTGCGGCGTGACAACGGTGGCGGATTATATGCAGCTGCAGCCTGTAAAGGGGCTGGGAAAACTGGAGCTGGATATCGCCAAAGACATGGGCGTCAGAATGGTGTACGGCCGGGGCTACCGCGATATCGGAAAGAAGGAGCTGGTGGAGAAGGCTGAGGACGTCTTTGCCGATGTGACTGCCCTGAAGGAAGAATTTGAGGGGGACGGCATGTACCGCGTGTGGCTGGCTCCGGCAGCCGGCTGGGGGGCCAGTCTGGAACTCCTTAAGGCCACCAGGGAATATGCGGACCGGAATGCCACACCCATCATGATGCATATGTTTGAGACGGGAACGGATGACAAAATCAGCCGGGAGAGGAACGGAAAAAGCGCGATCCGTCATTATGAGGAATCAGGGCTTCTGGGAGCTGACCTGCTGGCTGTACATTCGGTTGCCATCGGAGAGGAAGAAATCAGTACCTATGCCAGAAACCATGTGTCTGTTTCCTACAATCCCATAGCCAATATGTATCTTGCATCGGGCGTGGCCCCTGTGGGAGAAATGCTGAAGGCCGGAATTACAGTGGCAATCGGCACGGACGGGGCAGGCTCCAACAATGACAACGACATGTTAGAGGCCATGAAGTTTGGCGCCCTGCTGCAAAAGACCTTCCACAAAGACCCTTTGGCCATGACGGCGGGGGGAATGCTCAGGATGGCCACCATAGAAGGGGCCAGGGCGCTGGGCTTGGACCAGCTGGTTGGTTCCATTGAAGTGGGGAAAAAGGCTGACTTCTTCCTGTTTGACCCGGCTAAGAGCGTAAAGTCCTGTCCGGTCCATGACATTGTGGCAACGCTGATTTATTCAGGGGACCATAAGGCGGTAGACACAGTGGTTATTAACGGCAAGACGGTTATGGAGGAAGGCAGGTTCCTTCTGGCAGATGAACAGGAGATACTGAACACCGCCCAGCTCATGGCAGAGGATCTGGTAAGGTGCATACAGGAGAATCAGTAGAGGCAGGGACAATATCGGCAGGGACAATATCAACAGAGACAATATCGGCAGAGACAATCACAGAATACAGATGAAATGAGGAGAGTAATATGGCAAAAATTTTAGGTATCAGCGGAAGCCCGAGAAATAAGTCCACGGAATATGCTCTGGGAGAAGCCTTAAAAAGCATAGAGTCAAGGGACGGCATAGAGACGAGTATGATAACGCTGAGGGGGAAAAAGATTGCGCCCTGCAACGGGTGCGGATACTGCAAGAAAAATAAGACATGGTGCTGTCTGAAGGATGACTTTGAACCTCTTTTGAAGGAGTTTATGGAAGCGGATGCGTACCTGTTGGGTTCCCCCAGGTTTATGCCTATGGACCCACTCCCCAGCTGTCGGCTTTTTTCAGCAGGATGCGGCCTCTGTTCCATGTGTATCCGGAACTTCATGAGGGATAAAATCGGCAGTGCCTTTGCTGTGGGCGGAACCAGAACGGCGGAGAAGAGGCCACCATTACTGCCATGCACAACATGATGATGGCGAGAGGAATCAATATTGTCTGTAACGAGGTATACGGCTACGCCGGAGGTTATATCTGGTCCAAGGACCAGGGACAGGAAGGCGTTGACGCAGACGAAATCGGCATGGGAGGACTTTTGAAGCTGGCAAACAAGCTGGCTGATATGGCACTCATCCGGGAATATGGCAAGAAGGCGTTGGAAGAAAGAGAGGCAGCAGTGAATGAGCGGGATTAAGGATTTAAGAGATTTTCTGGCAGTTTTAAAGGATAACAAACTGCTTTTTGAGACAGAACGGGCAGTGGATTGGAAGTATGAGATTGGCTCCCTGCTGGCACCTGGAGGCAGAGGGCCAGAGGAACCGGTTTATTTCACAATATCAAGGATAAGGAATTCTCTGTGTGCGGAAATGTGCTGGCATCCATGGACGGCATTGCCCTGGCTCTGGGCTGCAGGAAGGATGAAATGACGGATTTCCTGGCAGATTGCCTGGAACATCCCGTGAAGCCACAGGTAGTGGCGGACGCCCCTTGTCATGAAAATATACGGATGGGGGATGAGATTGATTTAGAACGCATACCGGTTCCCATCCACGCCCCAAAGGACGGCGGCCCCATCATCACAGGCGGGGTGATTGTCAGCAAGGAGATAGACGGAACCCGCCAGAACCTGTCCTTCCAGAGGATGCATGTGAAGGGGAAGGATAAGTTCAGCATCATGATCAATGAGTGGCGCCACCTGAAGGATTTCTACGACCAGGCGGAAAGCCAGGGGAGAGCCCTTCCCATCGCGGTTGTCATCGGTGCAGATCCGGTTATCTATGTGGGAGCCGGACTGCGCTATGACGGGGATGAGACAGAGATTGCGGGCGCTATCAGAAAAAGTCCGATTGAGGTGGTGAAATGCATCACTTCCGACATCTATGTACCAGCCACGGCCGAATTTGTGATTGAAGGTGAAATACTTCCGGATTACAGGGAGAAGGAAGGTCCTCTGGGAGAGTTCACGGGCCACTACAGCGAGCCGTGGAACAGCCCTATGGTGCAGGTGAAGGCTATCACCCACAGGAACGGGGCCATTTACCAGACCATAAACGGCGCCTCCTTTGAGCATATCAATCTGGGAAATGTGCTGCCCAGGGAGCCTCTCCTTAAGACCCATACCCAGTATGTGAGCAAGGGAGTTACCAATGTACATATTCCACCCTATGGAAGCGGCTTCCTGGCCATTGTCCAGATGAAGAAAAAGAATCCGGGAGAGCCGAAAAATGTGGCTCTGGCAGCCATGACAGCGTATGTAAACATTAAGAACGTGATTGTGGTGGATGAGGACGTGGATATCTATGATCCCGCAGACGTGATGTGGGCGGTATCCAACCGTGTGATTCCTGAAAGGGATATTTTCTATATCCACAATGCCCAGGGACATGAGCTGGATCCCTGTTCCGACGAGCGGGGCGTACAGACGAAGATGGGGATTGACGCCACACTAAACGAGGAGAGCAGATGCCTGGAGCGGGTCCGCTATCCCAAGGTGGACTTAAAGGATTACCAGTAAGGAAATAGTAAGATAAGGAGCATGGCAAATGGGAAAATACATAGTAGGAATCACCGGGGCAAGCGGGTCAATTTACGCAAAGCGGGTCATAGAAAGGCTGATTCAGAAAGGCCATCATGTGTGTATCTGCATGACCCAGGCGGGAAAGCTGGTGGTGGAGTCTGAGCTTGGCTGGCAGATTGGGCAGGATACCCCTTCCGGGGAGGTGGAACAATATCTGCAGGAAATCTTTGGGTCAAAGGAGCTGATTCACCATTACGATGTCCATGCCATAGGCGCGCCCATAGCCAGCGGATCCTCCGGAATGGATGCCATGATAGTGGTCCCCTGTTCCATGGGTACACTGTCCGCCATTTGCCATGGCTCATCCCATAACCTTTTGGAGCGGGCGGCGGATGTGTGCCTGAAGGAACGGCGCCCCCTGGTCATTGTACCCAGGGAAGCGCCTTACAACCAGATTCATCTGGAAAACATGACAAAGCTGTCAGGTTACGGGGCTGTCATAATGCCTGCATCCCCTGGATTTTACTCCCGTCCAAGGACAATTGAGGAGATGGTGGATTTCTTTGTGACACGGATTCTGGATCAAATGGGAATCCATGAGCCCTCGGAGAGCAGGTGGACGGGAATGGATGTGTGTGTTAAGTAGATAGGGCTGCGTCCGGTTATTCGGCGTCCAGGGCAGCGCGTTCCCGGGCTTCTTCGTCAACGGTTTTTCCTGGGGCTAACAGGTTGAGAAGGAAGGACATGACGCCTGCCACAACCACTGGTTTAGAGAGAAGGGCCTGGGCCAGGGGAGGAAAATTCTCCAGGGCCGCAGTGCCTTCCAGGGTGGACAGTCCCATGGCCAGGGCAATGGATACGCCTACAATTGTACTGTTGCGGGCGGTTAAGGGCTCGCTGGACACTAATTTGAGTCCGGTCAGCGTGATCATACCAAATACAATGAGGGTTCCGCCGCCAATGACCGGGGCCGGAAGGGTGGATACCAGCGCGCTGAATTTAGGTACGATGCCAAGGGCGAGCATAATTGCGCAGGCAATGGTGATGACACGGCGGCTCACTACCTTGTTCATGGACACAATGCCCACGTTCTGGCTGAAGGAAGAAACCACAGGCACGCCGAAAATGGTGCCTACCAGGGTGGCGATTCCGGATGCAGCCACGCCTCCTGTCAGTTCCTCGCTGCGGGGTTCCCGGTCAAAACCTCCTACCGTGGTGCCTGTGATATCTCCCACGGACTGCATGATATTGACAATGGTAATCAAGAGGATCGGCAGAACCATGGACAGGTCAAAGGACGGCATACCGTAGAAAAAGGGTTTTGGCACTGCCAGCCAGCTGGCGCTTACCACACCGTCAAAATGGACCATGCCCATGCACAGCGCCAGCACGTATCCCACCACGGCGCCCAGCAGGATGGAGGCCATCTTGACCACGCCCTTGCACATCAGGTTGAAGAAGAGGACGGCGGCCAGGGTTACAAAGGCCACAATCCAGTTGTTCAGCTGGCCATAGGTGGGGGAACTGGCATTGCCGGCCATGTATTTTAAAGCAATGGGATACAGGGAAAGGCCGATGGACAGGATGATGGTGCCGGTGACCACAGTGGGAAAGAATTTATGCAGTCTGCCTACGCAAAAGCCCAGCGCAATGGTGATAACAGCGCACAGGAGCTGGGCGCCGAACACGCCGGGAAGGCCGTATTGGGCTGCAATCGGAGTAAATACAGGAACACAGGTAAAGCCCGCGCAGAATATGACGGGGAGTCTGGAACCCACGGGGCCCAGGGGACATACCTGTATCATAGTGGCCAGGGCAGACATCATCAGAGAGTACTGAATCATGATGGTCCTGGTGGCAGCATCGGCACCGGCTGCACCGGCTATGACTATGGGTACTGTTACTGTGCCCAAAAACATGGCCATGATGTGCTGCAATGAGATGGGAAGGGCCTTGCGGACAGGCGGTTTGCTGTCAAAGACGTACAGGGAATGGCTTACTTCTTGATTTCGTGCATTCATGTTGGATAAATCTCCTTTCCAGATGCTGACCGGCCTTGCCGGACCAGGAATGTGAGGAATTTTCACATGGAGTATGTTAAAAGTTCCACGAAGCGAGTATAAGTCATTTGTTTTGGTTTGTCAACTTGCATAAAAAACCGTATATTTATGATAAGTAAAATAGCAAAGTGCCTTAATTTGCAAGGTTTTTTTGAGAAACAGCGGGAAGTATCAGGCGGTAAAACCAGTAAAAAAAGTTTATTTTTGTAAAAAGTGCTTAAAAAAAGTCGTTCTCTGTTGTGATAAAGCGACAATCTTTTTCGAGAATGTTGACTTTTATAGCTGAATTGGTATAATCAGGAAATATATAGATAAATGCAAAGCTTGGGCTTTTTATATCATACTGCGGAACATAAGTTTGGAGACCTTTCTTTACCAAAGGCCGACATGCTTATGTTTTTTTTATCCAGAAAAGGATACCGGGACAGACAGGAGATGGTTAGATGGAACAGATATGTTTAAATATTAACAAAAAAAACTACAATGTGGCAATTGAAAAAAACTGGACACTGCTCTATGTACTGCGGGAGGAACTGGAGCTCACAGCCGTGAAATGCGGCTGCAATACAGGGGACTGCGGTGCCTGCAAGGTAATTATTGACGGGGAGGCAGTGAATTCGTGCCTTGTCCTAGCCAGGAATGCGGTGGGTAAGACCATTGAGACCGTGGAAGGTTTATCGGACGGAATCCATCTTCATCCAATCCAGCAGGCATTTATTGACGTGGGAGCGGTCCAGTGCGGTTACTGCACACCGGGAATGATCATGTCGGCCAAGGCGCTGCTGGACAAAAATCCCGATCCCACAGAGGCGGAGATAAGAGCCGGTATTTCCAACAACCTGTGCAGATGCACCGGATATGTAAAAATCGTCAGGGCCATTCAGCTGGCAGCCAGCCGGATGCAGAAGGAGGGGAAGTAGAGGATGGAATTACAGACGCCCAAAAACGGAGTGATTGGCACGGATATGCCTGTGAGGGATGCTGCCCTGAAGGTGACCGGACAGTTTAAGTACGTTGGAGACATGACTCTTCCCCATATGCTTCATGCAAAGGTGCTGTTCAGCCCTGTGGCCCATGCCAGAATCAAATCCATAGACACCAGCCAGGCGGAGCAGTTAGAAGGGGTCCGGGCGGTTGTGTGCTGGAAGAATGCGCCGGATGCCCTGTTCAACAGCTGCGGCGAGGAGATTGACGGAGAGAAAACGGAGCGGGTATTTGACAGCACCGTGCGCTATGTGGGAGACAAAGTGGCAGCCGTGGCAGCCGACACAGCAAAGATAGCGGAGCAGGCCCTGAAGCTGATTCGTGTGGAATACGAGGAGCTGCCGTATTACCTGGAGCCGGAGGATGCCCTGAAGGAGGGGGCATATCCCATCCACAAGGATTCCAATGTGATCGAGGAAGTGGTCCAGGAGGCAGGGGATGTAGAGAAGGGGATGGCGGAAGCGGATTATATCTACGAGGACGACTTTGAAACACCTGCCATCCATCATGGGGCCATTGAGACGCACACATCCCTGGCTGTCTATGAGAGCAGCGGCAAGCTCACCGTCTACACGCCCAGCCAGGATGTGTTCGGGCACAGAACCAATCTGTCGCGGATTTTCGGTCTCCCCATGAGCCGGGTCAGGGTGGTGAACCCCGGAATCGGAGGGGGATTTGGCGGGAAGATTGATATGGTGACAGAGCCTGTCACGGCCCTTCTGGCCATGAAGACAGGACGTCCCGTGCGCCTGGTATACACCAGGAGAGAGGATATTCCCTCATCCAGGAACCGCCACAGCATGAAGCTCCATCTGAAAACAGGCATGAAAAAGGACGGCACCATCGTGGCACAGGAAATGGATGTCATTGTGAATGCAGGAGCGTATGCAGGCGGAACCATGAGCATTGTCTGGGCCATGAGCGGCAAATATTTTAAGAACCACAAGACACCAAACCTGCGGTTTCATGCTGTGCCGGTGTACACAAACACCCCTGTGGCAGGAGCCATGAGAGGCTTTGGTTCTCCCCAGGAGTTCTTTGCCCAGCAGTGCCAGCTGAACAGGATTGCAAAGGATCTGGGCATGGACATAATCCAGCTCCAGCTTAAGAACCTGGTGGAGCCGGATGGGTTTGACCAGAGGGACGGCCTGCCCCACGGAAATCCCAGGCCCATTGACTGTGTACTAAAGGGAATGGAATTGTCAGGATACGAGGAGGCTGTCAGGGAACAGGAGGATGCCGCGGACAGCAGGTACCGAATCGGTGTGGGCATGGCTGTTGCAGCCCACGGCAACGGTGTATTCGGCGTAAGACCGGATACAACGGGAGTCATCATCAAGATGAATGAGGATGGCACGGCTGTGATGTTTACCGGTGTCAGTGATATGGGAAATGGTTCCGTAACCACCCAGACCCAGGTGGTAAGCGAGATACTGGGCATCCCCATGCCGCACATCGAATGTGTCCAGGCCGACACCGATGCAACGCTTTGGGATATGGGAAATTATTCCAGCAGAGGTACGTTTGTGAGCTGCAGCGCAGCGTTAAAGGTTGCCGGTCAGGTGAAAACAGAGCTTCTTAAGGAGGCTTCCGGCCTGCTGGAAGTGGATGAGAGTGAGCTGGATTTAAAAGATCAGAGGGTTTACTGCATTTCCAGGCCTGATACGTCTGCCTCCCTGGCAGAGGTGATCAAATATGCAAAGCAGGCCCATGGCAGGGATATCTGCTGCGCGGACACATTTGCCTCCTGCGCCATGGCCGTATCCTACGGAGCCCATTTTGCCAAGGTCCAGGTGGATATGGAAAACGGCAGTGTAAAGGTACTGGATTACACGGCAGTCCACGACATCGGCAAGGCGCTTAATCCCATGGGCGTGGAAGGCCAGATTGAGGGCGCGGTCCAGATGGGAATTGGCTATGCCCTGACAGAGGGCTTTATACTGGATGATAAGGGAAAGGTAAAGAATACCACCTTAAAACAGTACCACATGCTGAACGCACAGGAGATGCCTCCCATTAAAGTGGGGCTGGTGGAACAAATTGAGCAGTCAGGTCCTTTTGGGGCCAAGAGCATAGGCGAGTGTTCTGTGGTACCTGTGGCCGCGGCAGTGGCAAACGCGGTATCCAATGCAGTGGGAAAACAGGTGAAGCGGATTCCGGTAAGGCCGGCGGATGTGATGAAGCTGATAGAGAGCTGAGTTTGGCGGAAAGAGTTGGAAGCTAAAAATATATTATTATAGAAGAAACAGCATTGGGGACAGCGCCAGAAACAGTGGGCTGTCCTCTCTTTTACGGTCCTTTTTTGTCAGGGCGCCTGTCCGTCTAAGGCTGCAAAATCCCGCAGAAACCGTATGAATTCCCGTTCCCTTTTATTAGGCCTGTAGTCTGTCTGGGTCACAAAATAGAGGTTCAGATACAGGTTTTTGTCGCTGATTGGCACGAAACAGAATCCGCGTCCATCCGAGGTTTTGCCTCTGACTGACAGGGAGATGTATTGGCCCTCTCTGATGGCATCAAAGAACTGCCCGCGGTTATCTACCTCCAGGCGGTTGGGATGGTCGGACAGGCCGACTAACTTCAGGTAGGAGATGGCGGAGACATCATTGAAATGCACGTAGGGATAGTCAAACAATTCCTTTATGGATACGGAAGGTTTCTTATAGAGAGGATGCTCCCTGGAAACCATTACATACAGCGGAATGGAAGTCATAAGCTCTTCGCAGGAACAGTGGAAGTCCCTGGCCAGCCTCAGGTATTTTTCCTTTTTTTTCTACGGCGCAGAGAATGAAACCAAGACGCGTATGGCCTGCCGCAACCGACTCCAAGACCTCCTGGTTCCCCATTTCTGTCAGACGGTCCGGAAACTGTTTGGCAGACTGTTTTTTAAATTCCAGAAAAAGCCTCATAATATTGGATACGAAATAGGAAGAAATCACCATAGGCTGTTCTGCTTCATCCCAGGACAGCTGTTTTAATTTCTCATATTCATACAGTATGATGCGGGCACTGTCCATGAATTTTATTCCTTTTTCTGTCAGAAGGATTCCGTTGTGGCTGCGTTTGAATAGCTGGCAGCCCAGTTCCTCCTCCAGATTCTTAAGGACTCCGCTTAAATAGGGCTGGGAGACCAGCAGCCTTTGGGCGGCTTTGTTGATGGACCGGCATTCTGCCACGGTCATTGCATATTCTAAATGGCTGAAATTCATGATGTTACCCCTTTTGTGTACAATTTGCCTAATAATAAAATGGTTATAACCCATAAAATATTCGGAATAACCGAATGCCCGGGAGCTATGGTAAGATTATATCACAGAAATAAATAAAAGTTAACGAAACTCCGGAGAAGTAGTTATAAAAATCAAAGAGCCTGTCTGAAGGAAAGGGGTAAAAGAATGTATAGAGAATTACTGGAAGAGGCAAAAACCATGGAGGCAGATCTGATTGCCTGGAGGCGCAAGCTTCACACCATGCCGGAACTGGGGCTGGAGCTGCCTGATACAAGTACGTTTGTTCGGGAAAAGTTAGAGGAGATGGGGATTCCTTATGAGATTAAGGTCAATGGTTCCTGCGTGGTTGGAATTCTTGGAAAAGGGAGCAGATGCTTTATGCTGCGCAGCGATATGGACGGCCTGCCTTTTCAGGAAGAATCAGGGGAGGAATTTGCGTCCCGAAACGGCAGGATGCATGCCTGCGGACATGATCTTCACGCTACCGTGCTGCTGGGAGCTGCAAGGCTTTTGAAGCAGCATGAGTCTGAGCTTAAGGGCCAGGTAAAGCTTCTGTTCCAGCCGGGAGAGGAGACCTTCCAGGGAGCCAGGGCAGCCGTTGAGGAAGGCGTGCTGGACCATCCAAAGGTGGACAGCGCCTTCGCCATGCATGTGGCAGCCCAGATGTCCCCGGAATATGTTGCCTACGGAAGCCTTCCCATGGCGGGGGTCTATGGATTCAGGATTACCCTGACAGGACAGGGCGGACATGGTTCCAGGCCGGAAAAATGCATTGATCCCATCAATACAGGCGTACATGTCTATCTGGCGCTGCAGGAGCTTATTGCAAGGGAGTGCCCGGCCATCTCAGAGACAGCCCTGACCATCGGACAGTTCTGCGCGGGCAGCGCCTCCAATGTGATTCCTGAGACTGCCGTCCTGCAGGGAACCATGAGGAGCTTTGACGAAAAAACAATGTCTCATCTGATTGCACGGCTGAATGAAATTGTACCTTCCGTGGCAGGGGCCTACCGCACAAAGGCGGAGATTGAGGTGATAAGCGATATTCCCATTGTCAGGTGCAATGAGGAGCTGAACCAGGAGATTGTGGAAGGGCTTAAGGAGCTGGAGCCGGAGCTGAAGGCGGTCTGCGCTTATCATGTGATGGGATCGGAGGACTTCGCCTATATTTCCCAAAAAATACCGGCCAGCTATATGTGCATTGGAGCCGGTATCGAGGATGTTTCAAAACGGTATGTGGAGCATAATCCCAAGGTGCGTTTTCATGAGTCTGCCCTTGTCAAAGGCGCTGCTATTTATGCCGGGACAGCCATGAGATGGCTGGACCTCCATGGAAACCAGTAGAACATGTCTGGGGAAAGAGAGGACAATATGGCGGAAAACAAACGCTTTTTTTACGGTTGGCTTATACTGCTGACCTGTATCCTGATTATGGGGCTGGGGTATGCGCCTCTGGTGAGCTGCGCAAGCCTGTTCACAAAACCGGTGACAGAGGATCTGGGATTTACCAGGAGCGGATATGCGCTGGTCAGCACCATTGCAGCCCTGATGATGGCATTTATGTCGCCGTTCATTGGAAAGATCATGTCAAAGCCGTACATGCACAAAGCCCTGGTGGTGTGTATGATTGGAAACTGTCTGGCGTACTACTGTTATTCCTTTGCCAGCACCCTGCCCCAGTTTTACGTGACAGCAGCCTGTATCGGATTTTTTGAATGCGGCTCAACTATGATTCCGGTCAGCGTACTGATTACCAACTGGTTCAGGAAAAAGAGGGGACTGGTTATGAGTATTGCCATGGTGGGATCCAGTATAGGCGGAACCATATTAAGCCCCATAATCGGAAACCTCATCGCATCCCAGGGATGGCGGTTTACATATAAGGCTGTGGGCATAACCAGGCTGGTTATCCTGGTTCCTCTGGTACTGCTTGTCATCAGGCGGACTCCCGCTGATATGGGGACCAAGGCATACGGCGCGGATGAGGAGGGAGAGACAGGAAAGGCCAGGAAAACAGAGCGGGAGTGGAATGTGTCGCTGAAGGAAGTAAAGAAAAAGCCCATGTTCTGTGCTTTGTATTGGGATGCACGCTGATTTCAGCCACTGCAGCCGTCATTACACAGATACCGGCCTCGGTTATGGATGCCGGATATGCAACCACCACAGCGGCCTCCATCGCCTCCTTGTACCTGTTTATTGCCATTCCCGGAAAATTGGTACTGGGACATATTTATGACAGGTATGGTGTGAAGGCAGGAATACTATTTGGAAATACCATGTTTTTTCTTTCCGTTATTTGTTTGATATTTATTAAACATCAGCCCTTCCTGTACCTGAGGCAATTTTGTTTGGATTCGGGACCTGTATAGGAACTGTAAGCGCTCCGGTTATCACCAGCGGCATCTTCGGCACAAAACATTACGCAGAAATCTATGGATTCCTGAGTCTGTTTCCCAGCGTGGGATACGCCCTGGGCGGCCCTCTGATTGCGTCAGCCTATGATTTGACAGGCTCATACAACATTGCCTGGATTATTGTGGCAGCCCTGTCCATCGTCATGACGGCATTTCTTTTGTACTCCTACAGGGTCAGCCGCGTGTGCATAAAGGAGCAGGAAAAAACTGCTGATAGGGCAAAAAACACAATGCAATAACGGCAAAATGCGTTAAAAATTAAACACATTTTGCCTGTTGACTGAAAATATTAAGTGTGATACTATGACATTAGCACAAAGCAGAATCATATAGAAATGCTTTTGTTGACAATTTTATATAATCGGATGATGGATTCGGGAGAGACTGCACAGGCAGCGCCGAAGGGGAAGCGAAGAACTCTCAGGCAAAAGAACCGGATACTGGACGAAACTCTGGAAAGCGATAGCACCGACGAAGCCAAATCTTTCAGGTACAAAGACAGAGCGCATGAACATTTTTTGTTCGTGCGCTTTTTTGATATCCGGGCCATGGACACAGGTCATGTATATATCCGGTCCGGTCTTTAAAAAAGCGCACGGTACAAATGGGGAGGTGGTATGGTTTCGGAGGCAGAAGCAGGGCAGATTGATAAGACCGTGATGAAAAATAAAAAGGAGGGTATAACCAATGGTTGAACAGGTAATGGATTTTATTGAGGGATATGACAAAGAGATAGGGGAGGCAATCAAGGCGGAGTGCGGACGCCAGAGAAGGAATCTGGAGCTGATTGCTTCCGAGAACATTGTATCGGAGCCGGTGATGGCTGCCATGGGCACGGTGCTCACCAACAAATACGCGGAAGGATACGCGGGAAAACGCTATTACGGCGGATGCGAGTTTGTGGACGTGGTGGAGACCATTGCCATTGAGAGGGCAAAGAAGCTGTTCGGATGCGACTACGTAAATGTACAGCCCCATTCCGGAGCCCAGGCCAACATGGCTGTGTTCGTTGCCATGTTAAAGCCCGGCGACACGGTCATGGGCATGAACCTGGACCACGGCGGCCATCTGACACACGGAAGCCCTGTGAACTTTTCGGGCCTGTATTTCAACATTGTGCCTTACGGAGTCAATGAGGAGGGATACATTGATTATGACAAACTGGAGGAGACAGCAGCTGCCTCCAAGCCAAAGCTTATTATCGCAGGCGCCAGCGCCTACTGCCGGACCATTGATTTCAAGCGGTTCAGGGAAGTGGCCGACAAGGTGGGAGCTTATCTGATGGTGGATATGGCCCACATTGCCGGACTGGTGGCGGCAGGCCTTCATCCGAGTCCCATTCCCTATGCGGACGTGGTTACCACAACAACCCACAAGACCCTGAGAGGTCCAAGGGGCGGCATGATTCTGGCAAACCAGGCAGCGGCAGATAAATTTAATTTCAATAAGGCCATTTTCCCGGGAATCCAGGGCGGACCGTTAGAGCATGTCATCGCAGCCAAGGCAATCTGCTTCGGCGAGGCGCTGAAACCGGAATTCAAGGCATACCAGGAGCAGGTGGTTAAGAACGCGGCAGCCCTGGCAGCAGCTCTTAAAAAGCAGGGCTTCAGCATTCTCACAGGAGGGACGGATAACCACCTGATGCTTGTGGACCTGAGGGGAATGGATGTATCCGGCAAGGAACTTCAAAACCGCTGCGACCAGGTATACATCACCCTGAATAAAAACACGGTTCCAAACGACCCCAGAAGCCCCTTCGTCACCTCCGGCGTGCGCATCGGAACACCGGCAGTCACCTCCAGGGGACTGAAGGAGGAGGATATGGAAAAGATTGCCCAGTGCATCTGGCTGGCAGCCACTGATTTTGAGGCTAAGACTGATTATATCAGAGGCGAGGTTGACAAAATCTGCGGAAAATATCCGCTGTACCAGTAAGCAGGCAATATAAAATATGGAGAAAAAGGAGCAGAGAATATGGAATTAAAGACACCGCTGTATGACATGCATGTAAAGTATAAGGGAAAGATTGTGCCGTTTGCGGGCTACCTCCTTCCGGTCCAGTACGAAAAGGGAGTGATTGCGGAGCACATGGCAGTGCGTGAGCAGTGCGGCCTCTTTGATGTGTCCCATATGGGCGAGATTCTTTTAAGCGGGCCGGATGCCCTGAAGAATGTGAATATGCTGCTGACCAATGATTACACGGTCATGGAGGACGGTACAGCCAGATACAGCCCCATGTGCAACGAGGCAGGAGGCGTGGTGGATGACCTGATTGTCTATAAAATTAAGGACAACAGTTATTTTATCGTTGTCAACGCGTCCAACAAAGATAAGGATTACCAGTGGATGAAGGACCATGTGTCCGGTGATGTGGAGCTTGAGGACATATCCGACCAGGTGGGACAGCTGGCCCTTCAGGGACCCAAGGCCCTGGATGTGCTTAAGAAGGTGACAGAGCCTGATGGCATTCCGGATAAGTATTATACCTTTAAGAAGGACTGCCGCATCGACGGAATTCCCTGCATTATCTCCAAAACAGGATATACGGGTGAGGATGGAGTGGAAATCTACATGGCCGGGAAAGACGCTCCCAGTCTGTGGGAGCTGCTGTTGGAAGCGGGCAGGGAGGAAGGACTGATACCCTGCGGCCTGGGAGCCAGGGATACCCTCCGCCTGGAGGCATCCATGCCTCTTTACGGCCATGAGATGGATGATACCATCACGCCAAAGGAAGCAGGACTTGGCATCTTTGTAAAGATGGATAAAGAAGACTTTATCGGCAAGAAGGCGCTTCAGGAAAAGGGACCTCTTACCAGGAAGCGGGTGGGGCTTAAGGTCACAGGCCGTGGCATCATCCGCGAGCATGAGCCGGTATTTGCCGGGGAACGGCAGATTGGAACAACCACATCCGGCACCCATTGCCCGTATCTGGGATATCCGGCGGCCATGGCATTGGTGGATATCGCCTACAAGGAGCCGGGCACCCAGGTAGAGGTGGACGTGAGAGGCCGCAGGGTTGGGGCGGAAGTGGTGAAGCTTCCGTTTTATAAGAGAGAGAAATAATTAAGGAGGAAATGAAAATGAACGTACCAAAGGAATTAATGTATACAAAATCCCACGAGTGGGTGAAAACAGTGGATGAAACAACCGTGGTGGTGGGGCTTACGGATTATGCCCAGGACGCCCTGGGAGACCTGGTGTTTGTAAACCTTCCAGAGCCGGGAGATGATGTGACGGCAGGAGAAGCATTTGGAGATGTGGAGTCCGTGAAGGCGGTATCAGATGTACTTTCACCTGTTACCGGCCAGGTAGAGGAAATTAATGAGGAGCTGTTGGATAGTCCGGAGTCTGTAAACCAGAGCCCCTATGACGCGTGGTTTGTCAAAATAAAAGATGTAAGCGGCAAAGAGGAACTGATGGACGGGGAGGCCTACGAGGCATATCTGGAAACGCTGTAGACATCTTGAGAAGGAGGTGGACCCATGGGTTCTTATGTACCCAATACGAGTGAAGAGCAGCGGGAAATGCTCAGGGAAATCGGCTTTGACAGTTTTGAGGCGCTGTTTTCCCATATACCCCAGGATGTCCGTGTAAAAGGCGGTTTAAAGCTTCCCGAGGGGCTTGGCGAGATGGAAGTCATCGGTAAGATGAAGGAAATCGCACAACAGAATGTGGTATTTAAACATATATTCAGAGGAGCGGGAGCTTACAGCCATTACATACCTGCCATCGTAAAGAGTGTGGTATCCAAGGAGGAATTCCTTACATCCTACACCCCTTACCAGGCTGAAATCAGCCAGGGCATTCTTCAGTCCATATTTGAATATCAGACCATGCTCTGCGAGCTTACCGGCATGGATGTGTCCAACGCATCTGTCTATGACGGGGCCACGGCGGCGGCCGAGGCAGCGGCCATGTGCAGGGACAGGAAGAGAAGCAGGGTGTATCTGTCCGCAACCACACACCCGCAGGTCATAGAGGTGGTGAAAACTTACTGCTTCGGAAGCGGAGCCCAGGTGGTGATGGTTCCCGAAAAGGACGGGGTCACGGACGCGGACGCCTTAAGGGAACTGTTAGACGACACGGCATCCTGCTTCTATGTGCAGCAGCCTAACTACTATGGTAATCTGGAGGAATGCGGCCTGTTGGGAGAAATCACCCATGAAAAGGGAGCCAAATATATCATGGGCTGCAACCCCATCTCCCTGGCGCTTCTGCCCACACCGGCGGAATGCGGTGCGGACATCGCGGTTGGTGACGGCCAGCCCCTGGGCATGCCTCTCTGCTTCGGAGGCCCGTACTTGGGCTTTATGACAGCCACATCAGCCATGGGAAGAAAGCTTCCGGGCAGAATCGTGGGAGAGACAAGGGATGTGGACGGCAAGAGAGCGTATGTGCTGACCCTCCAGGCCAGGGAACAGCATATAAGACGTGAAAAGGCAAGCTCCAACGTGTGCTCCAACCAGGCCCTCTGCGCCCTGACTGCCAGCGTATATATGGCGGCCATGGGAGGAGAAGGGTTAAGAAAGACAGCCGTTCTCTGCACCTCCAAGGCCCATTATCTGAAGGAACAGCTGGAACAGGCCGGCCTCACGGCCAGGTATGACAGGGAATTCTTCCACGAGTTCGTCACCGAGGGAGATACGGACAGTGGCCTTATCTTAAAGGCTCTGGAGGAAAAGGGAATCCTGGGGGGACTGCCCTTAAATGACAGGGAGATTCTCTGGTGCGCTACTGAGCAGAACCGGAAGGAAGACATAGACCAGGCGGCCCAAATCGTGAAGGAGGTATGCGGGGGATGATATTAATATTTGAAAAAGGAACTCCTGGCAGACACTGCCACCTGCTTCCGGACTGCGACGTGCCGGTCCACGAGATAGGAATTGGCAGGGAGAGGAAACTGAACCTGCCCGAGCTTTCTGAAAATGAAATCAGCAGACATTATACCGGTCTTGCGGGGAGGGCCCACGGCGTCAACGACGGCTTCTATCCCCTGGGATCCTGCACCATGAAATACAACCCCAAGGTAAACGAGGAGGCGGCGTCCCTGGAGGGTTTTGCGGGTATCCATCCGCTGCAGCCTGAACATACGGTACAGGGCGCCCTCAGGGTGTTTGGCCTGGCGGAGAAGTATCTGTGTGAAATAACAGGCATGGAGGCCATGACCTTCCAGCCCGCGGCAGGCGCCCATGGGGAGTTTACGGGTCTGTTGCTGATGAAGGCTTACCACCATTTCAGAGGGGACGAAAAGAGGACGAAAATCATTGTCCCTGACTCTGCCCATGGCACCAATCCCGCCAGCGCCGCCATGGCCGGCTACAGCGTTGTCAGCATTCCCTCCAGGGAGGACGGATGCGTGGATCTGGATAAGCTTAAGGAGGCAGTGGGGGAGGACACGGCAGGTCTGATGCTGACCAATCCCAACACAGTAGGGCTCTTTGACAAAAACATCCTGGAGATTACCCGCATTGTCCATGAGGCGGGAGGGCTGTGCTATTACGACGGAGCCAACCTCAACGCGGTCATGGGCATCGTGAGACCGGGAGATATGGGATTTGACGTAATCCACCTGAACCTTCACAAGACATTTTCCACGCCTCACGGCGGAGGCGGTCCGGGAAGCGGCCCTGTGGGCTGCAAGAAATTCCTGCGGCCCTTCCTTCCGGGATTTATGGTTAAGGCGCCGGGAGAAGAGGAAGGATGCGGGGCTTTAAGCTTTGTGAAGGAGCCGGAATCCATTGGAAGGGTAAAGATGTTCTATGGAAACTTCGGGGTGGTGGTAAAGGCGCTGTCCTACATCATGACCCTGGGCAGGGAAGGGATTCCCGAGGCATCCTCCAATGCAGTGCTGAATGCCAACTATATGATGAATAAGCTGTCAGACTTGTATAAGATGGCTTACAATGAGACTTGTATGCATGAATTTGTCATGACGCTGGAGGATTTGAAGCACGATATCAATGTGTCGGCCATGGATATTGCCAAGGCGCTTCTGGATTACGGTATCCATCCGCCCACCATGTACTTCCCGCTGATTGTCCATGAGGCCCTGATGGTGGAGCCCACTGAGACAGAGTCAAGGGAGACGCTGGACCAAGCCATTGAGGTATTCCGGAACATTTATGAGGCGGCAAAGGCAGACCCGGAGAGCCTTCACCAGGCTCCGGTCAAGACTGCGGTCCGCCGGCTGGACGAGGTGACCGCGGCCAGAAGGCCGGTGCTGCGCTATATGGGGGAGTAAGAGCAGGCAATTGATTTGCGGAACAATACAGGCAGTGCTCAGGAGCGTGTTGGAAGGAATTCCGGCGCTTTGGCGGCAATAGGAGGAAAAATGGCAGATAGATTTGACTTGGTTATCATAGGAGCGGGTCCCGGCGGTTATGTGGCGGCAATCAAGGGCGCCAAGCTGGGGCTTACGGTGGCAGTGGTGGAAAACAGGGAGGTAGGGGGAACCTGCCTGAACCGTGGCTGTATTCCGGCCAAGGCCATGATTCATGCGTCCCAGCTTTACAGGGAGATGAAGGAGGGCGGACAGTTCGGCATTTTTGCGGAGAATGTCCGGTATGAGTATGATAAGATTCTGGAATACAAGGAGGGAACGTCAGGAAGCTTAAGACAGGGAGTGGAGCAGCTCTTTAAGGCAAACGGCGTGACGCTGGTTAAGGGAACCGGCGCTCTGCAGGCGGACAAAACCGTGCTGGTGACAGGGTGTGAAGGAGAAGAGGAAAGCCGGGTGTTAAAAGGAAAGCATGTGCTGCTGGCCTCAGGCTCAAAGCCAATGAACCTGCCCATCCAGGGACTGGACCTGCCCGGGGTGCTTACCAGCGACAGGCTGTTTGAACTGAAGCGTGCGCCGGAAAGCCTGCTGATTATCGGTGGAGGCGTGATCGGAGCTGAATTTGCCTCTGTATTTTCATCCCTTGGCATCCGGGTGACCATAGTGGAGGCCCTTCCAAGGCTCCTGGCAAACCTGGATAAGGACATTTCCCAGAACCTGAAAATGATTCTCAAAAAGCGTGGAATCAAAATCTATACAGGAGCCACGGTAAAGAGGATTGAAGAGACGAAACATGGTCTGGCCTGCGTCTTCGAGGAAAAGGGAGAGGAGAAGCGGGAGGAAGCGGATTATGTGCTGTCGGCCGCCGGCAGGGTGCCGGAAACGGAAAAGCTGCTGGGACCGGGGACAGAGCTTGCCATGGAGCGGGGAAGAATTGTGGTGGATTCCAACTTTGAGACATCCATGGAGGGTGTATACGCCATCGGAGACGTGATTAAGGGAATCCAGCTGGCTCATGTGGCCAGCGCCCAGGGAGTATGGGTGGCGGAACACCTGGCGGGAACAGGCCACTCCATTGATTTATCCATTGTTCCCAGCTGCGTGTACACCAGTCCTGAGATTGCCTCCGTGGGACTTACGGAGGACGAGGCGGCCCAGGCTGGGATACCTGTGTCAGTGGGGAAATTCCTGATGTCCGCCAATGGGAAATCCCAGATATCCAGGGAGGAGAGGGGCTTCATCAAAATCATTGCAGAAGCCGACACCAAGGTGGTGCTGGGAGCCCAGATGATGTGCGCCAGGGCCACGGACATGATCGGGGAGATGGCCACCGCGGCGGCGAATAAGCTGACCGTACCACAGCTGCTTCTGGGGATGCGCGCCCATCCCACCTACAATGAGGCGGTGGGAGAAGCGCTGGAGGAGCTGGAAGGCGGCAGCATCCACACGGTTCCCAGACAGGCACCGGGCAAACTCAGAGGCAAGCGGTAATCCGGAGAACAGAATGTCAGGAGGAATAAATTTAGGGCAGTCATCAGTGCATTTGACGTATTAGGCCCCAATATAATAGGGCCTTCCGGCTCACGCACGGCGGTGGCGGTGGTCATAGCCCTCCTGGCCCGCATTTCCAAGTGCCTCAGCGACTGCAATGTGCACATTGCGTTTATGAAGCTTTTCAGGGAGGAAAAAGGGGCACAGGCTTACTGCATCGCAGAGTCCGATGAACGTCTGCCGCTGGAAATTACGGAAAAACTGGCGGAAGAACTGCTGCTCATGTATCCCGACAGCCTGTAATCCGTGGAATTGGAGATAAGGAAGCCTCCTTACGGAGTGACGGACCAGGCTGATTTCCTCAACGGATGTTTGGAAATAAAGACTCTCTTTACACCGGAGGAACTGCTAGACGGCCTACATGAAATCGAGGCGGCAGCGGGAAGGAAGTGAATCATACACTGGGCCCCAGGACGCTGGACCCGGACATTATTTTCTATTAACGATTTGGTGTATGTATCGGAACAGCTGAGCATACCTCATACACAGATGCACAAGCGTGATTTTGTCCTGAAGCCTCTGGCTGAGATAGCGCCCTATAAGCGCCATCCCATTTATGGAGAGACTGTGGCTGAAATGCCGGATTCGTTTTAGGAGTGTCTTACAATGCTTTCTCACACCCTTTAAGCCTTTAACGCCATGGAAAGAGGCTTTTGGAGGACCGGATACAGGGCGCTGGAGATAATCAGGCCGCTGATTCCCTGGATGATGTTGCTGGGAACACTGGCCAGGGCAGCACCTAATCCGTATAGAAAGACTTCGCACATGCAGTATCCTCCCGCCACCAGAACAATGTCAATCACACCGCAGCCGGCTACGGCGGCATATGGATTTATCCCTCTGGCCCTTAAACTGCGGCAGACATGGCTTGCCGAAAATGCCACCAGGCCCTTGATGGCAAAGGTGATGGGAACATAGATGAAATAACCTCCCAGCAGGTCTGCCATGCAGGAGCCGATACCGGCTGCCAGGAATGCGGATACCGGGTCCAAAAACACGCCGCAGAGAATCACGATGGCGTCGCCCGGGTGGATGTAACCGCCTGTACCGGGGGTGGGGATGCGGATGGACATGGTGGCCACGCAGGCCAGAGCTGCGAACAGGGCAGACAACACCAGTTTTTTAGTAGAGAAACGTTCCGTCATAGGGATACCTCCTTAAATTGAAGTACTTAAATGCTGATACCTACTATAACGGAAAAGTGGACTGAGCGAAATATCCAGTTTGATAATATTTGACCGGTCCAGACTGGGCTGGCTGCTGAGGGAGAAATCAGACGCGGGGCGGTGAAGCGTGGAAGCCGGTGTCTCATTTTGACGTCTCATTAGGCGTCTCATTTTGGCGTCTCATTTTGACGTATCATTTTAGCGTATCATTCTGGCGTATCATTCAAGCCAGCGTATGATGGCAGCCGGATCCTCAAAACGATGGGTGGATGAGATGTCGTCCGGACAGTGGCAGCCCCACAAAGCCAGACAGGAGTCAACTCCGGCCCGGGACGCGCACTGCATGTCGTAGATGCTGTCCCCGATGTAGAGAATCTGCCGGGGACAGGCATCAGTGCGTTTCATATATTCAAGCATGGGTTCCGGATCCGGTTTGTGGCGGACTGTGTCATCGGCCGTTATGACGGTCTGAAAATATCCGGATATCTGAAAGGGAAGGAAGCTGCAGGTGTACTGAGGCATTGTCTTGGAAGTGATGATGCCCAGGCTGCAGCCCTTTTTTTTCAGAAAATCCAACAGGGGTACAATGCCCTCATACAGATAGGCGGTGTACTGATACTCCTGTTCATACTGTTCCCACCGGGGATAAATCCGGAATATCTGGTCGGGGGAATGTATGCCCAGACGTTCAAATGCATCCAGCCCTGGTATGCCCAGAACCGGCAGAAGCCGGCTTATGTCCCAGTGTTCCCCGGTTATATCCCTGAGAGCTCTCTGCAGTCCGTGGAGCACGGCCCCGGTGGTATTAATCAGCGTGTTGTCAATATCAAACACAACATGGGTGTAGCGCATTATGAACCTCCTTCACTGGCAGCCTGTTCCAGGGACTTTGCCACGGCAAACAGGCCCTTTTCATAATCCTGCTGGTAATCATAGGACAGCTCTATAGACGGGATTGCCTTGGACGGCAGATAGGAAACGCAGAGACGGCGGATCTCGTCTGCTTTTCCCTCCAGCAGGGGGTGGCGGTAGAGCACTATCATGTGAGGATTTACCGTCACGGCATAAATTTGTATCAGGCGTGCATATAGCTCGCTTATGTTCTCCGCGGGAGGCAGACCAGGGCCGCCGCTGTTTAACTGTTTATAGACAGGCAGGAAGCTGACCTCGCTGCAATAGCCTGAGGCCCCGGTCCACAGATGACCATCAATGACCATTCCGCCTCCTATACCGTTTCCTCCCATGAAAAGCGTGACCAGGGAGCCTGTAGCAGGGTGCTTCTGGGCCCAGCAGCCCATGGTCAGGAAATTCATATCATTTCCCACTGTCATGGGGATGGGAACCAGACGCCGGAAATGTTCCTCCAGGTTCATGCCCTTGAGTCCGCTGTACTGATTGGTCTCTTCCACCACACCGTGATTTACCAGGGCGGCAATCCCCGCGGCGGCTGCTTTCAGGCGGGGATACCGGTTGTGGATATCGAGAATCAGGGCATCCAGCTGTTCCAGGGACAGAATTTCAAAGGGCAGACATCCCTGCTCCACGGTGTTCTCTCTCATATCCTTCAGATTCCAGCATACCCGGTCCGACTCAACCTGTACCAGGAGATACAGGCTGAAAAGGGGATTCAGTTCATAAAGGCAGGCGCACCTGCCTCCGGTGGATGAGCCGGCCCCTTGTTCAGTCAGTTCCCCATCGGAGCACAGTTCATCAATCAGGCGTCCGACCGTAGGGAAACTTAATCCCAGCTCCCTGGCAATCTGGCTTTTGGAAGCAGACTCATGTTTACCCATGTAAGCTCGTATGCGCTCTTTATTCAGCTGTTTTACAGTGACCGGTTCTTCCTGGGCCATGGGAATACCCCTCCTTTCATACAATTCATACAATTATTAACGTACTTTTTAAAATTATATTAATAAGTTGATTCTATTTAATCACGAGACAGAGGAAATGTCAATAAGAAAATCTTGAAAGACTTGACAAAGAAACGGCCAGCGTATATTGTTACAGGGAAAATGTGCAAAAAAAGACAGGAGGCAGACTGCGATGGAACATCTCATATTCAGTCTCAAATGCGACCATGCCCATCTTTTTTCCTTAGGTATTGGGGGCCGTGTTTCAGAAAAAGCAGGAATTATGGAAGGAGTCTTTGTGGACAGGGTCAATCAGTTTGTGTTTAAGGTGGCCCTTCCCGTACTGCTGTTTGAGGACCTGTCCAATTCGGATTTTTTGAAGGTGTGGGATACCAGG
>ENA-OQCB01000199-OQCB01000199.1-human-gut-metagenome-genome-assembly--contig:-NODE-199-length-29694-cov-7.486827_pt1 | contig 29694 bp, 24 predicted proteins | sample MGYA00242493_ERZ504568 | MGnify/ENA primary metagenome ERZ504568 (study PRJEB26092, sample SAMD00036229) | human gut metagenome | host: Homo sapiens | study: EMG produced TPA metagenomics assembly of...
AGCATTCTTAATCTTATCCCTGAGCCTGTCAATGGCTCTGTTGATGCTCTCCTGTACTGCCTTCAGTTTTTCCGCCAGCTTGGACGTATCAATCACCAGACGGAATTCAAATCCGCCCCGGTTAAAATCCTGGTAATTCACCTTCAGATGGATACTTACATCAAAAACCGCCAGCCAGTTAAACCGGACATCGATGGATATAAGCCCCTTGCAGAAGATAATTCTGGTCTCAAAATACAGGATGGACAGCAGCTCAATCCTTCCGTCCAGATAGAACGTCACATCCTTCTTGCCTGCGGAGAGGAAGAATACGATACCCTTCTGTTCCTTGCCCATAAACTGTCTCAGCACACTGTCCGCGGGCACAGGAAGGGCTTCCCCGGACTCCTGCCCGGCTTTGGAGGGACCCAATTTCAGGAAACCCAGATTAACCTCCGGTATACGTCCATACGCCAGCACCCCATCCCCCTCCCGGAAGGAAAACAGAACCTCGAACCGGACCTTAAAAATCTCAATGACTCCGCATACAAAGATTCCCCGTTCCACCGTGTAGCTGCCCAGCCTGGTATTCACATCCGCATAATAAAACTGGGCCGTAAGCTTGATGCCGCCTGAACCGTCTATGTAATAATGACGCATCCGCCGCTGGTCCACCAGGTCCACCCCATCCCCAAAGGGAGAAGCCTTTACCTGAGCCTTGTCCAATACCAGGCTGTTATCATGGACTCTCTGGTTAAATGCCTCTGCCAGCCGGGATCCGTTAGCATTCTTAACCAGTTCCCGGTCAAAAGCCTGCATGTCCTGGAAAGGAAGCCCTAATATACGGATAAAATCAATGCTGTCAAGGCCGTCAAAAGAAAGCCCCAGCAGATTTCTCACCAAAATGGGAATGGACAGGTCGCTGACTGCTGCCGACAGCAAATCCAGCTTTGGAACCGATCCGGCCACAGTAAGCATCACAGCCCCAAACAGGTGAATTTCCCGTATATAAAGATTGGCAAACATGGCAAAGGACGGCCCCTGGTCAAACCCTATGGCCAGGCAGGTATCCCCTATGGAAAACGGGCCTGCCAGATGAATGGGCTCCCTGACCTCCCCAAAGGCCTCCACCATAAAGCGGGTCCTGGATATGCCGCAGTTTACATGAAACTCCATATCCGGCACAAAGACAAACCGAAAGGTACCCTGAAGGGCCAGTGACAAGGCGCTGCTTCTAAGCCCAACTGCCAGACACATGTTCCTGCTCTCCATAAAACTGTTTTTGCTTGCCGGGATTGCCGCCATACACAAAAATCCGTCTTCACCTGCTCCCAGAAAAAGCTGCGTCTCCTCAAGGCCGAACAGCTCCCTGACTGCCCTCTCAAACACGCTGTCTCCATTCAGTTTCAAATGGGAGTATGTCAGAAAGCTGCACCTGTCAATCTGAGCCGGAAAAGCCTCTGCTCCCGGCGCCCCATCCATCAAATCTCCGGGACTCAGCCCCTTTCCCACACGTCCGAAGAAATAAAACTGCTCCATCCCAAAAAAGTCTGCTGCTTTCTTCACCGCATCCATAAGGGAGGATACCTGCGCGTTTCCCCTATTACTATCTGCTGAAATGAAAAAAGAATGGCTGCGCTTCCCCTGCCTGCTGCTGCTTTAAAATACAGCCCCGGTTCTCCATAACCCAGGGCTGTGATTCCATGAATGCAGGAAAGAATGGCACGCTTATTGGAAGCATGGACCAGACCGGAGGCGTATCCTCCGAATTTGGAAGCCATTTCACCATCCACAGCCTCCAATAATCCCGCAGGCCCCCTCTGGTCCATCTGAAGTTCTCCGCAAAAAGACATTTCGCTCTTATCATACCAGACAGCCAGCCTGGCCGGACACCCCTTGACGGCGCCCTCTACGGCTATGCTGCACGACATCTGCCTCTGGTTCATTCCTGCCGCTCCTTTCCCGCAATCTTTCCATGATGCATTGTATATTACGTTTCCTATGCTACTTGGCGGCCTGACTCTTGTCCGGCAGTGCAGCCACGCCCAGGTATTCGTCCACAGTAATCAGGGCCATCTTGTCCACTACCTTCTTTCTGTCCGTATTCCAGACAGAAATGGAAAGGTTCGTCACATCCACAATGGGCTTAATGGTTTCCGGTACCAGGCCTTCTGTCACCACCTGCAGCTGAAACGCATACTCCAGGACAGAATTCTCTCCCTTTTTACAGATGTACAGATAAGCCATCTGAAGCTTGATTACAATATCTTCCAGTTTCATGGATGTGGAGCCGCCCTCCTTGGCGGCCTCGGTCATGGCTTTCTCAAGCTGGGTCGTATCCACGGCAGTATCACTGCCTGTCACGCCCCTGGCCATATTCTTGATATCGTCAATCAGATCCTTTACGGAAATACCGCTGTCCGGCGTCTGTTCTGACGGAATCAAAAGAACTGCATATCCTCCCTCATTTTTTTCATACATGGCATGAAGCTGGGTCCCAATCAGGGAAAAGTCAATACCTATTGAAGCTTTTAATGTGTTGTTTTCCATTCTGCTGCTCTCCTTTTCTTAATTATTTTTGTATACTATCTGTCATCAATACAGCCCTCCGGATGACTGCAAAGCCATCATACCGTTAAAATGGTACCGGCTGCGTCTTGACGGCATCGTTTGGATGATTACCGGCATGAATGGCGTATCTTCTGCAGTTTACACGTCCATTTTTCCAGTTCCCCCCAGATGTTCCTGCCCCCTCCTTCCGCATACAATATACACTCTTTCTCTGTAAGCTCCATTTCCTTAACCGCGGCATAGGTTCTCCAGACCAACTGGCTGTAAGAATCTGAAATCATCTGTTCCTCCCCTCCAAGAGTATTGTTCCTGTCACGGCACAGATCCATCTCATCTGCCAGACGTATAATCCCCGCGATACACAGCTGCCGCATACCATCAGAAAGCATGTTTAACGGCATGGACGGGCGGAAGGACGGCACCGTTGGACGGTATGTTTGGGCAGCACTGTTGGGCGGCAGCGGCACCGGCATGCAAAAAAGGACGTTAAGCCACGGACCATTCCATAGCTTAACGTCCTTTCCTCCAATCAGTCTCTCAAAACCCAGTCAGGCCGGATTACATACCTGCAAACTGATTCTTTACCTTCATGATTTTCTGCTGTTCCGCCTGCTCCGTCTGATACCATCCCTTGGCGGACATCTGCTTATAGATGTCATCCTGCATACACAAGCTGTCATTCAGCGCCTGGTTAAAGGTCTGATGCACATCAGCCGTGGAAGACTCGATGGTTCCGTGAACATACAGGTCGCATACCCCCTTTTCGGTCAGAAGAAGGTTCTCCATAATACACTTGTCGTCCATTCTCTGCTTCCTCCTTATACGAGATTATAAAAACTGTCAAAAATCTGCTGGTGCTTCTGTTCCATCTGCTGTACCTGATTTTTAAGGGCAGGATCCTGCAGATTCTGGATGGCTTCCTGGCACTGATTCATCAAAAACTGCTCATGGCCTAATGCATCCTCAATATAATTTAATTCCTTTGGACTCATAAGATATCACCTCCATGATTAGTATGCCGCCTGCCTACTCAGGATATGCATAAATCTGTATCTATCCCGAATTGGTTCGATGTAACGGGCTCAATACTAACAGTTCCCATATTATTATCAAATAAAACTTGTAATTTTACCCCAAAATACAGTACAATAGTAATAGTAACATGTATACCGGCAGTCAATTTTCCGGAACCAACAAGGAGGGATATACAATGGCAAAAAAATCACTCATTATCGCAGCCTTGGCAGCGTTCCTCTCCATGGGCACTCTGTTCTCCGCCTATGGGCAGGAAAAAGCAATCACATCCATACCCTTGACATTTTCCTGGGACACAGCCCCAAAGGGCGGCGAACTGGTAGGCAATGTATATGCAGTATCCAGCACCAGTGAATTCAAGGTGGAAGGAGCCGTGTACGACAAAAAGGATGACCAGTGGGACTATGGCGAGAGGCCCGTCGTGGAGGTGGAGCTCTCCGCAAAGGACGGATACTACTTTTCCAGCACCAAACGCAGCATTTTTTCGCTGACCGGCTGCGGAGCCCAGTTTAAAACCGCTGAAAAGGACGGAGATGGTAGCGCTTTAATCCTTCAGGTGTATCTGCCTGCCATAGACGGCAATCTTCCTGTTACCACATCCGTCAGCTGGAACCAGACCACCGCTGTGTGGGATAAGGTAAACGGGAGCAAAAACTACGAAGTACGCCTGTACCGGGACAAAATACTGGTAACCACCCAAAAGACGTCCGAATCCACCTATGACTTCAGTTCCTACATCAATGTAGAGGGAAATTACACATTCACCGTACGGGCATTGGGCACCTACAGCTCCCAGGCCGGACCATGGACCGACAACTCCGAGCCCCTGACCATCCGCACCGAAGACACCTGGTTTATCACCAACGGAAAATGGGATAAGACCTCCTCCGGATGGCGCTATGTATATCCAAACAACGTCTACCCGGTAAACAGCTGGCGCTGCATCAGCGACAACTGGTATTACTTTGGACAGAATGGGTATATGGAATCTGATTGTTATGTAAAATCATCCGACCAGGATTTGTATTATTGGCTGGGAAGCGACGGAATCTGGAATACTGAGAAGGATACCGCTGCGCCGGGGTCCGGGGCGCGGGTTGTGAAATAGTGAACATATAAAACTGGCAGGTGCTTGATGCCATCAGCGGTGCAAAAGCATCTGCCATCATCTGCAGCATAGCAGAAACAGCAAAGGCAAACACTCTGAAACCATATGAGTATTTCCATACTTATTGTCAATAATACCTGAACATATGGAAGATACCAATACAAGAAATCCCCCAGTGATATACTGAGGGAACGTCTGACTATTACTTTTTTAGTTTGCTGCTGCAATCGTCCGGAGACCGTTGCACTGACTGTTACTGGCCTCTGCTCCACGAATACTTTGGAGAACAGCCAGTTGCGTCTTCCTATAGCAAACATGTTTAATGCTGCGCTCGGCGGCCGTATTAAATTGCTTCCAGGGCTTTCTTGACTGCCTTTCGTATATCCTCTCCTGCCGTACGTATTCCTTGTCCAATATCAATTCTGAGAATGCCGCTTAAATCTGAAGGTATATCCAGATTCCCCTTACTCAGCAATATGACCCGGCCGCTTTTCCTGCCCATTTTACCTATAAAATATCCCAGCTCAAAAATTACATTCTGTCTGGCCCGAGCCTGATTCACATGGTTAAAATCATCCGGCGTCAGCAATACGAATACAATATCAGCCTGGTCAGCCTGTTCTTCAAACTTTTCAATAATCGTCCTGCCGCAATCCGGGAGTTCAGCCAGAATGACCGGGGCTGGAAAGCCCAATGTATTCTGCAGATAATCTTTAAGCTCTATACGAGCCAACGTATCATGTCCATGGACAATAAATATGTTTGCATCACGTTCATATTCCTGCGTCTGTGCCGGTTTTGAACGAAAATTACCATTGTTCCGATTTCCCGTCAACTCTGCCATCCTTGTCACTCCTTCCGTGTCTCCGGCAACATTAACACCTTTGTCGCCACTTATCTGGCTGATGATTTTAATGTTCAAAGTACCACCTCCCATCAAGGCATGTCCGCCAAATTCATTCCGCCGTCTCCACTTTTCTGCCATATCATTTTTATATCCCGGACATTCCCCAGTATACTTCCCAGCCCAAATGTTAAAACAGACGGCGTAACGGCCCGTACTACTTTTAACACAGTATCTTTTAGTCCCAAGAGAAAACTGCGGGAAATCTCTTCATACTTCAGTTCCATCTCAGATAGCTGTGACTTAAGCTGCTCTATGGTTCTGTCACTGACAAATGCCCTGAACACGTATAATTTGTTAATTGCTTCTTTTCCATATGTATCACTGTCCTTCACCAGTGAGTATATCCTGTCAATCACATTTCGACACTTATCATATTGCTGTGCCTGCATCATGGCCGTCACAGCGTGAAACAGAACCTCAACCAAAAGCGTTTCTTCGTTTGCCCATTCCAAATCATGATATGCCTGCTCAAAAAATGCCACTGCATGCTCCGGATGCTCCATAAGGACCCAGCTGATTCCCATCAGCCTATGAGCAGCATATTTTAAGTAGGGATCGCTAAAAGTGGGTTTATCCACGATATTGCATGCCAGCTGAGAATCATACGTCATGCTTTGGTATTGACCATTCATCATATTCACCGCGCCATAACACAAGGTAGCCCGTACACAATCTGCTTCGCATCCGCCTATGATAGAGCCCCAGTAGGACACCTTCCTGAAACAGTCCATGGATTCCTGATAGTTCTTTTCAACCAGATTATTAACAGCCCCAACCAATAATGCCCGTACACTCTTCTTACTCGGATCCTGAATCTGAACAGCTTTTATCATATCCACAACCATATCGAAAAGTATATCTTTTCTTATATCCCCGGTGACTGTCTGCAGGGCAACCGTAACCAAAAACTGATTGGGAGCCAGCCTTTCATCATCTGCATATCCAACCAGTGGAAGAATCATCCCCTGGCTGGCCATATCGCTGCGCCGTTTTTCAATTACCTCTGGTAACCGGGCCCCAGTCTTCGGTGCAGCTGTTCCCAACAGTTTGTCCAAAATATCACGGTTATCCTCTGCCGTGAATGCTCCCCTTACATTCGTTCCCATCAATATCTGAACTGGTGCGTCTAAAATTGTTCCCATTATCTACTCTCCTCCCCTATTCGTATCTTATCCCTTATAAAAAAGGTAAATCTTAGTTACATAATACACAATATATGGATAAGCTGCCGAAAAACGTTGAAATCAAACCGTTTTGTGATGAAAATAGATACGCAGAAAAAGCGCTGCTGCAGAATTAATCCAGAAGAAAGAATCCAGAAGAAAGCAGGCTATTACAGGAGCTACTGGATGCGGCAGGACCTGCCGGAGCTGCGCTTTCGGCATGGAGGCATGCAGGCACGATATCACCACCAAGTATATGCTTAATAGCAGAGTCTCTAATAGAGTACCTTTTCAATATCCTCTTTTATCTTCATCTCCAATTGTTTAGCGTCTTCTTCGGTATCTGCGCAGATTGAAAAATATAACTTTAACTTTGGCTCTGTACCCGAAGGTCTGACCACCATGGATGCATTTCCTTCTAACATAAACTTCATCACATTAGATTTAGGGAGCTCAATTTGATTCTCCCTTCCATCCCTATATTTAATCAGGGACTCTTTATAATCACTGATGGATATCACTTTCAGTCCTCCAATTTGACTTGGAGCCGCGGTTCTGAATCCACTCATGATTCCATCCATTTTTTTAATTCCTTCCATGCCTTCAAAGGTATAGCAGTGAAGGGTATTGAGACAATATCCATATTTTGCATATAATTCATCCAGTACTTCTTTTAATCCTTTTCCCTGGTTTTTATAATATGCCGCCATTTCGCTAATCAAAAGGGAAGCGCCTACACCATCCTTATCCCTGACATAGCTGCCGGACAGATATCCATAGCTTTCTTCAAATCCAAATATAAACCGTTCTTCCTCTCCCTTTTCCTCCAAAAGTCCTATTTGTTCCCCAATATATTTAAAGCCAGTCAGCACATTCACTGTATCTACCCCATAATCAGATGCAATCCGCTCAGCCATATCGATGGTAACTATGGTCTTCATCATAAGAGGCCGGCAGGGCATACTGCCGCCGGCATTCCTTTGTTTGCAGATATACTCAAGCAGCAGCATACCGATTTCATTGGCGCTTAACAGCAAATATTTACATCCAGACTTTACCCCCACACCGACCCGGTCACAATCCGGGTCGGTTGCCAGCAGCAAATCACAGTTCAAACGCTTTGCATCGCGAATTCCCAATTCCATCGCCTGCTCAATTTCAGGATTCGGATAGGGACAAGTTGGAAAACATCCATCCGGCATTTCTTGTTCCTTTACGGCATAAACATTTTGAAAACCATTTTCCTTCAACACTCTCTTAACACAATACCCTCCAGCTCCATTCAACGGAGTATAAACAATAGATATATCCTTTTTCATTCCCGCATCGCATAATGCCTGTTCTGAAACAGCCTGAATAAATGCATCTACTGTTTCTTTGCCAATATAGACAACCAAGCCTTCTGCCTGAGCCTTCTCAAATGACATCCGAGCCACATCTGCAAACATGTCAACCCGGCTTATTTCCTTCTGAATTTCCTTTGCAGTCCCAGTCGTTATCTGGCATCCGTCTTTTCCGTACACCTTATAGCCATTATATTCTGAAGGATTATGGCTTGCCGTAATAACAATGCCGCCATTACAGTGCAGCTGCCGTATTGCAAATGACAGCGAGGGAGTCGGCATTAATTCCGGATATATGTGAACTATGATTTTATTTGCAGCAAACACACCTGCTGCAGTTCTGGCGAAATATTCTGAATTTAATCGGCTGTCATATGCTATGGAGACATGAATTTCCCCAGAATAATTTTTTTTCAAATAACTGCAATATCCCTGGGTGGCTCTGGCAACTGTATAAACATTCATACGGTTGGTCCCAGCTCCCATTATCCCCCTTAAGCCTCCGGTCCCAAATTCCAAATCTTTGTAAAAACGTTCTTCGATGGCCTTTGCGTCCTGGCTGATTGCCTCCAATTCTTTTGTAAGCTCAATATCTTCCAGATTCTGATTAAGCCAGTATTTGTATGTGTCCCTTGCTCTCTCTGTCACCTTACCCTGCTCCTTAATTCGTCTATATATATTCATCACGGTTACAAATCTTTAAATTCTCTAATACCCTTTTTATATCCCCCGTACTATCCTTTTCACAAATCAAAATAGCGTCTTCCGTATCTACCACAACTATGTCCTTAAGGCCAACAGCAGCTATCAGTTTTCTGTCTCCCTGAATTATACAATTATGAGTATTTACTGTAATGACATTTCCATCCACTACATTTCCAAATTCATTTGATTTTTTAATACGCTCAATTGCCAGCCAGGAGCCTACATCATCCCATCCAAAAGCACCTGGTAATATATAGATATCTTTTGCCCGTTCCATTATGCCGTAGTCAATGGACTGGGATTCCATTTTATTAAATTCCTGTTCCAACACCATCTGTTGCTCATCTGTACCGATAGCAGACTGTATTTGCTCCAGTCCTTTGTACATAGCAGGCATAAATTTCTTTATATTTTTCAAAATAGAGGAAACCTTCCAAATAAACATCCCGCTATTCCACAAATACTCCTCCGTAGCCAGATATTCTTTCGCTGCCTCCAGGCTTGGCTTTTCCACAAACCGTTCTACTTTATATGCGCGGCCCTCCATTTCATGATTATTAAACTTAATATACCCATATCCCGTTTCCGGATAATCAGGCATGATGCCAATGGTAACCAGATTATCTCCCATTTCCGCTATACGGCAGGCATCTCTTAATGTAGATACAAACATTTTATTAAATTTAATCAAATGATCAGAAGGTAAAACTAACATCAGGGCATCTTTATGCTTTTTGGCGATGTGCACAGCCCCCAGTCCAATACAAGGTGCTGTATTACGGCTTACAGGCTCACACAGTATATTTTCCTCCGGTATACCTGGAAGCTGCTCAAGTACCAGCTTCCTATAGTCTTTATTTGTTGCAATATAAATATCCTCCATCTTTACCAATGAAGCTATTCTCTCAACAGTCAGCTGAATCATCGTCTTACCATCATCTGTAATGGTCAGAAACTGTTTTGGCATATTTCTCCGGCTTCTAGGCCAAAAACGTTCTCCGCGCCCTCCGGCCATTATTAACGCTGTTATATTCATCCCTATTTACCTCCAAACACAAACTTCCAAACATGCCGAACAGCATGCCCTCCTCGCGTCGTTCCTGCCGTCCGGCACAGACAATACATGAATCAATTGGCCTTGATGTATATAAAAAATCGGTTGTTGCCGCTGTCTGTACCTCTGACCTATCACTTTGACGGCTTCTTATAACACTAAGTTCTTTAACACCACCAATTAAGAGCAACCCTGCGCGACTGGCTTCTCGCGCAGGACTGAACCGCACATGCATATACTGACATCAATTTGGGGATTGGCTACACTAATTCACCGATAATTCTCTGGCACACATATCTAATGCGGAATAAATGACAGCATCCATATCATAATATTTATATTCACCCAATCTTCCACCAATCAAAACCCTCTTTTCCTGATCCGCTAGTTTTCTGTACTCTGCATATAATGCCCCATTTTTTTTATCATTCACTGGATAATATGGTTCATCACCACGTTTCCATTCAGAACTGTATTCACGGCTAATAACTGTTTTGGGCTGCGTCCCCATTTCAAACCATTTATGTTCTATAATCCGTGTCCATGGAGTCTCAGCATCCGTGTAGTTCACTACCGCATTTCCCTGAAAGTTAGGTTTATCTAGTATCTCTGTTTCAAAACGAATAGAACGATATTCTAATGTTCCTAACTGAAATTTATAGTATGCATCAATAGGACCTGTATAAATAACTTTCATCGCGATCTTTTCATACGCTTCCTTATTTTCCAGATAATCTGTGCATAATTTAACTTCTACACCTTCCAGCATATTGGCAACCATTTTAGTATATCCACCTATAGGAATTCCCTGAAATAATGCATTAAAATAATTATTATCAAAAGTAAATCTCACTGGCAGCCGTTTAATAATAAATGCAGGAAGTTCAGAGCACGGCCTTCCCCACTGTTTTTCAGTATAGCCCTTCACCAATCTTTCATAAATATCCGTGCCAACCAAACTAATCGCCTGTTCTTCGAGGTTTCTCGGCTCCTTAATTCCCGCCCTCTTTTTCTGCTCTTCAATTTTAGCTTCTGCCTCTTCCGGTTTCACGACTCCCCACATTTTATTAAAAGTATACATATTAAAAGGCAGTGAATATAATTCACCATTATAATTTGCCACTGGTGAATTTGTAAAACGATTGAATTCCGCAAACTGATTTACGTATTCCCATATCTGCTTATTATTTGTATGAAAAATATGTGCACCATATTTATGCACATTAATTTTCTCGATTTCCTCAGTATAAATATTTCCAGCGATATTAGGTCTCTTATCAATAACTAAAACCCTTTTCCCCTTTTTTAATGCCTCATGTGCAAATACTGCTCCATAAAGGCCCGCACCTACCACTAAATAGTCATACATATAATTTCTCCTCTTAAATTAGTGTCTGCTGATTAAGCCTCTATCGGACTCAGCCAGCAAGTATTATCATCGAATTGATGCCCATGCCGTAGCAGCGCTTTTCTGCTTTTGTTGTTTCTCCTGGCCTGCCAAGGGGGCCTGGGATGCTAGTTTAAAAAAACACCACCTTTATCCTGTCTTTCTCGCCCCATCTTTTTATAACAGCTAGCAAATATTATAATAAACCAGAAGAAAGGCTGCCTGCAATTCATTAGCGAAAAGCTCTCCACTATTAAAGCCATAACTACTATTAGCTGCCACTTATCACAGAATCGAATATTTTTTCCGCCCCAATAAAGAAGCTCCAAAAGAGGAAAGATGCCATATGAAAACCACACTGAAAATAAACTGGAATGAATTTCATTGACACGTACAACATCAAAGACCCCTGGTGTGATTTGATTAACATAATCGCCCGGAAGAAAACGTTCAAACATTCCTTCACCAGCTCCATACAGGAGATACTTGGGATGAAGAACCAGCCGTTCAGCGCTTCGATCATATAATAAATCCGCTAAATTTCCATGAGAAAACTTCCATATTTTTTGCCGAATTCTATCAAGTAATGTATAATCTGTTAAAGAAATATCGAAGTCTGCTTTAGGCCATATATAATATAATGCCATCATAATAAAAACAGCCCCTAAAAGCAAACTAATATTCCAGAGTGTTTTACATTTTGATTTCTTATAATTTTTCCAAATCAAGCATCCCGCCAAGAGTACTATCAATGTTAAAAGCCCTGTAAAAACCCCTGTTGATTTGGAAACCCCAATTAAGAAAACTGCATCCGCCCAAAATAACCAGATATATTTCTTTTGCTGATTTCTCAGATATATTAAAACTAAAATCAATAACATTGTGAAAATAAAAAACGCAAATTGATTGGGGTCGTTAAATGTACCCATAAACCTGGAGCCACCCCAGTTTTCATGAAAATAACGACCTTTGCCTAAAAAATAGATGATAGTCTGAACCAGAAGATTAATCTGGCAGACTATACCAAGTCCAAAAAGGAACTGTTCTGAGGCCAGCGTACGGAATATCCATATGGCCATAGTAACATACATCCAATAAAGAGTAAAAAGAAGGAACTGACCATTTTGGTTATAGCAGTAATAGAATCCATTAATTATGCATACAGCAATTATAAATACATACCATGGAATGTCGATTTTATAGAAAAATCTTTTTCTACTGCAAATTGTCTGGATTATTAAAAAGACGCCTGATGCCGCAAGGAACATATCACCAATTCCTATCGATCCAGAAGGTAAAATATAAAACTGTTTTAAAAATGTAAAAATGTAAAAGGATATCACCGGAATATAATAAAGTTTCATATTTATTTGCTCCTAACTGTTCCACAGTAATCCCACAGTCTCAAATCTAACTTTTTCTTTCTATCCTTTCTCTTATATCTCTACTGGATATAGATTTCGTGTAAGGAAAATATATACAATCTACCCCCTTCTCTTGTAATTGTCTTTCAGTTTCATTATACAGTGGTGTGTTTTTCCAGTCATCCCCATGAAATAAAACATTAAAATGAATTTTATTCCATACGATAATTTTATCCATACTTTCCTGAGGTATCACTCCATCAACACATTTCAAGGCAGCTACAATTCTTATCCTGTCCTCGAATGGAATAATGGGGGGCTCTTCCTTTATATTCCGCAACCAGCGCATCCGTACTTACCCCTACCACGAGATATTCACATTGTTGTTTTGCCCTTTCGAGAAGATTCAAATGTCCAACATGAAACAAATCAAATGTCCCCGTTGTATAGCCCACTTTATATTTACACAAATATGAATCCTCTTTTTTATTACTTTGCATCTATCATGTCCTCATAAATAAAGTCTGACACAATTCCATCAACTCCGATATCTCTCAACTTATCAAAATATGAAATATCATTCACGACTGCGGCATTATAACCTGTAATCCATTTTCTTTATATGCCTTTATTGTGTCTGTATCACAGTAAGCGGTACCTACATTAACAATATTTATCTGTTTTTCTTTACAGATATTTATAATTTCATCGGCACTGCGCGGAAGATTTTCATACTGCCTAATGGCAAGATGTTTAAATGGGTATATGTCTTTAACGATATCGAAATCATCTGCCCGATATAAAGACACTACAATACGATTTAAAACATCTGGATTATAATCTGCCGTTTTACATACACTCAAATATGTTTCTTCAACATCCTCTTTTGCATCACAAACTATGTAGATATCTTTCCATTCTTTCATCTGTTCAACTACATCAGCAAATGAAATCATTGTATACTGATTATCGATTTTTGTTTTGCAAAACTCTTCTTTACTTGGCAGTAAAGAACGCTCAACCTGCCCCACATTTATATCATTATAATAGATATCTTCTTTACTAAATGAAAAATACCCTGATACCCCCTCCCATTCATGACACAAAATCAATTCTCCATCTTTTGAAAATCGAAGGTCCGCATCAAATAGCCGTGTTCCCCTGGCATATGCATTTTCAAATCCTTCTTTCGAGTCCACCCCACCCCCCATGTTATGCGCAATAATATGATATTTAATAAATCCGCTTGATGCTGCACTATTACCCTTCCTGCAAATATTATAAAATACAAGCAAGCAAATACACCCTATAGAAATAATTAAAAGCAACATTAACAAGCCTCTTTTTATTTTTATCATCGTCTTTACCAATTCTTGTTCTTTAAGCAATGAACTTAAAATCAAATACCAAGCATTTCCTCTGTTAAATCATCAATCGGATACTTTTCACAGAACTCATCATATTTTTCACAACTTTCTTCCTTCATCAAACACACTATATTAACACGTTCTTCATATGCTTTGGTTGAAAGATTAAGTAGATATTGAGCGCAATCTTTTTCAGTATCTAATAAGTGGTACTCCTGAACTAGCCCGATTCCAGTACTTGCAACTTTTGTACACACAATTCCAACACCATAGGACAGAGCTTCCAATGTTTTACACTTCAATCCTGAATAAAACGTGTCTGGATTCAGATATAAATCATAAGAGGAGTAGAATTCATCTAAAGAAGATATCCGCCCAAGTACTGTAACTGAACTAGAGGTGTCCTTCTCTTTTAACATATCGCAGATACTTCCTGCAATATATAAATGTATATTATGGGTTCCTTCTAGTTCAGCAATAATCTTTTTAATTGAAAAATAATTCGGAGGATTCGATGAAGCAATATAGCCTACTGTCATCACATCTTTGTCTTCAATGCCTTTATATTTTATTTGATGTTTATCTGGTATAAATGGAAATGTAATAATTTTAACCTCATTATTTACGATTCTTCTAAAGTACTTGCAATCATCTTCTTGTATCGCAAGAACAACATCTGCCCTGCGCAAAGCTCTGGCTTCCTCTTCTTCAGTACCCACACCAAACCAAAAACTCCACTCTGGATAGCCTGCATTATGTAATGATTTATTATGATTAGCAAATTTATCATGTGTGCATAAAATTTTCTTAACCGCAGGAGAAAGCACGTCAAAAGCTTTCGAATAAAATAAATAATTAGCCATACATGCGGAGTATTTATAGTGCTCATTTAGTCTAACTATAGACTGTAAGAAATCCGCATCAACCCAGTCATCAATGTGATCCGCATCCATACGGTTTTCAGAATAATTTGAATGGGAAAAATAAGGATTGCTCGCATGTTGAAAAAAAAACACGATCCCATACATTCCTATTAACATTTTGCGGAGCATATTGTTCCCAATATATAAACAAATGTAATTTATATCCCTTCTTTTTCATTGTGATAGCTATTTGTTCAATATAATGAATAGCTGCATTGGGCAGGTACCATGGCACCATGACCAAGGCTGTCTTCTCCCCACAAACCGGGTCCAACTCAAAAATACCGTTATCAAAATTCAGGCTTTGCAATTGATTGGAAGCATAAGAGCTATATCCGCCTTCATTAATTTTATTCCATATAAAAGGGCGATGAATAAAACTATTAATTTTATCCCATATCCGAATTCCCGCTTTTGTATGATAACAATTACGTAATATATCTTTTACAATGTTTCTCCAGTATTGAGCATCAGTAACACTTAACTTTTTTTCTCTATCCGCCGTTGTTTTATCTAAACCCATTAAAAATGGATAAACTACATCCCAATAATATTGCCTAACCGCACTATCAGAAAATCTTGCATTTTCAGCTCCAACGCCGTTCCTTTTTCCTTCACTATAAAACTCCCTTGCCCGCTCAATAAACTGCTCCTGCGATTCTTCGGAAAGCCTGTTATAATGAAATATAAAATCAAAGTATGCATGTAAATAAAACGCATCTCTAAAAGAACCAAATTTTTCATTCTTCGCAAGCCACTGCTTAATCACTTCATAATTCTTAAACTGAACATCCCAGTTTTTTGCTGATTTACTAGACGAATTAGCTGTCATCACCCGATAATTGTATACCGGCTTATCAATGCATATAATTGATTCTGCCATTGAATATACCATAAACTTGAAAACAACATCCTGGTATGCTGCTCCGGAAGATTCTAACACCTTAATATTGTACTGCTCTAAAAATTCTCTTTTATACAATGCCGCCCATATGGACGATTCCATGACCATCAAATCATTGCTATATTGTGGTTCAACTTTAATTTCAGATTCATAAAATAGAAATGGGGGATGTACAATACATTCTCCACCATCTGAATATAGTTTTCTAAATCCTGCCTTTACAACTGATGCCTGATACTTTTCTGCTACCCTGTACAATACCGATAACATATCTGGTTCAATATAATCATCCGTTTCAACAATAGCAATATACTTTCCAGAAGCTTTAGCCATTCCTGCATTAACAGCTTTTCCATATCCTCCATTTTTTTGATGAATTGGGTGAATTCTCTTATCCTGACTTGCATACTTATCAATAATAGCGCCGCATGAATCTGGTGAACCATCATCTACAGGAATAATCTCTATATCCTGAAAATCCTGGTTCATTACACTCTCCAGGCACTGCGGTAAATATTCCTCCACCTTATATGTCGGCATAATAACTGATATTAATGGCATAATAGTCTACCTTCCTTTATATATTGTTAATTCTATTTTGCGTGTATCCTCTTTAAATACTCATCATAAGGTGTCTCCACATCAAAAATAACTTCCCCATGAGTGTTCGGTATATTCTGTGGTGTCATATAATCTCCATAGCGACTTGACAAATACTGATGATACCCAGCCGGCACAGGCAGCTGCACATATTCAAAATCCATCATAATTGTTTTGTCATAAATATGCTTATCGCGAATCCGCTTTTCTGTATCAAATATAAAATTTAGTGGCGCAACCTGATTCGTCGAACTCAATGGCACCTCACGAAACATCTTATCAATATAATTCCAACATTTTCTTACAGTAAGGTTTTCCTTTAAATCCTCTGGAACCTCAAACTTTTCCGGCCAGCTATACTTTTCTCCCTGCTCTAACGCATAAATGCACTCCTTAATCACTCCGCATTCATATCTCTGACGCTCAAGCCGTTCTTTATCGCTTGATACACTTTCTAATACAAACAAGTCAATGAAAATACCCTGATTAAATTCTTTGTCTTCTTCTCCTACCAGTATACCTGTCGTAAAGCTATTCCTTATCTGTGCATGACCATGTATATATTTTTTATCAGTATATACATTCTGAAAAAAATATGGTGTTTGGAAATATCTAGGAGCGATTGCGCACAGTTTATCATAATCTTCCCGAAACATAGCAAAATCCATATCATCATCCCATGGAATAAATCCCTTATGCCTGACTGCTCCCAGCATAGTTCCTGCATCTGCAAAAATTCTTAAATTATTTTCTCTGCACACAGTTATTAAGCGATTTGCCATATCTAACTCAATAGCCCAGATATGCTTTCTCATTTCTGAAACTTCAAATCCTTTTCGTATCTCCTTTTCAAAAAAGGAGGATTCAGGATACATATTCCATGTATGGTCCATCTGCAAAAAGCCACGCTCCCTTATCAGCCTGGTCTTTATATCAAGCAATATAAAGTCAGTAACACTATCATGCAGAACCTCATTCTCCCCCCATATACGTGCCTCAAAATAATACTGTCCATCCAACAGCTTATTTGACTCTAATGTACAGGTTAACATGCCCGAATTAGCTGTTAAAACCATCTTATCGTATTCGAGTCTTGTAGAAGTGCGATAAATAGGGATGTGATCCTTTGACACAATTCCAAAAGCAAAGCTTAAAGGGGTATTGGCAACTTTGCCTGCATATTGAAAACGGATTGTAATCTTGTCTCCCGTTTCAAAACATGCACTTGAAACTCCTTCACCATTTAATAATTCAATGCTTGTGTAACGAACCAGCCCCGTCCCTTTTCTCCTTGCCTCTGGTGAGCAAAATATACTCAATGATTTGCAGCTATCATCTGATAGTTCCTCTATTCTGTTAATATTCTCTTTGACATCCGGCACTCCACTCAGACTATTTAGATACGCTCTGGCAACCGTTCGTATTTCTCCGCTTGCTTTTACAATGCCTTTATCCAGCCAAAGCGCATGATCACAGATTTTTCTTACCGACTCCATAGAATGAGAAACATACAGCAAGGTAGTTCCTGCGTCTCTCATATCGGACATACGCCGTTCGCATTTTCTTTGGAACGCATAATCTCCTACCGCAAGAACCTCATCGCAAATTAATATGTCGGGCTTTACAACCGTCGCAATAGAAAATCCCAATCTTGCTGCCATACCAGAAGAAAAGTTTTTAATCGGCATATCCAGAAAATCCTTTAGCTCTGCAAAGTCGATAATTTCATCGAAGTGTGTCTCCATAAACTGTTTGTCATGTCCAAGTACCGCGCCGTTCAGATAAATATTTTCTCTTGCCGTCAAATCACCGTCAAATCCGGCCCCCAGCTCAATAAGCGGAGCTATTGTCCCATTAACAGTCAGGCTGCCTCTATATGGTTTTAAGATTCCGCATATTACCTTCAGCAACGTAGATTTTCCGGAACCGTTCGTTCCGATTATTCCCCATGCCTCACCCTTGTTCACTTCAAAAGAAATATTTTTCAAAGCCAAAAATTCTTTAAACATCAATTCCCTTTTAACGATTTTAACAAAATATTCTTTTAAATTATCTATGCGTTCTGATGCCATATTAAACCTAACTGTAACATCATTCACTGAAACCACGATATTCTCACTATTATATTGATTCATCATTCCACCAAACCTAAATTATACAAAATAAAATCTTATACCTGCAGTTTTTAGAAAAGACTATGCTTACCAAGTATTAAGGAAATACCCGCAACAGTAAAGCCATAGAATATCAATCTAACATCCGGAAATAATCCATCCAAAACAATCGTCCGAAATTGCGTAATATACGCATACATTGGATTCACATGCTTGATAATCCATTGTATATTCTCTGGTAATTGGTTAATGGGGTAAAAGATGGGTGTTAAATACATCCATGCTGTAGTAACAGCAGAGTAAATATGCTGTATATCACGAAAGAACACTGTCCCCTGTGCTGAAAAAAAATCCTACACCAACACTGAAAACATAAATTTGTAGTAATATAGCTGGAATCCACAACATATTAATGTTAAAATTTACTCTGCAAACAATGAACACAATAAGCATGGCTCCCAGTGAAAACAAAGTATTAACAAAGCAGCTGCTCACCTTAGATAAAGTAAAAATATATTTAGGAACGTAAGTCTTCTTTAATAATGCCGCATTCCCCGTAATTGACCACATGGCCTGGGTCGTAGCATCCGTCATAAAACTAAACATGGTAGAACCAATAATCAAATATACCGGATAATTCTTTATATCAAACCGAAACATCTGGCTAAATACAATGACCATTATAGACATAATCATTAACGGATTCAAAATACTCCAAATATACCCCAAAAAACTTCTTCTGTATTTCAGCTTAATATCCTTTATAACTAATTGCTCCATTAATGGACGATATCGTTTAAACGTTTCTAGTCTACTGCCTAACCTCTTCATCTAATTTTCTCCCTATTTCAATTAAGCCCAAGATACTTTTCCCATGCTGCCTGGGTAGTAATGTCTCCTATATGTTCTTGATAATTAACCGTCGTCTTATCAAACGCCCTCCATAAAATCACAATTGATTTGACACACAACCACAACACTCGAAATAGTTCTTTATACCGTTTATGTGTAAGATAAACCTTACCGTTCTGCGGTTCATACCAAACTACTGTCTTTTCGCGGAAAGTCTCAAACGGTGATTCTGAAGTAGCAATCACTTTTATATGTTTTCGTTTCGCTGGCAAAATCCATCCATTTAAAGTTAGATAATGCCAAATAGTCGCTTTCGCCTTAGGCATCTTACCTTGTTTCATAGTATCAGCTCCCATGTTTCTCTGATACTCTCTAATCTGTTTTTCAGCAAGAATAAACTCCCATTTTGTCAAATACTTTTTCAAATCTTCCATCGAATACATTTGGCAGGCCATATGACGTATCTCTGTATTTAGCTTTTCCGGCTTTTGGCCATAAAGCCATGCAGGTCCTCTTAAAAAGTCAAGTATGCCTCTATATACCAAATGTGCTTCTTTATAGGTCAAACGAACCGCTGCTGCTGACAATGATTTTAAAACCACCTGCATAGCGATTCTTTTTTTACCCTTCTCCTTATTTATCGCCAATTCAATCAATGTATTTCTGGTATCATAATAACTATTAGCATCAATCGTGTACTCGAATCCCCTGTGCCAAACTCCCACACCATTTAAAAACGTAATCCCGTACTTTGCATTGCGCAGCCCAAACTCAATATCATCTCGATGAATAAATAATGGTATGGGCATATTATCACTTCTAACCACATTTAAAGAAAAACAACAACACCACCACCCCGAATATTGACCGTCATATTCCTTTCCAGTGCCAGTGAGATATTCGTTTGAGGCTGCTTTCAGCGTTCTCAAATCAAGATTAGCTTCTGTATTTACCGTTTTTCCCTTTTTCCACCACTCCCCAGCGCACAACAACAAATACGGATAATCTTCTCTTAACAAAGCTCCGCCAATCGTGATATCTTTCCAGGTTTGTTTTATAGTGGAAAGAAAACCATAAATCCGGACAAGTAAATCCGGCTCTACGATTGCATCATCGTCCATTAATAAAATGTGTGTAAAATCCTCCAAGTCTTTCTTTTTTAGGATTTCTATCATCCCTCTGGAGAAGCCACCTGCTCCGCCTGCGTTTATATTAGGTACAACAGTTACTTTATCGTTACATTCCCGCACTATAAGCTGGACTGCCTTACAATCCTGCAAAGTTTGTCCATTATCAATAATATATATACCGATATGATTTGAAACATTTAAATTGGAATTACTCAAAATTTTTTCTTTTAATTGCTTCAGGTTTCTTGCAACATACTCTTCTCTTCTAAATGTACAAATGTCAACCCCTATATTGACCTTTCTAGGGGTGTAATTCATTGGGTCAGTAACATAATATCCATTTATCCCTTTTTCCGGGCTACTTTTATCTTCATACAAAGCAACCCAAAAACATCCCTTATTATAATCGCTATAAGGAAAATCAATCAAATATTCTTTATATCTTTTTGGTTCAAGAGCCACTTCCTTTACGTCAATCCCATCATGTACAAGAACCAACTTTTCATATCCGCATAGGCGGATTGATATCTTAAGATTTTCTATGTCTGTGTATTTCTTTCGCTTTTCTACATAAAACAAATTAAAATATCCATTATAATCGATGCGATTACCTTTTTTATGGTAATACAACTCAGATATCTCACAGACCTCTTTATCTGGCAGCAAAATACTCTGTAATTGAATCATAGACGTTCCCATCCTACATGTATGGTTAATGGTTACCCCTGAATACTCTCAAGAAAATTTTCTTCTGACAGCAAAACTAATTGGATAATACAAAAAATATCTGCTTTTTCGCAATATAGCTATAGCTTTATTAATATTTTCATCATATATATTCGGGTAATTTTTCTTCAATTTATCGTCGAATGTCTGCAGCTCTTTCTTTTTCCCCCTAGTGGCGGGAAAACTCAGCATAATCTTGATTTTTCCCGCTACTACCCTTGCAATAATTCTTTCTATATACCTCTTCTTTTCATATGAACAGGGTATCTCTCTTCCTAATTGTAAGTAAAAGTCAAATAGTGATCGAAGTACTTTATCATAATTTGTCTCATTCTGCTGCATCTTTTCAATTCCAACACTCTGACCCTGTCTGCCTATCCGGTACATATACACAAATTCATTTACAAAACTGATTGTTTTAACATATGGTATTGGATACGTAATATACTCCGTATCTACATAATAGCAATTTTCATCAATTAATATATGATGTTTTCTTAAAATATCTGTTTTAATTGTCATATTATGCATTTTCATGTAAAGCTTATCTGCAATTTCGTCAAAATCATAATTATGTTCATAAAGCACCCCTATAAATGGCTGACTAATCTCTGCTTTCTTCCTAAACAGGTTCTTATCCCCCTGTCCCTGATTAAACACCCATAAAAACCCTGAATATATTACATCAGCGTCCATCCGTTTTAAGCTCTGCAATAATTTTCTAAATGCATCTGCTTCAATCCAATCATCTGCGTCTACCACTTTAAAATACTTACCTGTAGCATTCTGAATACCACAATTGATACCTGACCCATGGCCCCCATTTTCTTTTGTAATCACATTAAAACTATCCGGATAACGTTGAACATATTCCATCGCTATATCCAGAGACTTATCTTTAGAACCATCGTTAATAATCAAAATCTCAACATCCGGCAGTATATCTTCATAAATAAAAGCATTCAGGTTATCTCTCAAATAGTTCTCCGCATTGTATGTCGGAACTACTACAGTTAATATTTTATCATTCATTATCTTTCCATTTATCCCTTCAGTGCTGGATCTTCCCATTTACCATCTTCAAATCCATCTGTTGACTCTCGCATAAATAGTACTTTTATTGTCATAAGAATTAATTGTAAATCAAGCCAAATCGAATACTTTCTTATATAGGTTAAATCAAGTTTTAATTTATCATAACTTGTCGTACAATAACGCCCGTAAATCTGAGCATATCCTGTCAGACCAGCTTTTACTTTTAACCTATATGTAAATTCAGGAATGTTTTTTGTTATGACTTTTGCCAGTTCCGGTCTTTCTGGCCTTGGGCCAACTAAACTCATATCTCCTTTTATAATATTTAGAAGCTGTGGCAGTTCATCCAATCTGGTTGCCCTTAAGAATCGTCCGACAGGCAGAACTCTTGCATCCCTCTCTCCAGCTTTTACAGGTCCGCTCTTGCTTTCAGCATTAACTATCATGGTTCTGAATTTATATATAGAAAATATCTTTCCGCCTTTTGTCAGTCGCTTTTGTGTATAAAATACCGGTCCATGATCCGTGCCTTTTATTAAAGCTGCGATTACCACAAAAAAAGGGCTACTGACCACTAGCATTAATGATGCAATAACAATATCCATCGCTCTTTTTACAAATGCCTGGTCCAAAGCAAGTCCATCAAAATTCCGTGATAAATACAATGGAGAATCAAAAATATTCAGTTCAACTGAACTTCTTAAAAGAATATCACTAATCTTAGGAACAGTATAACTCCGAATGTTATTTGCATAACACAATTTCACCAACTGATTCCGGAATCCGGCAGAAATATCACCGATAATAACACCATCATATTCTTCCGCCAAGCTGATAATCTTCTCAATACCATCATCAATAGATATCTTCATGGCTATTTCATATTTATCTTCCCTTGTATCAATCCTATTCATTAAATGAAACATCGGATTCTTTCCATAAACCAGCAACAGACGTCTCCTCGGAAAAAGGAACACGTACAATTTTTTGAATGCAAATGCCCATATCATAACTATTGCCAGGTCCACCACTGTCATAACAATGATTGCCGTTGGATTATGCATTTTCTTATCGAACAAAACAACCTGTACATAAGAAAATAGATTTACACCCAAAATAGAAATCATGTGAGAATAAACAAGATTCCAGTATTTAAATATCCCTACCTTCAGTCCGCCATAAAGGCGATGGAGGATGAGCGACAACACAAGGTACTCCCCTGTTACAAGCCAATTTCCTCGCCGCCAGAAAGCAATCGTCATATTCTTATTGTAATAATTCATCCAAACATAATAATAAATTGCTAATTCAAGCAATACAATTACAGAAGAACTTAAAAACTTTACGATTCTTTTATACTGCTCAAATTGGCGACTATTTACCTTCTCTTTTTTCATAATGAATGATTCCTTAGTCTCTTATCATAAACCATCTTTCGGAATTGATTTGGACACAAGCTTATTATTATTCGTAAAGCTATTATAAATATATATTGAGGTAAGCCAATCATCTTTTGTCTATACATTCTCGACCAAAAATGTAGTACCGCCTTTGCATAAGATATCCCACCTCTTCGCATATGCATATTATTAACACGCATATATAGTATCGTATCAGTCAAATTTGCAAATACACACTTGTTTTTAAACATTCTTACCCATAAATCATAATCTTCAAACATGTGGCACTGCTGATATCCTCCCGCCGCAGCTGCTTTTGATTTACGGAACATAACGCAGGGATGATTAATTGGATTACGAAATTTTATATATTCAGCAATTTCCCTGTCTGTCTCCGGTACAAACTTTAAGGACACTACCTGCTGCTTAGCCTCTTCCGCCGTTAATGCACTTCCCTCAAATTCCGCCACCGTTCCACTTAATACATCTATTTCCGGATGCTGTTGAACATATATAATTTGTTTTTTACATCGGTCTGGAAATGCAATATCATCACTATCCATGCGAACAATCCACTCGCAGTTGCAATAGCGCATTCCTTCTGCAAGGGCCATTCCTAGTCCAACATTCTTTTCCAGCCTTACCAGAATTAATATATTTGAGAATTCATCCAATACCTGCTCTAATGCATTTGTCAATGGACCATCACAAACTAAAACAAACTCTTTTGCTTTTAAAGTCTGGTTGACTATACTGGTAATTGCTGCCCGAAGATACTCCGGATATTCTTTCTGATAAACAGACATCAAAACTGAGTACTCTTTATACATCGTGAGAGCTCCCATGCAAAATTCATTTTTATACTTCTCATGATTCCTGCCCTATAAATCTCAATACAGTATATCATTTAAAATCTATAACCGCAACTATCACTGCAAATAAAAAAATGGAAGAACTGGATATTTCATCAGAATAATTAACACTAACAGCCTGTCTCTCATCACAGACTATAGCTTATGAAGGGATTCTTTATTTATATCTCCCGAAGCTGATACTCCCACCATTAATAATGTCATCATTATGGGCGCTACTATAGGGACACTTATATTAACCGTTGCTTGAACCCCATAGCATACAACAGCAAATATAATTGCCATTATTACCGGCTCCTTCTTCGATGCCCGTATCATTTCCATAATGGATGTAAACAGTAAAGACACATAAGCTACAAGCCCAACAATTCCTATAGTGATAAGATACTGCAAATATTCATTATGAGCACTATCAAATTTTATATTATATCTGCTAATCATCTCCTCATAATAATTATTAACCGTAATAATCCCAAATGTGTCTGGTCCATAACCAAATATTTTATGAATTTCAGGAAATTTCGAATAACTTTCCATTCCAATCCTCCAGATATATCCTCTTCGCGTTCCCCAATCATCATTTATAACAAGATATCCACTCAAAGAACCATATTTATCCGTATTACCTGCTATATTCGCATCATAAAGAATATAACAGCCCGCTAAAACAACTAAAACAATTATACACAGCCAAATCCACCTTCCAATATTACTTACTCTGTTTAGAACATTTTCCTTTTTAATACAAGCTTTTAATATATACAGAATAATACAAATCCCCCATAATCCAATTACAAAATATGGTAATCTGTCATATTCAACAATAACATTGAACAAACCGTTAATCTCCAATACATGATTAGGGAATTTGTGACTAATGGTATCAATAAACTGAAACTCTGAAAATAAAAATTGATACAATACCATGTATTTCTTAAAACCGTCCAAAACTATTGAATAGGTATAAGGGAAGCGGCCGAAAAGTGCCATTAAAGTCAAATATGCATTATCACTCATACCTGTAATCAATGCAAACAATGATATAATGACAGTAAATAAAATACCATATTCTTTTATATTTATTCTTTTCGATTGAAAACAAAACAGCAGCAATAGCTGAAATAAGAGCTACATAAGATGTATAGGTGTTAATGTTACCAATCGTGGATACAAACATAGGGTATTCATATGGCGAAATTCCGTTTTTAAAACCTATTGGATCATATCTAAAAAAATGCCCAATGCCTATGATACAGGCAATCATTCCCGTAGCCAAAAGACATCAAGCAGCCACTGTTTAAATTTCAAGCAATGACTGATGACAAAAAAACTTACAGTATATAACAGAGTAAAAAACATTCCCATAAATCTTACCTTCATTTCCCCAGAATGATTCATAAAAATAATCAGATTGAAATGTAGAAATTGTAACAGAAGTCAAAAAAGCAAGCATCGCCCAGTCTGAGCTTCTTAATGATTTTATACTAAATTTTTTCTTTAGAACTTTATAATTTTCTTTAGAGTAGTAACGGGAATCTTTATATAAAAATATAATGGCAGTAATTAACATAACTATCGCCATGAGAATAATCGTACCATAATAAAAAATATATTTTACAGTTAGTATATCATAATAATAATTATGATATACTAGCGGAAGAACTGCAATTACTAATATGACCGATACACAACTTATTATCTGATTCACTCTTCTCCAGGATATTAATAAATCCTGTTCTTCTTTCAACTTCTTATCTTCTGTCTCTATTTTCATATATTAATTCACTCTCCTATATTTTTTGAAGGATATTTTACAGTATATCATTTTACCCTTTATTCCGCAACTTTATGAATAAACATAACTTTACAATTTCATAAATACTTTGGGGAGCATGACCATGGTTACAAGGAGATGTCCTGAAGCTAAGCGTAAAGACCTGCAACCTCCAGATGACAGCAATCCGGTCACCTCTGTCATATGCCGCCAAGAGATTCTCTGACATCATACCCGTATATCTTAACTCAAGATCCGTTAACGGCCTCGTCATAAAATAAACCTCCAAACTGAGTAATTTTATCTTACATCAGTTTGAAGGTTTACACAAACTTTGGGCCGCTTCCCCATGGGAATTTTTATGGGAGAAATTTATTCGTTCTCAACCCACACGCCATCTTTATCTACATGATATCCATCCGGCGTAGTCTGACTGGTAACCATGAGAGAATCCCCACCGAAATAATACCATTTCCCGTCCGTATTCTGTTTCCAGGCATTGGTGACATAGCTTCCGTCCGACAATTTATATTTCCAAGTGTCTCCGAATTGCTCCCAACCTTCCTGAGAGGTATTGGATGCACTGTTTTCACCAGGCCCGCCGCTCTTTTGATTCACGATTGTGGAGGCATTTCCATCCCAAACGCCGTCAGCATTTACATAATAACCATCAGGAGTTTCCTTATCGGTTACCATATATCCTCCTATATTGAAGTAATACCATTTTCCGTCTGCATCTTTGAACCAGGTATTCGCGGCATAATTGCCCGTGCCCATGAGATAGCGCCAACCTTTTTCGTCCTGTTTCCATCCCGGCATATAATTAGTCTTCTCGCCCTTTGCATTTACGTAGATCCCGTCAGGAGTAACGGTATCTGCCAGCATGATACCCTCATCATTCATATAATAGGATTCACCATCAACCCTGAGCCATCCGCCTGCCACAAAATTGCCGTCCGGTTTACGGTATTTTCGCTGATTGCCCTCGGTTATCCATCCTGAAGTTATGGTTCCGTCATATGCTCCTGCATCTGATCCGTCCACATTAATAAGATATTTTCTGACCTCAGGAGGCAGCTCAGAAGCAGAAACTCCGTTTGGCAAATGCACAACATCAACATAACGCTCATTGCTTGAATAATTTTTATTGTTCGTAAGCAAAACAATGCGGGTGGTCGGTTGTATTCCTTCAGGAAGCGATGACCAGTTATCCGGTATTGCCCAGACACCGCCTGCATTGACCAAATCAGGAACCTGTCCCCATGGGCGTGAATACTTGTTTGGCTGGAATGTATAACCATAATCGTAGCCACGGTTCAAGATGACATCACTTTCGTTAATGGTATTCCCTCCTACAAGGATTGCAAATGACTGTCCATTTCCATAATCTACCGGACGCCATGTAAAAAGGTAGGCCCCGCTGTTTTCCATTGTTATAGACGGAGCCGTCTCTGCCAATGTTGGAATCGTGCTTGACAGACCTATTAACATTGCGGCCCCCAATATAAGGATTCTTTTTCTTATCATAAATACCTCCAGGAAAATCTTTCTATGTATTATATTTTGCGGTAATATGTCCTTCATATAAAAAAGAGAAAGCGCTATGACTAATACAATAGATCAGTCACAACGCCTTCCCCCTTAAAGCCAGACTACACCGACTTATTATTTATAATTAATCTTCTACGTAGATACCAATAATCTTACCGCCCTTAGCTACTACGTACTGGAAGTCATTGCCATCCTTGTTCTTGGACTTGCTATCAATCACTTTACCAGATGTATTTACCAGGAAGTACTTATCAGTATCCATACCCTTACCGTCGTTGATAATATACAGTTCCTTAATATCATCAACCTTCTTGTTAAGACCAAGTTTAGAAATATTCTCTTTGGTAACTTCTGTAGATGTTACGTTACTGCCAAGATCCTTAACAAAATCGTCTGCATCATCCAGTTTTACGTAACCCAGAGAATCAGTATCATCAACAGCCTTAACCACCTGATACTTCTCATCAGATCCAGCTCTTAAGAGCTTACCAGACTGATAGAACTTATCATCCTTCTCTCCTGTACGTCCAGCACCCTTGCTTCCGCCGGACTTCTCGAAATAGAAGCTGAAGTTATCACCATCAATAGAAACAGTGGCCTTGTTTGTTCTCATAGCGCCATCATTTCCATCACCGAAGTAATAGCACTTGTAACCAAGCTTATTAAGCTTAGGTGCGTTCTCATCGAATCTGTCTTCATCATCGAATGGATAGGTATCGTCATCATCAGCAATCACGCTCAGGCCACTGCCAGTATCATTGATAAACTTAAGTCCATCAACCATACGGCCATCATTACGGAACGCATACTTCTTGCCCTTGATGGTCTTGAACTCGCCTGCATACAGATTGCCGCTTCCGTCTGCATAGTACCAAGCATCTTCATCATCATTATACTTATCGTAGTTCAGATACTCAGCTGCTACTACCTTGAACCAGCCCTTGCTTACACGGGAACCATCCTCAACGCTGTTGAAGTATCTCCACTGCTCAGCATACTTAGCAGATACACTGTTGGTAGCTGATGTGCTGTAGCCGTCTCTTGTACCACTCTTAGAAGCCGCATCAACATCCAGAGACCACTCTGCTGTCATAGCGCCATACTGGTCGAACTCATATTTCTTGCCGTTGATGGTCTTGCTCTTCTGGAGATCGCCATCTTTAGCCTGAACCTTCTTACCATTTGACTGGAAGTAGAACCAACGGCTCTGATCCTCATCATCGTTGAATACAGGAGCAATCTCATTATCATTAGTTGCTTCATCGTATGTGATATCCATCTGCAGCCAGCCAACAGTCATAGCACCATCATCTTCGCCACCGAAGTAGTAGGTACCTTCCTTAAAGCCGTCGCCGTCTGTATCATCTACGCGCTCTGCATTGTCCTCAGAAACCCAACCGTACAGCATCTTGCCTTCGTCATCAAAAGCATACTTCTTGCCGTTAATTGTTTTCAGAGCAACCTTAGCATTGTCGCCATTCTTTAAAGCCTTACCATTTGCCTGGAAGTAATACCAGTAATGATCCGGCTCATTGTCCTGTCCTGCATCTTCGTTGTCGATAGCTACCCACTGGTTAGCTGCCATAACACCGTTGATGTCTACATAATAATAGTTGTCGCCGTCCTCAATCAGCTGATCGATAGCCATTTCGCCATCGCTGTTTAACCAATACCAGTTGTTACCGGATTTCTTCCACTGATCAGTTGCTCTCTCGCCGTCTCTGTTGTAATATACCCAAGTACCGTCTTCCTCAGCCCATCCTGTAGCTGCGAAAGAAGTCATGGATGCACCAATAGCGAGCAGTGCTGCTGTTGATAATACAGCAACTA
>ENA-OQCB01000202-OQCB01000202.1-human-gut-metagenome-genome-assembly--contig:-NODE-202-length-29354-cov-3.733466_pt1 | contig 29354 bp, 20 predicted proteins | sample MGYA00242493_ERZ504568 | MGnify/ENA primary metagenome ERZ504568 (study PRJEB26092, sample SAMD00036229) | human gut metagenome | host: Homo sapiens | study: EMG produced TPA metagenomics assembly of...
ATCTTTGACATAGTAGAAATATATGCCTAAAGATACATAATTTTTAGGTAATAACAAAGCCCCAGCTTGTGAAAGTCGGGGCCTTGTGCATAAAAAAAGGTGTGCCAATTTTGACACACCCCCATCACTGGCACCGATTACAGAATTAATAGGCACTTAAGAAAGAATTATCCGAGACAAAAAAGATTTTTCTCTCCATAGAAATAAGAAATTGTTGTTGCAGGATTGGGTGCGGCGACCTTGAACATTCTTCCCAATCCGTTGCCCGTTTATAAATAATATGTATATTTGTGGATCAAGTAATAACAAATAAAAACAGTAACTATGAAAGGAAAAAGGGTCGGATCTGAAAATCACGGAAGAGATGGAAAGAAAAAAAGTTGCAGGACAGGTATATTCGCTTCGACTGGGCCATCAAGCGTTTGTTGCGCCAAAAGGCCAATTTCGATGTGCTTGACGGTTTCCTGACCGTCATGCTGAACGAAGAAATCAGGATCGTCGAAATCCTCGAAAGCGAAGGCAATCAGGAAAGCGCCGACGACAAGTTCAATCGTGTCGACATCAAAGCCTTGAACAGCAAAGGCGAAATCATCCTTGTCGAGATACAAAACACACGCGAACTGCACTACTTGGAACGCATCCTGTACGGCGTAGCTAAAGCTATCACTGAACATATCTCGCTTGGCGAAGGCTACGAGAAAATCAAGAAAGTCTACTCCATCAGCATCCTCTATTTCGACATTGGTATTGGGACAGACTATATCTATCACGGCCAAAATCATTTCGTCGGTGTACATACGGGAGACCATCTGCGTGTCAACACGCGTGAACGGGATGTGATCGTCTCACGTCTTCCTGCCGAAATCTTCCCCGAATATATCCTGATCCGTGTAAACGAGTTCGACAAAGTGGCTCTTACCCCTTTAGACGAATGGATCGAATACCTGAAAGACGGCACAATCCATCCTGACACGACCGCACCGGGCTTGAAAGAGGCACGCGAGATTTTGAAATACTACTCGATGTCGCCCGAGGAACGCCTTGTCTATGATCGTCACCTCGACGCCATCATGATTCAAAACGACGTGATCGGCACAGCCAAATTAGAAGGGAGAATAGAGGGGAAAGCGGAAGGAAAAGCAGAAGGTCTTGCAGATGGTATACGCCAAGTCGCTTCCAAGATGAAAAACACGGGAGTAGACATTGCGACCATCGCAAAATACACCGGTCTAAGTGAAGAAATAATCCTATCTTTATGAGGAAAAGATACTTCTGTTTCTCTTTATTTGTAATCCCCTTTTGCCAACAACAACTCTATCGCCGCCTCTATGATCGTATCCCGTCCTTTTTGGATATCCTCGCCCGTAATGGAAACCGCAATGTCCGGATCGATTCCGAACTCCGTATGCTGTTTGTTCACATCCAGGACCGGGCAGGCCGAAAAACGGACGCTCCATCCGTTCGGTAATTCCGAACTGAAAGGCAAGCCGCTGCCGCCTCCCGTACGGTCACCCATGACCGTGACTTGCGGAAGGAGACGCATCACATTGACAAAATCGTTCGTGGCACTATAGGAATGCCGATTGGTCAACACGACCACCGGATAAGGCCAGCGAATACGGTCTGAAGGAGAAAGATAGACCGGACTGGGCTGGGTGAAATCGTTATGCCCGTTTCCTTTCTTATATTGCGTATACCCCGTCAGAATCCTTTCCTCAAGGAAACGCGAGGCGATGCGGTCGGAATAGAGCATGGAACCGCCCCCATTGTCGCGCACATCGAATATCAACCCTTTGCATCCCTTGAAATGTGCGAACATATAATCAAGGTTGTTTTCACCCACACCGCTCGAAAAACTACCGTAATAGACATATCCGATCTTATCGTCCGCCAAACGTTTGTACTTCATGCCTCCGGCAATCTTGTAATCCGTGCCGAGATAATTATCTTGTATTTCGGTATAGAAGTTGGCCGGATAATCTTCATACCAAGCCCAGTAACGAGACATATCAAAAGAAGAGATCAGGTTGGTATGCCCATCTTTTACCTCGGCCAACATCTTGCCGAGGATATCAAACAATTCGTACTGATCCATCGTATCTTTAACAAGCAGATTGTAGCGGTCGTGCACCTCGTCCCAGTCGACATCCTTGAAAGCAAAGAAGCAATAGTTCTCGTCCATGATACGCCAAAGCGCCTCGAAATTATCACGGGGGGACGAATTATATTCCGTTGCTTTCTCGCAACCGAAGAAAAAGAGGAGACAGAGGGAAAAGAGAAAAGGTTTCATAAATCATAAATCTTTAATAGTAAGCACTTTTATACCGATCTCGCTCGCTCTTCAACCGCTTGCCTCCGAAAGAGACAAACTCTTTCACTAGTCCGATCATAAACGAGTTGGAGAGGACATGCGTCTTGATGCTGTTCACATCCGTCCGGTACATACTGTTCAGGTAACCGACACGGACCGTAAAGCTCGACACCGGAATATCGAGCGTGAAATAGTTCCTCATCGCAAACTTATTATGGAACGAACTGAACCGCACGATCCCGTCCGCACTACCTTGCGTCAAGAAATAATAGGGTTCGCCCTTATGCACCGAGAAGAGTACACCGGCAAACGGTATCTCCGCCTGATAACGGAGCGTGAGCGGAAAGTCCTTGATCTTGAAATTATAGATTGCCATAGCTGACAGGTTCAAATCGAAATCCGCCTTGCCTGAAACCGGATTGTTGCTGTTACGCGTATTATAGATAAAACCTCCCGAAAGACGTGCGGACGCTCCGGTCAGGACCTTCAATCCGGGTTGCAGGTGAGGAAAACGGTAATGATAGCCCAGACTATAATCCACGAATCCGGCATATTCGTTTGCTGTCCCTGCACCATTTCGGGTCGAACCGAACTCCACATTAATCAATTGCTGGCGGGACACATTATAGTCTGCCAACCGTACGACTTTCATCCGTTCATTGAGAATCCGTGCCACCCAACCTGTATAATTAATGTCCGTACTAGGCGAGAGATAGGTATCCCTCAAATTATAACCGCCGATCCCGACCATCGTGCTCTCGTTGGTCGAGCGGGGCGCGTCCTCTGCCTGAGCGGTTGCCGGAAAAGGGAGGCAAAGGAAGAGAAGGCAGAGGAAATTGACAATTGACAATTGACAGTTGACAATTAATAGTGGACGTTTAACAGTTGACACCTAAATCATTCTTTTTAAATTATTCATTCTTCATACTCAAAAAATGCTTCATTTGCCCGGTAATCTCATCGATAATATCCGAGTTGCTCTTATCTGCATCCGGATCGAGATCCGCTTCCCCACCATCATCGTCATTCTGCTCCTGCGGTTGTTCCACCGGAGCAAAACGGACGGGATCGAGTTCGTTGATTGTTTCTATATCAAAAGTCGAAATACGTTTTCCTTTCGCCTTGAATCCTTTCACGGCAATGAATTCTTCCGCATCCAACACCAGCGGTTCACGAAAAGCGTCATGCCCGCCAAATACCGCCTCGATTCGCGGATAAGCCTCGTCGGTAAGCAGCATCAAACGACTTTTCGGATTCTCACCGAGGAAATTCTGCTTGCGGCTTCCGGCCTCCAACTGGAAACGTTTCAGATAATAATACTTTTGGTCGGCATCGTAAAGGGCAGCCGTCCAAACCTTATTCGCATCGAACTTCTCGATATTCAATATAGTAGGTTCATAATGGTTGCTCAGATCGAAATTGGTCGTATAGAAATCGCCATTCTGAAGAATCACCAGGATCAGATCGTCACTCTGGAATTCACCCAACTCTTCTCCACGCCCGTCGTAATTCAGGCGTAATACATCGCGATCAAACCAAACCATACGGCCTCCCAAGGTCGAACTTCCTTTCTGCTTCAGGCTGACCTTATGGATATCGCCTTTGTCAGGATATTCCCCATAGAGCCACGCCCTTTGATCGCGATCTCGCTGAAATCCTTCTCAAAGACAAGTATTTCCTGGCGGGGTTTCGGCTTCAGGATCACCTTTACCGTCTCGGCTTCGCCATTGGCATTGGCACTGAAATAAAGGATGCGAGAACCTTCCGTTCCCTTGGTAATATCATATTCCTTATCACGTGTCACACCTGTTACGGCAAAACGTTTGATATAATTATACCCCACCTTTCCATCCCGATAAATCACATTATAGATCGTACGGTTATCATTCCTCTTGAAGACATTCAAGTAAAGAATATCTTTTCCGACGAACATCTTCTCGCTCACCTTCACGACCTTGTACGTGCCGTTGCGGTAGAAAAGAATAATATCGTCGATGTCGGAACAGTTGCAGACAAATTCGTCCTTCTTCAAACCTGTCCCTATAAATCCTTCGGCACGGTTGATATATAGTTTTTCGTTCGCTTCGACCACTTTAGTCGCCTCGATCGTGTCGAAATTGCGCACCTCGGTCATACGCGGATAGTTCTTGCCGTATTTTTCTTTCAGCATCATAAACCAGTCGACCGTATAATCCACGATATGCGCCAGATGGTCGTCAATCTTGGCAATCTCTTCCTTATACTGGGCAATGGTCGCATTACATTTGTCCGTATTGAACTTAAGGATACGTCCCATCTTGATCTCCATCAGTTTCAGGATATCCTCACGGGTCACTTCGCGGATAAAGTGCGGTTTGAACGGGTCAAGGCGTTTGTCGATGTGAGCGATCGCCTCGTCCATATCTTTCGCCTCTTCAAACTCCTTGTCTTTGTAGATGCGTTCTTCGATGAATATCTTTTCCAGGGAAGCGAAAAAGAGCGATTCTTCCAATTCCCCTTTCTGTATCTCCAGTTCGGTACGGAGCAGGTGCAGCGTGTCGTCAGTCGAATGCTTCAGCACATCGCTTACCGTCAGGAAGTGCGGCTTGTTGTCCATAATGACACAACAATTCGGTGAAATGCTGATCTCGCAATCCGTGAAAGCATACAACGCATCGATCGTTTTGTCGGAAGAGACACCTGGAGCCAGGTGCACGAGGATTTCCACGTTACGGGCCGTATTATCATCCACCTTCTTGATTTTGATCTTTCCCTTATCGTTTGCTTTCAGGATCGATTCAATCAAAGTAGAGGTTGTCTTTCCGTATGGGATCTCGCTGATAACAAGCGTCTTGTTGTCCAGTTTCGTAATCTTGGCACGCACCTTTACGGAACCACCGCGTTCACCGTCGTTATATTTTGAAACATCAATATACCCACCGGTCTGGAAATCGGGATACAAGGTAAACTCTTCCCCTCGCAAATAAGCGACGGATGCATCCAAAAGTTCGTTGAAATTATGCGGCAATATTTTGGAAGAAAGCCCTACGGCGATACCTTCCACACCTTGTGCCAGTAACAAAGGGAACTTGACGGGAAGCGTCACCGGCTCCTTGTTCCGTCCGTCGTAGGAAAGTTGCCAGAGAGTCGTTTTCGGATTGAAGACCGTTTCAAGCGCAAACTTGGAGAGGCGCGCCTCGATATAACGCGGAGCCGCAGCACCGTCGCCAGTGAGAATATTACCCCAGTTTCCCTGGCAGTCGATCAACAAGTCTTTCTGTCCGAGCTGTACCAGTGCATCACCGATAGAGGCGTCGCCATGCGGGTGGAATTGCATGGTATGTCCGACAATGTTCGCCACCTTGTTGTAGCGCCCATCGTCCAGTCGCTTCATCGAGTGCAGGATTCGGCGCTGTACGGGTTTCAGTCCGTCGTTGATATGCGGAACGGCACGCTCCAAAATTACATAGGAGGCATAATCGAGGAACCAATCCTGATACATACCCGACAAATGATAAGAAACCCGGCTTTCCGATTTGCCCGGTATCTTATATTCCGAATGTATCTCCCGGCTTGCTTCCGTTTCGACAGTCTCATCCCTGTTTTCATCAGCAGCCGGTTGTCCTTCCGTATCTTTTATTGTTTCGTTTTCGTCCTGTTCTGTAATATCTTCTGGTCTCATATATCTCTATCCAAATCTTTTGCATCATCCCGGGCTCTGTGGCAATTGCTCATAAGCCATAATAGGCTGTAAATATACGAAATATTGCCGAAATAATAATAAAGAACAGGAGTTAGGCCCGCAAAAATTCATTATTTGGAAGTATTCATCACGCCAGCATCCGTATCTTGATTCCAGATTTTCTTTCCGCTGCTCTGATATTTCCGTCCAAACTGGAAATTCCAGGAGAAGGTAAGGAAGAAAGTACGGGAACTTTCATTGACATCAGTGGAAACTCCCGTCATGAAAACAGAGTCCGATGTTTGTAAAACGATATTTGCAAATTCAAGCTGTCCGGATGATTCTCAAAAGAACCTCGGCGACTTGATTATCAGGAAAAGGGGCAACTCATTTTTCACAAGAAACAAGTATCAGAGCGAACAATAACGAGCCTATATAAACGATATCTTTCATGCAATAAAAAAAATCAATCGGCAGCAAAGATGAAATATTATCTCTAAAGCCTAACATTTATTACATTTGTTTGTTAAATAGAAAAAGAAGAACATGAAAATATTAATCCTTTGCTCTGACAACAGTTGCCTCAGCCAGATGGCACAAGGCTGGCTACAATCATTTGACAGAACGCTTATCGTTCATTCCGCCGGGATCAGTCCGGCCATAGAGGTACATCCGCTCGCCGTCCAGACACTGGCATCTTCCGGCATCGATATCAGTCATCATAAACCGGAAGCGGTAGAAGAATATATAGATGCCCCCTGGGACTATGTGATCACCGTCAGCAGAGATGCGGAAGAAAACTGCCCAGCTTTCACAGGAAAAGTACGCAACCTGATACACACCAGCTTCTACAACCCGGCACGTGCAAAAGGTACGCCCGAATCCATTGCCGGTGAATTTCGCCGGATCAGCAACCAGGTCAAAATGAAAATGTACGACCTGTATTGCGACGAAATACAGAACGGTGGATACGGGCCTACTTGCACCTGCGGCGCGAACCGGTTTTGCAGATGTAATTAGCAGCCTTTGGAGCCTTTTTGCTCAATGTCTCGTTTCCGCTTCAAAGCTTCCAGGAAGTAATAGTCGGCATAATTCAACGGGACATCTATTTCTCCATTATGCGGAATACTTCCGACACAATGCATCAGCAAAAAGTTTCCGTTCGTACCCAACTCAGCTCGGTAAGCCGGAGAAGCCAGACTTTTCATGATCCGGTCGGCATATGCCTTATACGTTTGCGGTTCAGGCACATCCATCGTACTAATCTCATACAAAGCGGAGGCGATACAAGCAGCGGCCGAAGCATCCCGGTAATCGTCAGGAATGTTCGGGGCATCCATATCCCAATAAAATACAAGGTCTTCGGGCGTATTTTTATGACTGAACATAAAACGGATCGCTTTTAAAGCCAGGTCGAGATACTTCCGGTCTCCGGTCTCCCGGTAACACAGCGTCAGACCGTAAATGCCCCAGGCTTGTCCACGGCTCCATGCCGATTCGTGCGCATATCCCTGTGCCGTATGCCGATTGCGTACGGAGCCGTCTTTCATGCTATAATCCACCACATGATAACAACTGCCATCCGGGCGATATTGTTCCTTTATAGTACGGTCGACATGCGAAACGGCAACCTTATAGAAAGCAGAGTCACCGGACAACCGTGTAGCGGCAAACAACAGTTCGAGATTCATCATATTATCGATGATCACCGGACACTCCCAGCCCCGTTCCGAAATCCATCCTCTATCCACGTCCCATGACTGGATAATCCCCGCTACCGGCCGAAAGCGGGTAGACAAGGAACGGGCAGCTTCGACAATCACCTCCTTGTATTCCGGATCGCCCGTCAGACGCAAACCGTTCCCAAAACTGCAATAAATCATAAAGCCGACATCATGGTTCCACTTGATGTTTTTGGCATCTTTCACCGCTTCCGTGTATTTCTGTGCAAGAGGCAACAGACTCTTATCCCCTGTCAATTCATACAAATACCAAACCGAACCGGGGAAAAAACCACTGCGCCAGTCCGCCAAGTTACAATAATAAACGGAACCGTCCGGGTTCAGCGTAGTCGGATTCATAAACTTACCGCTCGCCTCGATCAGTTCAATCTCTTTTCCTATCTGTTTACGGGCAAACTCTACGTTCTCTTCAACAAACCCGTCTCCTGTCCCCCCGCAGGAAATCAACGCAACACTGAGTGCCATGCCCATTAAATGCTTCACTTTTACCATCTTTATATTATTTATTTTTTAATGTAACTACTCTTCTATTCTCCCGACAGGAGAACTTTGATCACTTGCACAGGCTCACCCGATACTGATGCCGATAGGACCGTATACCCCTCTATCGGTTTCTCCGCTTCCGTCCCTCTTTTTGCCGCCTTTGTCATAAAAGAAGCATTGGTGGGTGAAGCAATCTTCAAAGAAAAAGATTTACCGTCTTTCCTGAGAACGGCAATATTTCCTTTACATTCAACGTCTGCCGAAGTTATCACGGACCATTGCACCGACTGAGACGGGCTCTGCAACCCTACACTGTCCGTAACCAGTATACGGGTATCATCGAGCATACGAAATGTCCGATAAACAAAACGGCTCTGTCCGGCATAAGCCGTGCTCATATTCATTGTGACAAAAGGTTGGGCGGCCCTGTCGTCCAGCCGATCGATCTCACCTGTCCCGGCCGAGTTTTGCAGTTTATGGTCAATCGACAACGTATTGTGGCTGAAATTCGAATTTCGGAAATACGTCCAGCGCTGTCCATCCGGCTTATAATCCCAGAATCCGGGTAGGTTATAGTTATCAGTCCCCAGATCGTCCGTCCACCTTATCCCGTTCATCTCGACAATAAAGGTTCCTATATCCAGCTGTTGGTGCGCCATATCCGGATCTCCGGTTTTAGCAATCAGATAGAGACTGTTAGGAATATTCCGGTTTCCGTTGAACACGACAATGTCATTGATACCTTCGTACACCTTCAGTTTCGGCAAAGCATCAGCAGTAGAAGAGGCCGTATCATACCAAGGAATGGACAGGAAGTAGAATCTGAAATAATTTCCCTCATGGACCGTCTTTGACAAGACATCCCGATAAAATGTCGCTACTTCCGGTTGGTTGAAAGCCCGACTGAAATAAAAGTAAATGGGCTCTGCCGCAGGAGCCGTACTACCGGAATTGGCAAAATTGAATATCTTGCCGGAAGGGCTTGTGCTATGCATATAATACAGGACGCTTTTATCCACTCCCACCATTTCCGAAAGTCCGAAGTCCCCGCCAAAATTATCATTCAACGCTTTCAACAAAAGAGATAAGTACATGTTCGTATATCCCCAATAAGCAGGTCCCTCGTAGCAAACACCATCCGGTGCAAAATGCTTCAGGCAGTTCGGGATATACCTGACCGCTTCACCAATGATATGCTTGGCCAGTTCCGGATAATGCTCTTCAATGGCCAAAGCACCCAATACCATTCCGGTATTGCAAACCACATTCCAGTTCGTTTCGCGTTTCGCCCAAGAATCCGCATTTCCGGTGTTATATTCCTCAACGACAAGATTCAATGCCTTTGTTTTAATTGAATGAACAACCAACTGTCTGGTCGAAGGAGCCAACACATCGTACAGCCAATCGTAACCAATGGCTACAGCCGTCGTCATTTCCGCCACATCCAAGTAGTGAATAGGATCCCAGTCAGGGAAATTACAAACGTGGACCAACTCTTTCTCCGCCTTCTCCGCAAAACGTCTGTCTCCGCTTAACCGGTAGGCCAGGGCCAGGTTTACCATCCGGTAAACCTGTTCACGGCTGATAGGCAGTATATCTTTCGTGTTTTTTATTTCCCTTCGAGGATCTTCCTGCGGAGGAACCAGCAACAAACGTTCCGCCTCCTTCATCAGGCCGACGTATAAGCTATCCAATAAAGGTTCGGTTCCAAATAAATCACGAATCCGCTGTTCCTCTTGCTTACTGAAAAGTAACCTGGGATGCTGGAGCAATTCTTTTCCGGATTGCCGGACAGAGAGATCCCGCCCTGTTACCACAAAGGAGAACAACAGGAAAAATAAACCTATTAAATTAATCAATCTCATAAACACATAAGTTAAAGGGATTTTCAATGATCCAAATAAAAGAGACACAGTGTTCACAAAGCTTTCTTATACGCTAATCAGAGCTCCGCGACTCTGTGCCTCCATGCTACTATATCAAACTTAACACAACTGCTTAATCAATCAAGGCTACCAACCCGGATTCTGTGTCAACTCCTTATTCCGTTCCCGTTCCACACCAGGGATAGGCCAAAGCATATCACGTTCGGTAAACAGATGGGTATAGATTGGCTCGCCATAGATATTGACAGCATCAACGTTATTGAGCGTTTTGTGGGCAATTTCATATCCCCAACGACGCAAGTCACTGAAACGAAGTCCTTCCCCGGCAAACTCAACGGCACGTTCCTTGCGTATCCGCTCGGCCATCTGTTCTTTATTGCTGACAACCATCCACTCTGGACCGGAGTTCAAGCCCGGCATACCAACACGGTAACGAACCTTGTTGAATTCGGTCACGGCCTTGTCTAACTGTCCCGCTTCGTTGTAGGCCTCGGAAAGCATCAAGAGAACGTCAGCAAAGCGGATCAAAGGAAAAGCAAACGGTGTATGCAAACGGTTGCTGATCGCACCGCCCTGATCTCCTTCGGTCACGAACTTCCGATAGAGATAAGATACCCAACCTGCATTGTTCTGGATTGTGCCACCGTTGGCATTCCCCGACAGGTTATGATCCAAAGCGAAGATCAAATCCACGTTAGTCGTTCGACCAATATTTCCCATATAGTGTGAATAAGGAACGATCACAGTGGCCATCAGGCGCGGATCGCGACAGGTATAGGCACTCAGGATTTTGGCGGTATCTGCTTCACGAAGCCCAACTATGGCTCCGGCTCCGTCCATCTCGACACTAAGGAGCTCCTTACGCTGTTCAGGTGTCATCGCGTTATAACCGGGGAAAATCTCATCCCAGTTGAAAGGGCGGCCATCTTTGAACTCATACATATCCACCAATTGTGTAGAAGGAACTGTATTGTTCCAGCAACTCCCATAAGCGCCACGGCATCCCATCAAAGCTTGTATCTGCATACCATATTCAGTGCCAACACCACTCTTATTCTGGATCGAGAATACTGTTTCCGGACTTTTCGCCCCGTTATAGAGTTTGAAAACACGGGCGTAATCGTCATCGAGATCATAACCATAGTTATTGGACTTGTTATAGACGATTTCCTCAAAATCGTTGATGGCTGATTGCCACTCCTTGTCATAAAGATACACTTTACCACGAAGGGCATAGGCAGCACCTTTAGTAGCACGCCCATATTCGCTGGCAGCATGTTCGACAGGAAGGTATTTGATCGCCTCGTCCAAATCTTCCAAAATATGAGCACGTACCTCTTCGAGGCTACTTCTCGGCTGTTTCAGATTCATAAACTCCTCGTTGACATTAGTTGACTCATCATAATAGGGAACCCCACCGAAAAGGTCTGTCAAGGAAAGTAGAACATCGCACGAAGGAATTTGGCTTCCGCCACATATTCATTGATCTGTTCATCAGTGATAATACCGCCCATTCCCTTTACGGAACGTATAAAGGTATTGACACGATGTATACCGTCATAGAAGGTCTGCCAATGGGCTTGTATCGTTCCATCACGGTCGGTATAGGTAGCCAGGAACATCATATAATAGTTATACCCGTAAGCGATATCTCCCAAATGATCGAAGCAGAACTGGTAACCGTATGCCTCGTTCAGACGCAGCATGCCATAGATTCCCATCAAGCCTTGATGAGCGTGATCGCCGGTCTTGTAAAATGTACCTTCGTTGACTTTGTCTCCCGGATAGGTCTCCAAATCATAGCAACCGGTGAATGTCATGGCAGCTAAAAGCATTGTCGCCAAATAGATTATGATCTTTTTCATGTTTTCAACTATTTAAAATGTAAGGTTTAAACCAAATGTTGTTAATCGCATAGTCGGATATTTCGTGCCCGATACCTCAGGGTCCAATCCCTTATATCCCGTAAAGGTCAAAGCATTATCGATGCTGACATATAAACGGAAGTTGTCGATCAGGAGTTTTTGCGAGAGATGTTTCGGAACAGTATATCCCAACTGGACATTTTTCACTCTCAAATAAGACTTATCCTGTACCCAGAAGTCACTTGCCACCCGGTTCCGTCCATCAGTATAATTTAGGAGACGCGGATAAGTAGCATCCGTACGCCCCGGATACCAACGTCCGTCTGCAATGGTCTTGTTGATCTGGTTACCCCGGCGCACTTGAGGCCAATAGCTGGCGCCATCCAATCCGCTCCAGTATGTTTTCAATCCGGTAGCACCTTGCAAGATACAGCTAAAATCCCAACCTTTCCAGTTGGCACCGAAATTGAATCCAAAAGTGAATGTCGGGTTAGTACCATTGCCAACTTTGATCTTGTCGTTGTCAGTGATGCATCCGTCTCCGTCAACATCTTTATATAAGAAATCTCCATATTCCGGTTTCTTATATTGCTTGAAAGCATCCGGATTATTCGCTTCCATAGCTTCCACTATTGCCATATCCTCTTCCGTCTGGATAATCCGGTCGACCGAAAGCACATATTGGATATTGATCGGTTCACCCTCCAAAATCATGTTGGTTCCGTTCAGAGACATCTCGTCACCTTTAAACTTCGTCACTTTATTTTTAACATATGAGAAATTCCCCCCGACAAAATAGCTCACAGAACCGATTTTGTCATTCCAGTTCAAACTCAGCTCGACACCCCGGTTGCGAACCTCAGCCGCATTGGATTTAGGAACGGTAGCATTACCATGCACCAATGGTGCTGGCAGTTCGATCAGAATCCCTTTGGTGTTTTTGACGAAAGCATCGACAGTTCCGCTCAATTTAGAGAACAGAGCGAAGTCCACACCGAAATTAGTGACATAGGAAGTTTCCCAAGTCAACGCCGCATTCGAAAGAGCACGTTGCGCCATACCGACCTGCAAGGCGTTGTTCAAGACATAATTAGAGGCCTGATAATACAACTGATAGTCATAGTTTCCCACAGCATTGTTTCCTAACGAGCCATACGAGGCGCGGATTTTCAACTGGTTAAGCCATGAGATATCTTTCATGAAAGCTTCCTGTTCCATACGCCAGCCCAAAGAGAAAGAAGGGAAATAGCCCCAACGATATTTCTTGGCAAAACGGGAAGAGGCATCGGCACGAAGATTGGCTTCCAACAAGTATTTTTCATCCCAGTTCAAATTGACCCGGCCAAAAAATGAACGCATAGCCCAATTGGAATAGGTTCCGGTTGCAGTAGCATTGGCAGTGGCAGCATTCAACTCCGTCAATTCAGAGGATGTCAAATTTTCTTTGGAGGCCTCAAACCAGTTGTTACGGTAGGCTTCCTGACTGGCTCCGACCGTTGCTTGAATGTTCAACCGGTCGATCTCGGTTTCATATCTGACCAGCCCGTCCATATTGTTACGGACAGTCTTATTATTGCGGTTGATAACTTTCGGAAACTCCAGTTCCGGCAATCTGCAACGTATTGTCATACAAGTTCCACAAATCATGGAAAACCGGCTGTTGATACAGGAACTGGTCGGAAAAAGCATACGTATAAGATCCTTCAATCGTCAAACCTTTAGACGGCCTCAGCTGGGCATAAAAACGAGAAACGATATTATTGGTCGTACGATTTCCTTTGACGTCGTTCAACATCTTCAAGACATTGTTGGAGCTACTCTGCGGGTCGTCTTCCGGATTGTTTACACCACCATACCGGCCATCAGGTGCCTGATAGCAGATACCCGGTGTGGTAGCTTGCATGTAGGTATAGAAATTGTCATTCGATTCTGTCTTCAACAACCCTAACTCCTCTTTTCCACGCGTACCGTAAGCATTGACACCAATAGTAAACCAATCTTTGACTTCCGCGTCCAAATTGACACGGGCACTATAACGTTCATACCCGGAATTTTCCATAATACCGGGATTGTTCATGTAATTACCGGATATATAATAGTGAATCTTGTCAGATCCTCCATTGATATTGATTGTATGGTTCTGCATCCATCCAGTCTGAAATAGAGCGTCCTGCCAGTCAGAGTTCGGATATTTGACAGGATCACTGTTACCAGCCGCCCGCCATTCATCGATTTTCTCTTGACTGAAGATCGCGGGGAGGTCGCTATTGAGTTGCCCTTCGTTATACAATTCCATATAATCGGCATAATTGGAAACCAAGTCGATACGGTTCGCCACTTTCTGCATTGTGACATAACCATTATAAGATATTTTCGCTTCACCCGATTTCCCCCTACGGGTAGTGATCAGAATGACACCGTTTGCCGCACGGGAACCATAAATGGCAGACGAAGCAGCATCCTTCAATACCGAAATGCTTTCTACGTCTTGCGGGTTGATATTATTCATGCTGGCTTCCACTCCGTCGATGATTACTAACGGATTGGAATCATTTAACGTACCCTGCCCACGTACACGGATCGTTGCCCCATCGTTACCGGGACGTCCACCATTACCGGCTGTTACAGAAACACCGGGAGCCATACCGGCAAGTCCAGCGGAGAGAGAAGTGATCGGACGGCTGTCTACCATCTTGCTCATATCGACAGAAGTGACCGCACCGGTCATATTCACCTTCTTTTGCGTACCATATCCCACAACCACCACTTCATCCAAAGCCTGTGAATCTTCTTTCAGCAGAACCGTGAAAGAGGTCTTTCCGTTCACCGGAATCGCCTGATCTATATAACCGATGTAAGAAACGACTAGTACGGCATTCGAGGATACCTGCAAAGAAAAATGTCCTTCCATATCTGTAACCGTCCCGTTCGTAGTTCCTTTTTCCACTACGTTGGCGCCAACTACCGGACCGAGAGCATCCTTCACTATTCCCGTAATCGTCACTTTCTTTTGCTGAGACAATGCTACAGCATACTTTTCCATCACTTCTTCCCCGGCACTAACCGGATTGGCCAGGGTAACTCCTGTCGACAAGAATAGTGTGGCCATTCCTGCAAACACCGTTTTCCTAAAGAAAGGAATGTTTAAATCATTCATCATTAATAGGTAGATTTAGATTAATAAATTTTGATAAACTCCGGAAGCAAATGTAGCCGGGCATAAAAAAACGGACTTATACTTAGCGTCCGTTTCTTATGTACACATAGTCCAAATAGAAGATTTAACTATTTGAATATAAACGATTAGCAATTCGATATGTTTTTTACTGCTCTTTCTTTCTGAATTGAGCAGGCGATACTCCGAACTTCGCTTTAAAGCATCGACTAAAATATACCGTTGAGGAAAACCCTAACCGATCCGATATTTCATTCACCAACAAATCCGGCTGTTCCCGTAATAAGGTTGCCGCACGGTTGATGCGTTGGTTTTGCATAAATTCACTAGGAGTCATTCCGGTCAGGTTCTTGACTTTTGTAAAGAACGAACTACGCCCCATATTCAACTCGCGGGCAAGAGCATTGACATCAAAGTCCGGTTCTCCCATCCGCTGATCGACGATCTCCACAATCCGGTTCAAAAGTTGTTGATCCAATGAAGTCGTAGCCAGCAACTGCACATCAAAGTCAACTTGCTTAGTCAACTGGGACTTCAACAACAAACGGTTCCGGATCAAATTATTGCAGCGCATCAACAATACTTTTGCATGGAAAGGTTTGCTGATATAATCATCCGCTCCCTGTTGAAGTCCCTCTATATTATATTCGACAGAATCGAGAGCTGTAAGCAAAACAACCGGAATATGGCACAAATCGATATTATTCTTGATTTTCATACACATCTCCATACCACTCATCAAAGGCATCATAACATCACTGACAACCAAATCCGGTTTTTCCTCGTTCGCCTTCCTCAATCCTTCTTCCCCATTCCTGGCTAATATAACCTGATAGAAAGGAGCAAAAAGCGCATTTAATATCTGTAACAGCTCTTCATTGTCCTCAACAATCAGAACTTTATAAGAGCCAGCCTTCAAACCGGGAAAAGCTTTCTCCATTTCTTCATATTCTTCAGAAGAAATAGAATCCGGCAAGGATTCTTCCTTGATCATCGGTTCGTCCGGACTTTCCAAAAGAATCGCATTCTTATCATTCTCAAAATGAACATTTCCCCTTAATAACGTAACTGTAAATATCGTTCCATAACCGACCTGGCTCTGCACCGCAATATCCCCATGATGAAGATGAATGATATTTTTACTTAAAGCCAGTCCGAGCCCCGTACCAGGATTAGCTCCTGCTACCTGTTTCCCGTTTTCGGCCTGATAAAAGCGGTCAAAGATATGCGATACATCATCTGCCGAAAGCCCGATACCCGTATCGATTACTTTTATACAAACTTCATTTTCATCCGAAGATACATACAATTCTACTGTACCTCCCGGCTTCGTGTATTTAAATGCGTTTGACAAAAGATTGTAAAACACTTTCTGCAACTGATTGGAATCAAACCATAACAGTAGATTCTCCTCTGCATTCTGAAAATTAAATGTAATAGATTGTTGAGTCGCCAACTCACAATACGAAAGATAAATATCTTTCAGAAATGGAATCAAGTTCTGTTCGCAAACATGCAACGAAACATAATTTTGTTCTAACTTTCTGAATTCCAACAACTCGGAAATCATATTCCGCATCCGGTTTGCATTCTTGCTGATCTTAATAATCCGGTTATACAAGGTCGGAGAAAGAGAGGAACTCTGAAAAAGCATATCTATCTGACTGATAATAAGAGTTAGAGGTGTCCGGAACTCATGGCTGATATTGGTAAAGAAACGTAGTTTCGCCTGGTTCAACTCTTCGTTACGCTCTTTCTCTTCCCGTTCCTTTTCAAGGGATAGCGCCAGTTTGCGCCGGGCATTCAAAATCCGTACAGTGAGATAAGTAATCATAAAAGTTGTCAGGACATATAATACCCACGCCAACCCGTTTTATACCAGGGTTGGGCGATCTGGATATCCAGAGATATTTCACGATGGTTCATCAAATGCCGGGACAGATTCTTTTCACGAACCAGCAATGTATATTTACCGGGGTCCAGGTTCGTATAATAAATACTGGAAGAAGAGGTGGAAACCCAATCATCGTCAAAACCAACTAATCGATATTGATATTCATTATTTTTTTGGATATCAATATAATTGGTTGTGGCAAAGTTTATAATCAGGTTGTTTTGCTTATAGTTCAATCGGATAGATTCGCTGAAAGGAAAAGCCTCCTTTAGTATGCCTCCCGAGACAGCTCCCGGATAGATTCTTTTATTATGAATATACAGCTCCGAAAAATATAAGGAGTAATTCTTTTCCGTCTTATCAAGATCTTCCCGATAAAAAGAGGTCAGTCCGTCATTCCCTCCGATAAAAAGTTCATTATTCCGGCACACCAGAATCCCGCAACCATCCGCAATGGACGTGATCGGTAAGTTCGCCCCCAACGTCGCAAACCGGGCATTTCCACTGAAAGGATTCAGGAAAGTAACCCCCTTATCACTGGTCACCAGCAGCTCTTCCGAATTGGTCTCTGCGACATTGTAACAATAATTGCTCAATAGATGTCCGCTTTCCTGAGAATAATGGATAAAAGAATCGGTCTGTTTGTCATACCGATACAGGCCACCTCCCAAAACCACGAAATAGATATCCCCCGCGCGAGTAGTCATGATCCGTTTAGGTTCGAACTGGATTCCATAACGGGGCAAAGCATAATGTTTCTGATTATCCGGATGGGCCAGCTCCATCTTGTATAAAGAAGTCCCAATCAAAATCCATAGATTCTCTTCCCTATCGATCGTAAAGCTTTGAGCATTTCTGCATATCCATTGGAACCGGTCCGTATCAAGATCCATGACAAAAGTTCCGTTCATCGCGCTTACATACAGCTTATCGTTATGAATCATCGTATGGAAGATAATACCGTCCGGTTTTATGTCTCCTTCCCTGTAATCATTCAGGTAGTTATGAAAAATACCGGTCTTTATATCGTAGCGGGTAAGCCCTCCATGATGCGTGCCGATATACAGACGGTTCCGCTTTCCGTCATACGCAATGCATTTCAGGTTATTCTGCAATACGGAATTACGGTGACCTGCAGTGAAATATTTAAAGGTTCGTGTTTTACGATCCATGAAGTTCAATCCTCCCCCTTCAGTACAAATCCAGATGTTTCCTTCTTTATCTTCCGCCAGATTCCCGACAAACGAATAATTCAGGCATTCCTTCCGCAAAGGGTTATCCGTATAATGAGCGAATATTTCCCTTTCTGCATTAAAATAGTTCACACCTCCATAATAGGTTCCTACCCATATGGTTTCCTGTGCATCTATATAAACAGAGAAAACAGAAGAATGTGACAGGCTACCTGGCAAATGATCCTGTTGATATACTGTAAACTGGTCCGTATAAGGGTTATATTTATGCAGTCCCATAAAAGTGCCGAACCAGATATTCCCAAACCGATCTTCAGCAAAGCTCCGTATTTGACTATTCTTTATATGGAAAGGTGCGGAATTACTTTCCGAATACCAGGTGATTCGTTCGTCTTGTGTGATCCTGTATAAACCACCGGTACGGCAACCGGCCCATATCTCGCCAGTAGAACTTTCAAATAAGCGATAAAATTCAGGTCCTTCAATCAGACAACGGACTTTTTTATCCTCTTCAATTACATACAGGCCTTCATAAGTCCCGATCCAAATCTTCTTCCCCGAGATCAGCAGGCTGGATATACCGGGAGTGTTTGTCTTCGCATAAAGTTGCAGACTATCTCCTTTTTCATCATACCGGCAAACCATATCATCGTACCCCGTCCATATATCACCATCGGCCGAGGTTATCGTTTTCGCCTTACAACCGCTAACAACACAAAATTTCTCTCCCCGTATATCATACCTCACCAACGAATCGCAAGTCCTAAAGAAAATATCCCCTTGCCTGTTTCCAGTAAGATGATCACATTCATGTCCGAGTAAAACATTTATAGAGCTTTCCGGGTCCAGATTCTCCCAGCCTTTATACACCCGCATCCGTTCCCCGTCATAGATACTGACACCTTCGCGTGTACCGAACCACATACGTCCCAGGCAATCCTGATAAATCGACATCACAGAGACCTGCGACAAGCCGTCACTCATGCCAAGATGTTTAAAATAAACCGGATAGACCACTTGGTGTATAAACACAAAACACAACAACAGTAGCAGCTTTTTCATATCTTATTTATACAAACTGATAAAATAGTTTTCTCGTTCCTCAACACAAAGATACGGATATTTACATGATATCATATTCGGACAAGCAAAATACCATCTTTACAACCCTTATTAAATAAGGGACCGAGTCGGGATTTTTGATATTCTGGCTTTCATCCAATATCACATACTTGAAGGGATAGTTTTCCAGCAATTCAATTATCTCGGCGCAGCAGTCCGTAAGTCGTCAATATTACCGGATAGCGGTCAAATTTCTTCCACGACTCACGACTCCTCTGGTCCCCTGCATATTCATATACCCGCAAGGAACTGAACCGTTGTATCTCTCTTTTCCAATTAGGAAGCAGGGAGGCCGGAACGACAATAAGAGAGGCTTGCACCTTATCCGGCTGTACGGTGACCCGCACCGGGGAGACAAAGTTTTCCTCTTCTTCCCCGCTAAAAAGAGAAGCATCTTGCGCACACAAAACAAGTACCAGTTTCTTCCTTTGCAGCGAGATCAAACGTCCTTCCAATTCACAGTCTACTGCATAGCGAAAAACTTGTTCTGTCAGTTCAAACCTGAACGGATAGTTTCGACAGGAACGCGTTAATGGTTCGTTCCTTCGAAAAGATCTCCCGGGAATTTTCTTTCATTTTCATCCATACGCACTTGCTCCTTATTGTCATATTCCTTAAAAAAGCCATTGGTTCAAATCGAAACTACTACCGCGTCTAATTCGATTTTCTACCCCATCTAATTCAAATTTACCCGCAAGGATAATATTTTTTTAACAAACATATATTTTTAAGCAAACCGTTGCCAATTAATCATTTAAGCGCACATTTCCGCCTTTCAAGGGGATATTGTATTTTTCCTCGTAAACTTGGAACTCTTTTTTTACAAATCCAATCTCTTTCATTATCTTTGCCATACTGAGCAACAATCTCCGTTCGCATGAAAAACATAGTTGTATTTGTTCTTTTATCCATAGCTTTTTTTTCTTGCAGGGAAAATCAGGTCGCTTCGGAACAGATGGATCGGGCGGAAACGTTACTGCCGGTCTATCCGGATAGTGCATACGTGATATTGGAAGGCGTAGAACTACCGGACAAACTGAACGAACGGCAGTTCGCCCGTTGGTGCATGCTGTATTGCCGGGCGGCAGACAAACTATTTAAAGACATGCTCTACGCCGAACAGCTCGACCGCGCTTTAGGTTGGTACAAAAGCCACGGAACGGCAGAAGAGCAGGCTTGGATTGGCCTGTATTTGGGACGTTCGTTTGTGGAAGACAAATTGTTTATCCCGGCAACTAAGGCTTATTCGGAGGCGTTAAACTTGGCAAAGAAGAAACATTTATATAATGTAGCCGGATATATTTGCAGTTATATGGCAGACTTGTACACCTACACCGGACAAGGCTCCGAAGAACGGCGGAAGTATGAAGAGGCTGCTGATTATTTCAAAAAAGCCGGCAATATACGAAGCTATGCGTTTGCCTTGCGGGACATTAGCATAACATGGGTATTCGAGGACTCTTTGTCACTAGCACTTGAACTAATGTTGAAAGCGGATTCGATCGTTACCGGAATGAACGATTCGGTCGGGATAGCATCGATTGCCAACGGACTGGGGAATATTTATGAGCACTTGGACCAAATAGACAAGGCGAAATCCTATTTTTTCAGGAGTTTGGCTTATGACACAACAGAACAGGCACCTACCTATATGGCCTTAAGTCATATGTTTTTAAATAGCAATTTATTGGATTCTGCACGATTTTACATAGAAAATACAAATCTAAAAAGTAGAAATCCATACGTCTATTCAGATCGTTTATATACAAAATATATGATTGAAGAAGAAAGTAATAATCCTTTAGAAGCGTTACAATATTTAGAACAATATTGCGAAGCACAAGACTCTCTATATGATGTACAAAAGCAAGTCGATATCATCGATGCCGAGAAACGACATAACTCATTAACCGTTCTTCAGCAAAACCAAAAATTATATTCCACCATCTATGCATTAAGTGGGTTGATTCTTGTTATCTTCCTAACGGGTATTTTATTCCATTTATACAAAGACCGGAAAAGATTGGATAAAATCAACAAACAACAACTACTATTAGATGAGAAAGAGCTATTGTTAACCAAATTAGAAAGTGAAATCAAGCAAAACGAAATAGTAAATCTTCATATAGTTAAGAAAGAAACTCCGCAAATCCACGAAAAAATGATCCAAGCCAAAAAGGAAATCCTCATGCTGAAATGCGAAAAACTACAGTATTCTTCCCTTTTTCAAGAGTTGAAAGAACGCGCAAACGACAAGAAAAAATATGGACAAACGCTTTCCGAACAAGATTGGGAGAACTTAAAAGAACAGATTGACTCCGCTTGTCCGAACTGGCAGACAGCCATACAAGATGTAGAAACTTTGAAAAAGGCCGAGATAGAAACCTGCTACCTTAGTTTCTTGAATATCAGCATAAAATCAGAAGCCATGCTTTTAGGCATCAACCCGGATTCTGCCAATAAACGCAGGCTTAGAACTCGCCAATCACTTGGACTGACCAATTCTAAAACGGGTATTTACGAGTTTATCATCCGAAAGACATTAGAAAATATCGTAATTTAGCCCAGACCATTTCATTTTGCATTTCTATTGATACATAAGCCATTAAAGTCTTTTGTCCATATAAATTCAGGCTTGTCCATATACTTTTTGACCACTTTTTGACTTATCAAAACTGACCTTTACCTTTGTCTAAAATTTTTGATTACAATGAAAAAGATCTTATTTTTATTTTTGTTCGTTTCAACCACCGTGTTCGCCCAGACCGAACACGGCCTGTTGGTCGGTGGCGGTGTTGGTTTTCCGATGCAGGACAGTCGTAAATCAGATTGGAACACATCTAATCTCGGTTATAACCATGATTTGAAAGGTAATGGTATGATCGGCTACCGTGTCCGTTTCCTGCCCGAACGCAAATCTTTTTTTGACTTGGATGCAACGATCGGATTCCAAGGTATGAGCACGTACCAATATTCCCCTTTCTTTGAAGGAGATGGGGATGGAAATTATGGAGGAGGAAAAGACGGCAAAAGTTTCACCGATTTCATCATGCCGATCTCCGTTGCCGCCAGTTGGAACTATCGCCTTACCGACAAATTCCATTTCGGCTTGGGGGTAGCTCCGACATTATATGTACAACCTCAAGCCGTATTCGATCTCTCCATAATGGCTAAAGCCGGTTACCGGTTGAGTAAACATTGTGAATTGGGACTCTCCTATCAATATGGTTGTTTGAACACACTGAAACACTTCAACGACGGTCCGGCACTCGGACGCCGGGGGCATTTGTCTGATTTGATGCTATCGGTGTACATTCCGTTTGTTATCAAATAAAAACGACAATAATCAACCCTTTCCCATGTCGGTAGAAAAAGCCCTCCTTTTCGTTTTTTAGAACGGGAAAGGGCTTTTCCCCGACACTCACCAGAAATACTTACCTATTTGTTCCGGATCGCCCGGGAAAGCCCCAGCACAGGAAACAGCGGGCTTGCAACAGAATCCTGCCTACAAATGTCAGTTTGCCGCCATCCGAATGTCGGCAAATTGTCAGATTCCAGACTGTCATTCAACGAATTCTTTTTAATATATTTCTAATCTCTTCCACACAATTTATAGCGTATCAGGGCGTTGGTATTAAACGTAAATGCTTACCTTTGCGGCCGACTGTCCGCGTGAGGATACAGAGTTAAGACAATTAATTATTACACTTTATACAAAGTATGGGAAAGTATAAATTGATCAACAACGTGTTGGGCTGGATCGTCTTTGCGATCGCTTCAACCGTCTATTTGATGACTATGGAACCCACTGCCAGTTTCTGGGATTGCGGTGAGTTCATTTCTTCAGCTTACAAGCTGGAAGTAGGGCATCCCCCCGGAGCACCGTTCTTTATGTTGACAGCCAACCTGTTCACACAACTTGCATCCGACCCGTCCACAGTGGCAAAGATGGTAAATACGATGTCCGCCTTATTTAGCGGACTGACGATCTTGTTCCTTTTCTGGAGTATCACCCATCTTGCACGCAAGATTATTGTGAAAGACGGAGAAGAAGCATCTTTAGGCCAGATGATTACCATTATGGGTAGCGGTCTGGTCGGAGCACTGGCTTATACATTCAGTGATACGTTCTGGTTCAGTGCCGTGGAAGGGGAAGTGTATGCCTATTCATCACTCTTTACAGCCGTTGTTTTCTGGCTGATTCTGAAGTGGGAGGCTACCTACGACAAACCGCATGCAGACCGCTGGATCGTACTGATCGCTTATCTGATGGGGTTGAGTATCGGTGTCCACTTGCTGAACTTGCTGTGTATTCCGGCTATCGTGCTGGTATATTATTATAAGAAATTCCCGAATCCTACGATGAAAGGTACGTTGGTTGCCCTGCTCGTTTCCTTCGCTATCGTTGCGCTGATGATGTATGGTGTCGTACAGGGGCTGGTCGAGGTTTGCGGCTATTTCGAACTGTTGTTTGTCAATGTATTAGGCATGCCTTACAATTCCGGAGTATTTGCTTATGTGATCATTGTGGCAGGCGTATTGATCTGGTCTATCAGGGAAACCATGCGCGACGAGATCCATCCGACACGCATGAAAATCGCTTTCATCTTGTCGATCGTATTGATCGGTATTCCGTTTATCGGTAGCGGTTATGTGTTGGCGGTCATTCTGACTGCTGCATTGAGTCTGTACCTATTCAGGAGCAAGAAGGTGGATATTAAGACACTGAATACGGTTTTAGTCTGCCTGATGGTAGTTGTTGTGGGCTATTCTTCGTATGCACTGACACTGATCCGTGCAACGGCCGACACGCCGATGAACCAGAACGCACCGAGCGATATCTTTACGTTGCGTACCTATCTGGCACGTGAACAGTATGGTAAAGTTCCGCTCCTCTACGGACAGACCTACGTCTCGGAAGTACAGCGCGAAAATCAGGGAGGAAGTTGCGTGCCTGTCACGACAGAAGGCGAACCGACCTGGAGCCGCGTGATCAAGAAGGACAAAAACGAAAAGACCGTTATTATGTGTCCCGCACCGACCAGGAATACAAATATGTCGACGAGCTGAACATGTTGTTCCCGCGTATGTATAGTTCCGACCCGCGCCATGTACAAGCCTACAAGGATTGGGCGCAGGTAAAAGGGCAACCGGTGAAATATAACTATTGCGGAGAAATGAAGAGCGTAATGAAACCGACATTCGCGGAAAACCTGAGGTTTTTCTTCTCCTACCAGTTGAACTTTATGTACTGGCGCTACTTCATGTGGAACTTCTCCGGCCGTCAGAACGACATCCAGGGAAACGGCGAGGTGCTGAACGGCAACTGGATTACCGGTATTCCGTTTATTGACGAAGTCCTGGTAGGTCCGCAAGAAGATATGCCGTTCGATATTGTGAACAATAAAGGACACAATGTTTACTATATGCTGCCGTTGCTGTTAGGTATTTTAGGTTTGCTGTTCCAGGCTTATTCGGGCGAAAAAGGAATCCAGAGTTTCTGGGTGACTTTCTTCCTGTTTTTCATGACTGGTCTGGCTATCGTTCTGTATCTGAATCAGACGCCATATCAGCCGCGTGAACGAGACTATGCGTATGCCGGATCGTTCTATGCGTTCTGTATCTGGATCGGGTTCGGTGTCGCGGCACTGGCAAAGGGACTGGAACGATACGGCAAACTGAATCCGGTCATCGCCGGATCGGTGGCAACCGTGCTCTGCCTGTTCATCCCTATTCAGATGGCCGGACAAAACTGGGATGACCACGACCGTTCAGGCCGCTATGTCTGCCGTGATTTCGGTTCTAACTATCTGGAATCCTGTGAGCCGAACGCCATCATCTTCACCAACGGCGATAACGACACATTCCCTTTGTGGTATGCCCAGGAAGTAGAAGGTGTCCGTACCGATGTCCGCGTATGTAACACCAGTTATCTGCAAACAGACTGGTACATCGACCAGATGAAGAAACAGGCTTACGAGTCCGCTCCGCTACCTATCACCTGGACACGCGACCAGTATATACAAGGAACCCGCGATGCAGCTTATGTATTCCCGCTGACAAAAGATTCGATCGACCTGAACACGGCCTTGAACTTTGTCCGCAGCGATGATCCTAAGTTCAAGAAGATTCCGGGTATTAACCAGGAACTCGATTATATCCCGGCTGACAAACTGTACTACAAAGTCGATTCCATCGCCGGAGCCAAAATCTTAGGCGGCAAGACAGACGGCATGGTAGACCAGATGATGATCAACCTCGCCGGAAAGAATGCACTGGGTAAACAAGAACTGACGATCCTCGACATGTTGCAGACCAACAATTTCGAACGTCCTATGTACTACGCGATCACGGTCAGCCCGGATCAGTTCGTCAATCTGGACGGTTACTTCGAACAGACCGGTCTCGCTTATCAAGTCGTTCCGAAAAATGCCAACAAGGCTGTCAACACCGACAAAATGTATGACAACGTGATGAACAAATTCAAATGGGGCGGCGTGGATAAACCGGGTGTTTACATCGACGAAAATGTAATGCGCATGTGTAAGAGCTACCGCATGATGTTGTTTAACAAACTGGCAGAAGCATTGGTGAAAGAAGGCAAGAACGACAAGGCTTTGGAAGTCCTGGACAAATGTATGCAGGTGTTGCCGCCGGAAAATGTCCCGCTCGACTACACGGCTCTTTCAACCGGCGAATTATATTACGTACTGGGCCAGAAAGAAAAAGCAGCGGAAATATTCACAGGTATTGCCGATAACATGATGCGTAACATAAACTGGTATTTCCGCTTGAACCCGATGCAGTTGTCATCCGTGGAAACAGAACTGTTACAAGACATGCAGGTTTTGAATCAAGTATTGTTAATCAACAAACATTACAACCCCGAATTCAACAAGAAATACCAGGAAGAGTTTGACAACTACCGTATGGCTTACGAATCGGCAGGACGCAGAGAATAAATATGTTTATAGAGCAACCGCCCTGGTTTTACAGGGCCCTGTTTCCGGGGGTAACCTGGCGGATTCCGGCAAAGAAGAAGTGTGTATATCTCACCTTCGACGACGGCCCGATTCCCGAGGTTACCCCTTGGGTATTGGATATATTAGACAAATATGGTGTGAAGGCAACCTTCTTCTGTGTCGGAGACAATGTCCGCAAACATCCGGACATCTACCAGATGGTACTGGACCGGGGGCATCGTGTGGGCAACCATACTTTCAACCATATTCAAGGCATCCGCTTCTGGACCAAGAACTATCTGGCAAATGTGGAAAAGGCTGCCGAATATATAAAAAGCGACTTGTTCCGTCCACCTCACGGACACATGCGTTTCCCACAGGTGGTATGGCTGCGGAGGCATTACCGGATCATCATGTGGGACGTGGTGACACGCGATTATAGTCCGCACATGACACCGAACGGTGTCTTCAACGTGGTGAAGAACTATACCCGCAACGGTTCCGTAATCGTCTTTCACGACTCGCTGAAAGCCGAACGCAATATGCGCGAAGCAATGCCCCGAGCTATCGAATGGCTACAGGAACAAGGGTATGAGTTCAAAGTGTTTTAATATGCTTCCAGCTTCCGAAATAAAAGAGAAAGCAAAAGAGATCGGCTTCGATGCCTGCGGAATCGCACAAGTGGCGACCGCAGACAGCGAAGCCTTATTTTTTGACAAATGGCTGAAGGAAGGTAACCATGCAGGGATGGCGTACATGGAGAACCACCGCGAAATACGGCTTAATCCCGCCAGATTGGTAGAAGGAGCCAAGACAGTCATATCTGTGGCGTTGAATTATTATCCGGAGCAGAAACTTCCACCTGAGGCACCCCATATCGCCTACTACGCCTACGGGAAGGATTACCATCTCGTCGTCAAAGAGATGTTGAGCGAGCTATGGACCGCCCTGTTCCCGCGCTCCGCGCGGGAACAGGGCGGGAAAGGTATGGATCGCAACGGGCAGTTCTTTTGCGATCCGGCGCGGGGCGCGGGAACGGGACAGGCAGACGTAACAGCCACCCGCTTTTTCACCGACTCCGCTCCCATCCTCGAACGCTATTGGGCCTGGAAAGCCGGACTGGGCTGGATCGGGAAGAACACGAACCTGATTATTCCCGGAAAAGGTTCTTTCTTTTTCTTGGGAGAAATCGTCACTACCCTCGAGGCGGATCATTACGACACACCACAGAAGAACCGTTGCGGCAGTTGCAGCCGTTGCCTGGAAGCCTGCCCGACAGGAGCACTGGAAGGTCCATGCCATCTGAACGCCCGAAAATGCCTCTCCTATCTCACCATCGAAAACCGCGGAGAAATCCCTGCCGAACAAGCCGTTCGCCTCGGCAGCCGCCTTTACGGTTGCGACACCTGCCAGGAGGTCTGCCCTTGGAACCGTTTCGCCCGCCCGACTCGGATAGAGGCATTCCGTCCGAAACCGGCTTTGCTTTCTCTTCGAAAAGAGGATCTAAAGGTCTTTTCCCGTGAAGAATATAATCGTATATTTGCCAAATCAGCGGTCAAAAGAGCCAAATACGAAGGATTAATACGAAACATACATAACTTAAAAGATTAATACCATGAGAAGGACATTGAAAACCCTACCCCCATGTCTCGTCGCATTCCTGTTGATGCTAACAGTCGCATTTGCAGGTAATGCACAGGAATTACAAAAGAAATTAGAAGGGCTGAAAGGAATCAGCGGTATAGAGAAGTTGGAATCGGACCATTATGCCGAGAAATACCTCGTACGCATCACCCAGCCTGTCGACCATAAGAACCCGGTAGCCGGAACATTTACGCAACGCGTAATTGTCGCCCACGTCGGTTTCGACCGTCCGACCATATTGGTCACGGAAGGATATGGCGCGGCGTATGCCTTGAACCCACGTTATCAGGAAGAACTGTCGAAGCTGCTCGATGCCAACATGGTATTCGTAGAATATCGTTATTTCCTCGAGTCTACCCCGACCCCCTGCAATTGGGAATATCTGACGGCAGAGAATTCAGCCTACGACTTGCACAACGTCAACCAGACATTCCGAAGGCTGTACACCGGCAAATGGGTCAGCACCGGCATCAGCAAAGGCGGACAGACCACCTGCCTGTATCGTGCCTGGTTCCCGGACGACGTAGATTTCTCCGTCCCCTATGTAGCTCCCTTGAACAGAGGCGTGGAAGACGGACGCCACGAACCGTTCCTCCGCAAAGTAGGCACGAAAAAAGATCGCCGGAAGATCGAAGCCTTCCAGACTGAATATTGAAACACAAAGACGAAATCATCCCGATACTGGAAAAATTCTGTAAGGACAAAAAGCTGGTATTCCGTATTCCGATGGCCGAAGTATTGGATTATTGTGTTTTGGAATACCCGTTTGCCCTTTGGCAATGGGGGACGCCGACCAGTGTGATTCCACCGCTCACGTCCGATACACAGACACTGTTTCAGCATTTGGTCGACATCAGTAGTCCCGATTATTTTGCCGAAGATCAACCGAATATCTCCTTCTTCGTACAGGCTGCCCGCGAACTGGGTTACTACGGTTATGACACGAAACCATTGCGCAAATACCTGACAATCGACAGCAGCAAAGGATACTTGAACCGTATCATGCTGCCGAAAGAATTGGTCGACAAAGTTGAATACCGCCCCGAACTCTACCATAAAGTCCATGATTTCCTCCGTGACAACGATCCGAAGATGATCTTTATCTATGGAGAAGTGGACCCGTGGAGCGCCACCCGCGTCCCAATCTTCAAAGGTAAGGTAAACGAACAAGTCTACATCCAGCCCGGAGGTAGCCACCGTGCCCGTATCAGCAACATGCCGGAAGACATGAAGGAAAAGATACTGACGCAGATCAACAAGTGGCTGGCGGAATAAGATTTATGGGAGGGGTGTCAAAATCTCCTTGTCCCCGCACTTGATGCGGGGCCGCAAAAGGACAGACCTTATCAATCAGATTTTTATAGGGCCGGTTTTAATGCGATCCCGCGTCAAGCGCGGGAACAGGATAGTTTCGAC
>ENA-OQCB01000203-OQCB01000203.1-human-gut-metagenome-genome-assembly--contig:-NODE-203-length-29350-cov-4.599665_pt1 | contig 29350 bp, 30 predicted proteins | sample MGYA00242493_ERZ504568 | MGnify/ENA primary metagenome ERZ504568 (study PRJEB26092, sample SAMD00036229) | human gut metagenome | host: Homo sapiens | study: EMG produced TPA metagenomics assembly of...
ACTTTGGCATTGGCAGTCTTTATAGATACCTTTGCCAGCCGCCAATGTCAAAAACAAAGATAATAGAAGGAGGCATACAAATGACAAGTTATGATATACCTTATTGGAAGAAGTATACATTATCCATATATGTTTCTGAATATCCAGGCAGTTTTTCAGTCTCACTGACGATTTTTCGCAGACCACTTCCACGGCGTTCCATGTACTTCATGCGGTGGAAAAGGTCAGCAATCACGGGGTTTCGCCGCATCGAACGAATACTGTAAATATCGTATTCCTGAATTGAGCCGCCGCCAAACATACCGCCCGGAGATGTGATTTCCACCCGATCATCAAACATATCAATATGAACTTCGCTGCCAAGCACAATATAATCACGATGGATGAGTGCATTGACAAGAGCCTCTGTTACAGCTCGTTCAGCATAATCCGGTTTGTCTACTCGATACTGAGCCTCTTTAACAAATCGGACTTTAGAATTATTGCGAATAAATTCGATGCCACTTTTCAGCAAATATATTAGATTTCCCTCGTATTCCTTATCGTCCAGAGCGTCATCGAAAATGGAGCCTTTTTCCAAGCCATTCCACCGGGTACAGAACATACGGGAATTGTAAACCGTGTGTTGGTCAGTCATGAGTTTTCCAGCATTGGTCAAAAGTCCATTTTTATCAGCCAAACCAAAGGAAAAGTAATCGGATGGCTCAAAACGGAGACCAGTCCGTTCCAAATAAGTTGCTTCCAGAAGTGTGAAGCTGTGATCCTTTTTCACTGCGTCTGTTGTTAAGGTATCAAAGGACTGATTGGTTCCCTTTAAGATCAGTTCATTCACAATGTAATCAGGGGCAATTACGCTTTCATTTCCAACACGGATATATGCTTCCATCACGCCGTCTGCCTTGTAATAATATGGGGTGCTGCGGCCAGGAGAAACTTCCAGAACCAACAGATTTTTACCATCTTCCTGTAATGGTTTTAAGATGAACTGAGGTAATGGTGTGATTCGTTCCTTTATTAAGCGACTAATGGCTTCAGCATCTTTTTGAACATCAGAAAGTCCAACTGGATTTCGGTCGTCAGAGATGCCAAAGAATAAGGTGCCACCAATTCCGTTAGAAAAAGCACTCACGCTTTTCAGCCAGCTTTTGGGTTTCTTTATTTCAAGTGCAACCTTGAAATCACATTCGGTTGCTTCAGCAATTAGCTGTTCTATCATAAAATCCCTCCTTTGAGGTTATAGAATGTCTTTCCTTATTATACCCAGCGGAGAAAGTTATTGCAACGATAGAAGCAAAGAATTCAGCTAAAACAAAAATATATAAAAGGAAGTTCTTTTATTTCCGCTAAAACGAGATATAAAAAAGAGGTTATTTTGATTCTTTCGGATGCGTGATAGAACATGAAGTGTAGGTGTCATGCAAAAAAATTGAAAGACTATGTTGGATGAGGTATACTATATATAATATAGCAAAAGAGATGCCTTACAGAGGCATTTGTGAGATATAGAACAAATTACATACACGCATAAGGAGAGAATTATGTATCTAAAATACGTTCAAATTGTAAATTTCAAAAATCTCAAAAACGTACGTTTTGAGTTTGCAAAGGGAGCTAATACCATAATTGGAGAAAATGATTCTGGTAAATCCAATGCTTTAACTGCTATCAGGATTCTTCTTGATGATAATTATTATTACAATACAAAACGCCTTAAGGAAACAGACTTTTCATATGCTCTTGGTGATTGGAAAGGACATTGGATAATAATATCTGCATTTTTTGACGAAATCTCGAATGAAGATAAACACAATGAATTTTGTTCCGAGTTAACTCCTGAGCGAGAAAATATTGATTTCTTGAAATCGTATATTCGCTGTACAGATAAAGACTTTGGAACTGTTTCGCTTTTTATTCGTCCTTGTAAAACCAAAAGAATGGAATTGGCTGGAGCTACCCAAAACGGTACATTTGAATCAGTTCGATCTCAAATAAAATTAAGTGATTATGAATTCTATTATGCGGCACGTTCACAAGCGGATTTCACAGATGAAATGTATATAAGTCTATAGTTGGAGATATTTGTGCCGGGCAGTATGTAAATCCTGAAGATGATGATCAATCCGTCCTTGGTTGTAAAATAGATATCATGAATGTGTGGCAACATATATCAACAGTATTTATTGATGCCCTCCGTGATGTCGAGTCAGAGCTTAGAAAGCCGAAAAATCCTATACGCCAAATCATTGACACTATCGAGGGAGATATTAAAGAAAAGATATTGATGATATAAAGAAAAAATTTCCGATTTAAATACAAAATAGCCAATATTCCGCAAGTTTCTGATATTGGAAAGCAGGTGAACCGCAAACTACTCGAAATGATTGGCGCGATTTATTCTCCTGAAATCAAATTAGAGTCACGACTGAAAGAAGATTTTGCGACACTTGCTAGATATTTGACGATTTCTCCGTCTAATCAAACGGATATAGATTTGTTGGGGTTAGGGCATCTTAATATTCTGTATATTGCTATGAAACTAGTTGAGTTTGAAGTTAATCGTAATCGAGAACTTCTCAATATTATGATTATCGAAGAACCTGAGGCTCATATTCATACACATATCCAGAAAACATTGTTTAATAATCTCCAAGTTGCACATACCTATACGCAAGTTGTGATGTCCACACATTCAACCCATCTTTCTGAAGTTTCATATATTGAAAAAATAAATGTAATGAAGAAAGTTGATGAACAGACATCGCTTGTAATGAAGCCTACCAATGGGTTGGATCGATTTGGAACCGATGTTTTAGAATGTAAGGGAATTTCTTTCTCGAAAATTCTATCAAGATATTTAGATGCAAAACGAAGTGTTTTATTGTTTTCTAAAGGAGTCATATTGGTTGAGGGGGATGGTGAAGAAATACTGATTCCAGCGTTGGCCAAAAAAGTTCTTGGAGTGTCCCTTGATGAGATGGGAATTGGTCTGATTAACATTGGAAGTGTTGGATTTGAAAATGTTGCATGTGTTTTTGACGAATCACGATTACAGCGAAAGTGCTCCATTGTGACAGATTTGGATGTAGTTGTTGATGGAGCCAAAAAGTCAAACCAGACTGCAATGAATCGAGGTGAATCACGAAGAGAAAAGTTATCCCAGCTTTTTGATGCAAATCCTTATGTTAGCATATTTTATGCGCCGCATACACTTGAAGTTGATTTTGCAAGCGAAGAAAGCAATAAAGATTTTGTGTACTCAGTCATAAGGAGCATGTATAAAGATGCTGCTGTGATAGAGAGACATATTTCAACTATTAAGTCAGGAACAGAAGCGGAACGATATGATTCCGTAATGACTGTTGTAAACAATATCAAAAAGGGTTGGTATGCAACATTGCTTGCTGAGGCAATTGATGCTCGTGCTGTAATACCGATGTATATTCTTGATGCAATTGTATTTGCAGCAAAGGACATTTTGTCTGAGAAATTATTATGGAAAATGGTACAATACTCTTTTGAACAATATAACCTAGATAGTGACTTTGATGATTTAAAAGTAGCATTTAAAGAAGCAAAGAGATTAAAAGGAATTCAAGAGACCATTAAAAAATTCTGTGATGAATTTCCAGATGATATGGTTTCACTATTTATAACTAAGGCAGGTGGTTTAAATGTTTGATAGTATGGGGAGTATACTTGAGGCGCTTTCACCAGAACAGCAGATTGCATGTACGGCCCCCAATAATATTTTGTTGACTGCTTGTCCTGGAAGTGGAAAAACGCGTACTCTCACACATCGATTAGCATACCAAGTGCTCCGAGACCCAGATTCAAAGAAGATAAAAATAGCGATTACATACACTAATCGTGCGGCTGAAGAAATTATTAATCGCTTAGAAGGTATGAACATTGATCAGTCAAGCATTTGGGCAGGTACCATTCATCAATTTTGCATGCATTTTATTATTCGTCCTTATGCCATGTATTCAAAGAAACTGTGTAAGGGGTACCGAATTATAGATGATTATTCTAAAAAAGCGTATGGGCGGGAGATAGCTGAGAGATTGGGAATGCATCTCAGCTATTATGATGATCCTTTTCAATATGAGAATGTTAGGACAGAGTATAAACATGTATTGGAGGAAAGGAAAGAAATCGATTTTGATGCGATTCTCTTGATTTCTGAAGAATTATTATCTTCGTGTGTGTTTATTAGCTCAAATATAGCGTCGGTTATAAGCAGCATTTTGGTGGATGAATTTCAAGATACAAATGAACTTCAATACTTGATATTATCAAATATTTATAAAGCAAATAAGTCAATAACTTTAATGTTTGTAGGGGATGTCAATCAAGCTATTTATAGTTCTTTAGGAGGTGTAGCAAAAGGCAAGAAAGAATTGGAAATTCTTTACGAAATAAATTTTGATTCTCTGTCACTTAAAGGATGTTATCGTTCTACTCAGAGATTGGTGGATTTGTATAGCAGATTTGAAGTCTCAAAAACTGACGCATACTCAGTTGCAAAATATAAAGATGAACTTGGTGAAATACATTTTTTTGATTCTGTTTATTATACAGATTTAGCATCTAAAATTGCAGAACTAATAAAAGAAGAACTTGAAAAAGGAACAAAGGCAGAGGAAATTTGTGTTATTGCACCTCAATGGTTTATGCTGTTTGATCTTTCGGGGAAACTACGCTTACTACTCCCTGATATTCCGTTTGACGCACCAGATATTTCTCCGATAAAGTATAATCCAATGAATCCTTTATTTTTGATAGCAAAACTGCTATTTATGCCTGCTGGTAAAAATGTCAAACTAAGAAAGCGGATTGCCATTGAATTTATTTCAATTATTAGGGATGATTTCAGAATTATGGTGCCAGACGATGTCTAAAGTTATGATGTCCTTTCTGCTGTTAATTGTTGCCGTCACATAGATGTGGATGGAATAACTTGTTTAGGTGTTGCAATAGAAAAAGTTTTTGCGTTATTAAATATACGCATAAGTAAGGAAGTAGCATTGTCAGAGTTAAGAGCTTCTTTTTTTGATGAAATTCACTCAAGAGTTAAGAAATATTCACTCGACACAGAGTTTGAATCAATCAGTAAGTATTTTGGAGATAAAAATGGTGTGGTAATATCGACTCTACATGGAGTTAAAGGTGAAGAATATACTACGGTTATTGCTGCTGGGTTGTTAAACGGTTATCTGCCCCATTGGGACTATATTATGAATCCAACAAAAAAATTATGTAGAAGAAATGAGACATGTAAACTTCTTTATGTTCTTTGCTCTAGGGCGAAAAAAGAACTTGTATTTATTTAGTGAATGTGGGCGAACTACAAAGAGTGGTTCGGAATATTCTTCAACAGATGAGCTATCCTTAATTGCGGATATAATCTGAAATCGAAAGTAAATGACAAAACTGAAATATGCCTACAGCGGTCTGATTTTGCAGACCGCTATTTTCTTGCGAGGAGGGATAATAATGGCAACCACAAGAATCATGCCGCTTCATGTCGGCAAGGGCCGCACAGAAAGTCGGGCGATCAGTGACATCATCGACTATGTGGCCAATCCAAAGAAAACAGATAACGGCAGGCTCATTACCGGCTATGCGTGTGACAGCCGGACTGCGGATGCAGAGTTCCTTCTGGCAAAGCGGCAGTACATTGCCGCTACCGGACGAGTGCGCGGTGCGGATGATGTGATCGCCTATCATGTGCGCCAGTCCTTCTGTCCCGGCGAGATTACCCCGGAAGAAGCAAACCGGCTGGGCGTAGAATTTGCCAAGCGTTTTACCAAGGGCAATCATGCCTTTGTGGTCTGCACCCACATAGACAAGTCGCACATTCATAATCACATTATCTGGTCATCGGTCAGCTTAGAATATGACCGGAAATTCCGAAACTTTTGGGGCAGCACCAAGGCGGTTCGGCGGCTAAGTGACACCATCTGTATTGAGAATGGACTGTCCATTGTAGAGAATCCGAAACCTCACGGAAAGAGCTATAACAAATGGCTGGGCGATCAGGCAAAGCCCTCTCACCGAGAGCTGCTTCGTGTGGCGATTGACAACGCATTATCACAAAGTCCTGCTAATTTTGAGGAGCTACTGAAGCTGCTGAAAGAGTCCGGCTGTGAAGTATCAAAGCGTGGAAAATCGTATCGCCTGAAGCTCCCCGGTTGGGAGAAAGCCGCCCGCATGGACAGCCTGGGCGAAGGATATGGATTGGAAGATTTGCAGGCGGTTCTTTCCGGTAAGAAAACGCATACCCCACAAAAGAAAATGGTTGCACAGGCAGAGCCGCCGAAGGTCAATCTGCTGGTGGACATTCAGGCAAAATTGCAGGCAGGAAAAGGTGCCGGGTATGCGCGTTGGGCCAAAGTTTTCAATCTGAAGCAAATGGCGCAGACTATGAATTACCTGTCAGAGCATAACCTGCTGGAGTATGCGGTTTTGGAAGAAAAGGCTGCGGCTGCCACGGCACATCACAATGAACTTTCGGCGCAGATCAAAGCGGCTGAAAAACGCATGTCAGAGATTGCTGTTTTGCGTACTCACATCGTAAATTATGCCAAGACCCGTGAGGTCTATGTGGCATACCGCAAGGCAGGCTACTCTAAGAAATTCCGGGAGGAACATGAGGAAGAAATTCTGCTCCACCAGGCTGCTAAGAATGCCTTTGATGAGATGGGAGTCAAGAAGCTGCCCAAGGTCAAAGAGTTGCAGACAGAGTACGCGAAATTGCTGGAAGAAAAGAAAAAGACCTATGCCAAGTACCGGCGTTCCCGTGAGGAAATGCGGGAGCTTTTAACGGCAAAGGCTAATGTAGATCGAGTGATGAAAATGGAGGTGGAACAGGATGCTGAAAAAGAAAAAGACCACGGCCAGCGGTAAGCTGGTCCTGGTCAAAAGCGTTCGCAGAACGCGCAGCCACAGAATGAAATTCTGTGTTCAAAGGGGCTTGGGGGCGCTGCCCTCAACAAGCAAGCGGAGAGGAAAATCACGGAGGGATTTTGCGCTCTGCGGGTCGGTGTGTATTAACACCGGCATTGCTTGCCAATTTTTACCCGGAAATGAAAGGAGCCAGTGAGGAAACAGTCAAATTTCACTCACCGGCTCAATTCGTTTCAAATTTCTCGGATAGTTCTGTTAGTTCTTTTGCGGTCTCCTGCGTATGGTGCAAGAGGGTTTCACGCATTTCTGACGGACAGCTGCAATAAAGCATCTTCATCTGACTGGCTCCCTCATCTTCTGGAGAAACATCTGGATTGATCAGAGTGTCCAGAGATAGCGGCAGCACCTTTGCCAATGCCTTCAAAATCAAATAGGATGGGTTTATTTCCCCTTTTTCGATTTTGGCGATCTGCTTTACAGATACATGACTCAGATCTGCAAGTTCTTGTTGTGTCAGGTCTTTTTTCTTTCGGGCTTCCCGTATTTTTTGCCCCAAAGCGGTCAAATCATCAATCGGCATAATCATTCACCTCAAGTATATTGTATCGTTCCGATTTGCACAAAGGAATAACCTTATTATACCGGTAGATAGGAATGATTATACTGATTAGAGGATTGAGGGTGCATCTATCATTAAAGCGTAATGGAGGATGCAAACTTACTAGTGTCCGTGACAGCATCCGACACGGTCTGAAGCAGCTATCAAAGTGTTTTTAGGATAGAACCACAAAGGGTGCAAGGTCTCATAGTACTTCTGATACAGGCGCTTCCAGCCTTGTGTTCGCAATAGAAAAGAAATATAATTTAAGATAAAACAAGACTATAAGATTTATGTAATGTGGAGAGTTTTAGACGGAAAGGAGTTTTCTCTAAAACGAGATAAATACTCCTATGTAAACATTGTAACGGCTCTCTAAGCACAAAACAAATTTTCAGAAAAACAAGCAATTTCATATTGGTTTCATAAGTGTTTGATATAAAAAAGATGAGGTGATAAACATGGCAACACTTTTAGTTATTGAAGATGACATAAATACTAATGAAGCGATTTGTGAATATATGAAATCCGCAGGCCATACCATACTTTCTGCCCTTGATGGAGAAGAAGGTCTTTTATTAGCAAAGGAGCCTTCTATTGATTTAGTGGTATTGGACATAATGCTTCCAAAGATCGACGGCATGACTGTTTTGAGAGAACTCCGAAAATGTAGCACAGTTCCGATTCTCATGCTCACTGCTATTGAGGATGAACATACACAGGCCACCAGTTTTGATGCAGAGGCTGATGACTATATTACGAAGCCATTTTCTATGGTTTTGTTAGGAAAGCGAATCACAGCTTTGCTCCGTCGTAGCGGAAAAAATCCAGAGATACTAAGAGTACAGTTTGGAGATATTACCGTAGATTTTGGAGGTTACGCAGCATGGAATCAAGCTGGACGAATCGACCTCACGCCAAAGGAAATTGAACTACTAAAGTTATTGTTAGAGCATAAGGGACTTGTATTAACAAGGTCGCAAATTCTGGATGAATTGTGGGGATATGATGCACCGATAATAGATCGCACAGTTGATACCTATATCAAAAATTTACGAAAGAAACTGAATCTGAATCGAATTATTACGGTCAAGGGCGTTGGTTATAAGTATGAGGAATTGCTATGAAAAGAGTAAAATTATTCCCTAAAATTTTTCTTTATACCTTTCTTGTTATGATGTTCGTTACAGTGCTTGCTCATGTGCCTCTGTATATTTTTGCGCCACAAATGACATTAAGCACAAACAACTTCTTAGAGAGTGGGGCAATCATAGAAAGTAGTATGAATACAGAAGCATTGATAAAACTAGCTATTTTGAAGGCGCTTCCGATTTCCTTAATTAGTTGCATTGGCATTTCCCTTGGATGCTCTTTGCTGTTTTCAAAAGCAATTACAAAACCAATTCAGCAGATTTCAACAGCTACGGAACAAATGGCAAAACTTAATAAGGAGGCAAAGTGCCAAATTTATTCTCAGGACGAAATTGGATCGTTGGCTATGAATGTCAATACGCTTTATACCAATCTGCTTGCGACCATAGAAAGCCTAAAAGAAGAAACGCAAAAGGTCAGCGAAGCAGAACGGTCAAAATTGGATTTCCTACGGGCGGCTTCACATGAATTGAAAACCCCTGTTACAGCCTTAAACGCCATTTTGGAAAATATGATTTTAGGGGTGGGAAAATATAAGGATCGAGATACCTACCTATTACAGTGCAAAGATATTACAACACAGCTTTCCGCAATGATTAAAGAAGTGCTGGACACTTCTAAAATTGATTTCGCAACAGAACGGCAAAATGCAGAAATCTTTGATCTGTCAGAAGAACTTCCGAAATTCTGCGAACCATACGGCCTGATTGCCAAGACAAAACAAGTTGCCTTTTCGCTGAACATTGAACAGACTTGCTCTGTGTTTTTGCCCCCAAAAAGCATTGAGAAAATTCTTTCCAATCTGCTTTCTAACGCAGTTTCCTATACTACTTCTGGACATAACATATGGGTAACATTACAGTCGGATAAGTTAATCATTGAAAATGAATGCGAACCAATAGCACAGGAAAAATTGTCCCGTCTGTTTGAACCCTTTTACCGACCAGATTTTGCCAGAGACCGAAAAGATGGTGGGAATGGTTTGGGACTGTATATCGTAGACACCTTATGCAAAGCACTAGATTTGAAATATGCCTTTATTTCAACGACTTCTCCTAAAGGTATGCGGTTTACCTTATATTTTTAATTATTTTTCTCCATTTCATACTGGTTCCACACGGAAGTGATACTCTGTCTGTGTTGCAACAATTAACAGCTATGAAACGGAGGTTTTAATATGAGCTTTATGAGTCGAGCGTGGCTTTATATCATCCGAAAAAAAGGTAAGAGTATTCTTCTCTTTGTCATTTTGCTGGTGATGGCAACTTTTGTACTGACCGCCCTGGCACTGGGGAACGCTTCTAAATCTGCCCAGCAGGATTTGAGGCAAAGCCTTGGCGGAAGTTTTCTTATCAGATTTGACTACACAGAAAACAATCCCTATTTGAAGATTGAAGATGTGGAGGGCGGAACGCTGATGTATTCCACCCAGCAGATTAGCCCGGAGCTGGTAAAACAAATCCGGGGAATTGAGGGAATCAGGGAGTGTAGCGCCACAGTAGAAGGACTGGCGGCTTTCCCCTCTCTGCAACTGTTTACCGGCAATATTCCCGTTGAAGAAGAATTTCGTAAATCCTCAAAAATTTTAAGCACATGGAAAAGCGAGGAGCTTACCCGTTTTACTTCCGGGCAACTTACGCTGCTAGAGGGGCGGCATATTATGCCAGACGACGAAAATAAAGGGATTATCAGCAAAGACCTGGCAGAAAAAAATCGGCCTGAAAATTGGTGACAAAATCCAAACGGACAGAGGTGTGGAGATTGAAATTGTAGGTTTATTTTCCCCAAAGGAAATAGAGGGCATCAACGATCAGGTAACAACCTACGATAAAATACAAAATCTCATTATCACCGATCTCGCCACTTTGGTGGCCTATGAAAATGGTCCCGCAATTCAGGGATTTAACGAGCTGACGGTATCGGTAGACGATCCGCAGAACATGGAGGAAATCATTTCTACAGTAAAGGAAATCACCGGTGTTGACTGGAAAGGTTTTTCATTTCTGATTGATAATGAGGATTATGAAAATGCCGCATCCTCCCTAGAACAATTGTCCGAACTGGTATCCATCATTTTGATTGTTGCGCTGATTGTAAGTATCGCCATCCTCTCACTCATTCTTACCATGTGGGCCAGAACCAGAATCCATGAAACCGGTGTGCTGCTTTCTGTTGGGATAAGCAAGCTGTCGATTTTAGGACAATATATTGCTGAGGTTTTGCTGATCGCGGTGCTGGCATTTTCTCTTTCCTATTTCTCTGCCAGCGCCATTGCAGGACAGATGGGAAACATCTTGCAATCCGGTCAGGTTGTGTCCGAGGTGCAGCAGGAAGATGGACTATCCACTGGAACCCGTGGGGAAGCCGGAACCAATATTGGGGATCAGGAAATAGAAGCTCCCGAATTACATATTCGCGTACAGCTTGAGGAAATGGGACTTTTGTTCCTGATTGGAATTGTGATTGTAACGGTATCCGCTGGAATTTCCTCAATTTCCGTTATGCGACTGAAGCCACGGGAAATTCTATCAAAAATGAGTTGAGGTGGTGGAGATATGAATAGAGCGGTGAAAAATACTACCATGAATTTGTACTGGATGACAAGGAGGTGTTTCTATGAAAATTTTTGAGTTGCATAGCTTGACTTACTCTTATGATAAAAATAAAAAGATTCTCAAAAGTATCAATGCACAGATGGAAACTGGAAAGATGTATGCCATTCTTGGTCCATCAGGATGCGGTAAGACAACCCTTCTTTCTCTGCTTGGAGGTCTGGACAGCCCCGCAAGTGGAAGTGTCTTATTTGAAGGGAAGGACATTGCACAGATTGGACTGGCAAGACACCGCAAGAAGAATGTTTCGTTTATTTTTCAGAGCTACAATCTAATAGACTATCTTACTCCAGTGGAAAATGTGGCTTTGACTTCCAAGCTACCGCCGCTACCTATTCTGGAACGCTTGGGCCTGACAAAAGAGGAATCAAAGCGGAATGTGCTGAAGCTATCCGGTGGTCAGCAGCAGCGGGTAGCTATCGCCCGCGCCTTAGCAAGTGAAGCCCCCATTATTCTTGCAGATGAGCCTACAGGAAATCTGGATGAGGATACTGCACAAGAGATTACGCAAATCCTTAAGGTAAGCGCCCATGAGCAAGGAAAGTGTGTAGTGGTTGTTACTCATTCAAACGAACTTGCAAGGCAAGCGGATGTAGTATTTGGTCTTAGAAATGGTAAAATTCAACCTTTAGAAAATTACCTATAAATTTAACGATAGTTAAATCTGCCGGACGACGGCAAAAGAAAAAAAGCTGTCGTACAGCAGATACATTTCCACGCACCTATGAAGCGGCGACTTTGAGAAAAATCAGAGCCGCCGTTTCTTTTTGCTCTTTCAACGATGCTCATGCGATCAGGAGGGCGGTATATAGGAGGATACCGCCATGGCAATTTTCGTCATTCATAGCACCCATGATCTGCACCAGCTAAAAAAAGCCTTGCCCCTCCTCCGGGGAAATATGACTATCTATCGGCATTATCATTCCAACTAAAACAGAAGAATCATAGTCATTTTTGTTGCGCCAGTTTCCCATTGCGGGGAGCTGGCGCTTTTTGCTGTCGATTTTTTGGGAAAGCTCCCGAAGTATGTCGCTGCCGATTCCCTCCTCCTTCCGATTCACTCGTCAATCGCCCGTGAATCGAAATGGAGGTACATAATGAAGAAAGTCAATCTTAGGGACTTATATCCCGATGTTTATAAAACCGATCACTTTGTAGAAGTAACAGAAGATGTGCAGGAGACGATCCGTGCCGCTGAGCGTGCAGAAGATGCCTATGACCGGAGGATGTATCGCTATAAGGAGCATTACTCTCTGGATTGTGACAACGGTATTGAGAATGCAATCCTGATGAAGCCTCAGACACCGGAAATGCTCCTGGAGGAAAAGCAGCTGCGGGAGCAGCTCTACGCCGCAGTGATGGCTCTGCCGGAGAAGCAGTCCAAGCGGATCTATGCCCGGTATTACCTGGGTATGCGTGTGAGCGAGATAGCAGCAGCGGAGGGTGTAGACCCAAGCCGTGTCCGTGACAGCATCCGGCGCGGTCTGAAGCAGCTGGCAAAGTGTTTTTAAGATAGAACCACAAAGGGCGCAAGGTCTCAAAGTGCTTTTTGCACAAGGCCTTGCGCCCTATCTATCTATTGCAGCAGACTTAGTGTTCCATACTTAATTTTTTTTCAATAAAAAAGCAGGAGACATTTTCAGATCTGCTGCTTAGTAAAGCTATGAATAGTTAATTCTAGTTAGGCTTCCAGTTATGCAAGCTGTAAACTGTGTAAATATCAAATGCTTGTTATTTTTAGTTCACAATTAAGTTCTTCTGCTTTTAGTACGGCGTGATTGAAAATTGTAATAAAATCCTCACCATCACTTGTAACAAAATAATTTGATAAATTGGTTATATCATCACTGATATTTGTTTTCCACGGTGGCTGGGCAGATAGATCTTTTATATCCCATACTAGGTCGTATCTGAAAACTCAAAGTTTCACAAAAATGTGATATAATCATTGCAAAAGAGCTGAGATACATGGCAAGACGATATGAAGTAAGTGACGACGAGTGAAGCTGAATTGAGTATCTGTTTCTCTCAGCTAAAACTGGTAGACCAGCCAAATGGGATAATAAAACCATGTTCAATGCCATTCTTTGGCTTGCTCACAGTGGTTCAGCTTGGGAGGATATGCCCAATCGTTATCCGCCGCACCAAAGCGTTTACAGTCGCTTCTACAAATGGTGTGATGACGGAACTCTGGAGGCTGTATTCCATATGCTGAATGCAGGTGCAGATCATGAGACACTGAGTATAGACAGTACTTGTAGATATAGGTGGAAATAATGTAATTACCGAATCAATCGCTTGAGTTTCGCGAGGATCCAAGCGATTAATTCGGTACATAGGTTACTTACAAAATTACAATTATGATGAAAACGGGAATAAGCATCCAGATGAGTAAAAGCCAGGGGAATTTCTGCCCTATGAACCAGCCGATCAAGATATCAATCAGTAATATCGGGATTAGAATTAGGCAGCCAGGAATTAACAGAGTTTTCCAGTGATACCAATGAAAAAATCTTCCGTAAAATACAGCAGCCAGAAGGAACACGACAACTATCAGAAGGAGTGATCCTACAAAGACTGCACTGCATCGAATGACTGCATAAATCAGTGGATTCACGGGTGTAGCATGGGTGATTACAGACGCCCGCTGTTCAGGTTTTGAAAAGAAAAATGACAAAAGAACAGGGTGCTAATCCATAAAAGGGGCAGGAGCCGAAAAAGATAATCGCAAAAGCTCTGCACAGAAAAGGGAGCTGTATGTTCGACTCCTAAAAGCGTCACTTGATTTAGAATTTGCCATCCGGCAAATAAAATAACGGCCAGGATACCAACAAAAAATTGATTCCAAAGAAGCCTTTTTAATTCGTAAAAAAAGATTCTAGTCAAGGTTTAAATCCTCCTCGGTCAGCCCACAGGCGTTTAAGAATTCTTGTTCGGTCAAGTAGGGATACATAGGATCAACATCCCGATTAAAAAGCTGGTACAGAATCAGATCCATTGCCTCTTCACCACCAACTAGTTCTTCTGCTTTCAAAATTTTTAGAGGCATTTCATTGTAGTACCGCATGTTGGAGAGCTGGTTGGAAATGTCCAAACGTTTTTCTTCTGGCAGTGCCTCCAGATATTGGGGATTGCGGATGTAAAAGTTATGGTAATAGTCATCGACCGCTGTTTTCCACTGGTCAATGTAATTTTCTTTGGCATAAGCTTCTCCGTAAAGTTCTTTGATGATTCGGTATGTGGTATAAACAGTTAGTCCTTCTGCAGACCAGGCACTGTCTGGTTGGGAAACATCGAACATGGCTCCAAGCCCCCACCACTGATGAACCAGTTCGTGTATCATGACTTCTCCGGGAATTCCGCCTTTTTCAGAGTTGTGCAGATTCTGTGCCGTGAAATCCTGTTCATCCATTAAGCTGGCTCCGGAAACTGCATAGCCTCCCCCAGCTACTCGCCCTTGAATCAGCTTCAGAGAATCGAGGGAAGAAAAGGAAGGTACTCCGTAATGGGAAGAGCAGTATTCCATGACAGTCTGGATAGCTTCGGCGGCATTGGCTTCTTCCATGATTGGATGGTGTTTACGACCATAATAGAACTGAATGGATGTGCCAGCGGCATCAATATCTTGGCGAACATAGTCTCCTGCATAGAGAATTCCACCAGTTCCTGTATCTTCAATTCTCCATGTAATGGTTCCGTTATCATGCTCTACTTCTTTTTTTGCCTCAGCAAGCCCAAATGGGATGACTGTCATGGTATCTGGGAGCGTAATATCTGTGATGGAAGAGAACAGACCATCAGCAGTCCCCACATTCATGATCATGGGAGCCAGGGTCTGATTTTCCAGACATAAATACTTTGAGCTGATTTCCGGTTTTCCCTGCATGGTTTCCATAAGGTTCCAGTCCTGCGGGAATCCCTGGTAATCAAAACAAAGATCGATGGATTCAAGATCAGGGATCGTGACATTTAAAAGTGCCATATTGGATTCCTGGTAATTGTCAATCTCGAAGGGTACAGGCTGACCATTGGCCTGGACAGAATTTACCTCATAACCGGGATTGATTGCAAAAGCCACCATTTGCTCTGTTCCTGTTATATTTTCAATTTGAAAGGATGCAGTGCCGGATACAGTTCCCCTGGAAAGATTGGGATGGACATCTGTGACTTGTTTTTCACAGAATACACCATCTAGGTAAGGAATTTCGTAAAGGGCTGTGGCAGACAGATCTGGATTGCTGTGATCCAGAAATGGCTGGGACTTGTATAAAAAGCCGCAAAAAGCAAAAAGGCAGACAGTAATCATAGGACGCCAGAAGTGGCGGCTGCTGTATTGCATGGATCCCACAGGTCCTTTTCCATATTGCCGGATACACAGATAGGACAAGAGCCAGATTGCTGTTGCACCCGTGATCCAGGTAAAACGCATATAAGCTACCGAACGGAAGATACGGAAGTTTGTAAAATCATCTGAGATTGCCCATACACAGGGATTTAACCAGCAAAGCTGCCAATTATCTTTCCAAATGGTCAGGCTTAGTCCGGATAGGGCTGCCAGTATGACAATAGATAGATCCATACGGCGAGTAAACTGATATACGGCAGAGGATAAAAGGATGGAAATGGGCATTGCCATTCCCATAAATAAAAGATAGCACAGGAAATAGGTCAAGCCATCAAAAACGCTTCCGGAAGTCATCATGGTAAAGGGCATCCATATTGCCGTAGTTATACCCCACGTTAAGGCTGCCGTCCCAATAAGGGATAGCAGGTGGATGTAGGAAGCAGTCAGCGGAGAGATGATCGAATACAAGAGCGGTTCCATCTGCCCGCGTTTTATCCGGTCCCATTCCCAAATAGTCAGGAATGCAAACAGAAGGCTGGAAAAGATTCCAGCGGCCAGGGATGGATTGGCCAAATAGGTTCCTAAAGTGGTAGTCTCCGCTGGCTGATATAGAAACAGACCCATGACAGGGGAAAGAATAGTAAGTCCCATAATCAGCCAGGTTAGAGGAGAACGCAGAAGACGCCGGAACTCTAACCATAATAAGGAAAAGATTTTCATCGCAGTTCCTCCTTGGAGATTAGATAAAGGTAGGCATCTTCTAAGGTAGGTTCTTCGGCGTGAGCGTAAGAGGGAAGAGTTTCCCATACACCCCTGCAGCGTACTCCGAAAGTAGTATTGACACGGCTTGTAATGTGGAGACCCTGTTCATGGGACGTGTCCTGTTCAAAAAAGGTGCCTACATGTCCAGCGGCAAGCCGGATCAGAGCAGATGGTGCTCCAGTAAAGAGGATGGAGCCATGGTGTATAACAATCAGCTGGTCACAGACGGACTGTACATCCTCTATGATATGGGTGCTTAAAAGTACCAGACGTTCCTGGGCAGCCTGGGAAAATAAATTGCGGAAGTGAATCCGTTCTTCTGGATCCAATCCTACAGTTGGCTCATCAAAGATCAGAAGTTTAGGATCACCTAAAAATGCCTGGGCAATTCCAACCCGCTGACGTTGACCGCCTGACAGTGTTCGGATCCGGGCATTAGATTTTTCCGTAAGGTTGACTTCCTGGATCACTCTGGTCAGAATGGCTTTTGGGTTGGATAATCCCTTTAAGGCAGCTATATAGTCTAGGAACTGATAAACAGTCAGTTCTTCATAAAGCCCAAATGTCTGGGGCAGGTACCCTAAATGACTCTTTAACAGGCGTTCTTGTTTTAAAAGTGGCTGTCCATCTACAATGATACTTCCGTTTGAAGGAACCAGGGCAGCTGTCAAAAGCTTTATTAGTGTGGATTTTCCAGCACCGTTTGGTCCCAAAAGCCCGATCATGCTGGGAGCTTTTAGTTCCAGATTCAAATGTGAAAGAGCTTGTTTCCCATTGGGGTAGGTCATACTTAAATCCTGAATGCGAATGTTCATGTCGCTATATCCTTTCGTTTTTAGATTCCTGCATTTTTAGGTCAGACAGTTTTTGTTCCACCCTACATTTCACATCATCACTCAGTGGGATGGAATCAGCAGCAGCTTTTAACTGCTCTGCAATATAATCATCCAATGGATCCTGACCAGGAATATAGTTGGATGGAATGGTATTTGTGGTTTCTTTTGTCATATGCGGCCTCTCTTTCAGATGATATGTTATAGCAAGGTTCCATGGTCCAGTTTCAAAATGTGATCGGCTGCCTGGGCAACTTCTCTGCTGTGGGTGACAACGATGACACATTTTCCAAGTTCATGGGCGGTTTGTTTTAAGAGTTCAATAATTTCTTCCGTTGTGGTTTCGTCCAGGTTTCCAGTTGGTTCATCAGCAAGAAGAACCTTTGCTTCGCTGGCCAGAGCACGGGCAATCGCCACTCTTTGCTGCTGACCGCCGGATAGCTGGAGGACATTCCGGTTCCAGGCATCCTGCGGAATATTTACTTTGGTGAGAAGTTCTCTGGGATCTTTATTCCCACCCAGCTTTATATTTTCCTGGGCAGTAAGATAATCAATCAGGTTATAGTTTTGGAATACCAGAGAAATATGGTGTCTGCGATGGAAATTAAGACCACATTTCTGAATATCCTCCCCGTCATACTGGATCACTCCTTCGTTAGGAGTATCCAGTCCGGCAAGAAGGGAGAGAAAGGTGGTTTTTCCGGAACCACTGGAGCCTATGATGGAATAAAATTTGCCTGCTTCAAATCCAGCAGATATTTGGTGCAGTACAGGGCTGTTTTTTTGCGTTCGGTAAGTATAACTTATATGGTTTGCTTCCAAAATCATTGCAAGACCTCCTAACTCATTTCGCTCAGGATTTCTCTTGGCTTTTTGCGGAATATTGTAACTCCTGCAAGAGAAACAGATGATAAGGTTAATAGTGCGATGCTGATGCCATCGGCACAGAACATAGATGGAGACAGAGATATCTGTACATCCGTTACTGTCAGTTCTGGGGCAACATATTCAGTCTGTATTTGATTTGCTGTTTGATCTTCTTGAAGCTGTGCCTGCTGCTCCTGTTGAACGACCAGATATTCAGCCGCAGTTTTGGCAGCCATGGGAGCGGCCAGAAAAGAAAGGCTGACAGCAACAATTCCGATGAGAAAAGCCTCCAGGATCATTTGAAAAAGGATTTCCAGCTTTGAGATTCCCAAGGACATCAGGACTCCTATTTCATGAGTTCGGCTTTTCATCCAGAAAACAAAAATAAGTGATAAGATAATGAAACTGGCACTGGCAATAATCAGTAAAAGCATTTGGCTGATATGCTCTAGGTCATTAAAATTGGATGCCATAGTATCCAGGTTTCCATTGTTATCAATCAGATCATACCGCTCCCAGTTGATGTCAGTCTGTTGGATTCGTTCCTTCACTGCTTCGTATTCATCAACCTGTTCGACTTTGAAGTAGGCTTTTTCAAACAGAGGGGAATCCTGTTCTGCTTTTGCCGGAAAGTCCAGATTTGTAAAAATAATATTTTCGGAGCGGTAGGTATCGCCGGACATATAAGGAGTCATAGGTTCCCTGACCTGATAGATCCCTACAATCTCTGCATATTGGATGGGACCTTCCTGCTTAACAGGGGAAAAGCCGATCCGGTCACCGACTGTAAGATGATTTAAAAGAGCAAGTTCTTCTGATATTACACAAACATCCTGGTCTTTGGGGAACAGTCATACGTCCATCTTTTATCGTTACGATTCCATTTAAGACATTGGAATCCAGACTCATTGTTCGGTTTCCTACCAGGGAAATACCTTTAGGATCAAGGGTTTGGTCTTTGTCTGGATCTTCAATACGGGAAAAACCCTCTGGTTTTACAGGAGTTGGAACCGTTGTAATATTGTAATCAGAGATTCCGGAAGCAGCGGCTATTTTTTCAATATCTTCCCGGACAAGAGATTCAAAAGAATGATCCGTCCATACATATCCGGAGGGCTGCCCATTGCTGATGATCGTTTCTGCATGAACGCCTTGATAACTGCCGCTTTGTCCGACTCCGAACGTTTCTTCAATTACTTCAAACGCTTCCTGAAGACGTTTGCTTCGATTCTCCGGGTTTCCTTCTAACAGGAAGCCAGCCCCGATTGCCTGCCGGGTACTGTCTTTTGCCGCAATATTAGCAGAACGGCTTGCCATACCTGACAGAAACAGAAGACTGATTATACCAATTACAAGAAGCAGAAGGAGGCTTTTGATTGGTTTTCTGAGGCAAGAGCGGATGGCTCTTTGAAATGGATTCATGTTATCCCTCCATTCTGGATAAAATATCTTTCGGGTTGGTAGTTAAAACGGGAACCAGAGACAGAAGCACTGCGGTCAAAATTACCAGGCTGCCAGCTGCAAACAGAGTGGCAATTTCCTTCATCTGAAGGCTTGGTGTCATTACAAGCGTGGTTCCGAAGCTGAAAGGATGGTCTGCAGTACATTGGCACTGAGCGTTCCAAGACAGCAGGATCCTATGGCAGCCAGGAGAAAGATCATGACAGATTCCAGAAAGGTCTGGAGAAAGATGGTTCCCTTGGACTCTCCTAGACTGATAAGTACAGCCATTTTCTCTTTGACGGCTTCTCATCCACATACATAGGATTAGAGAAACAATAACGGTTCCGGATAAAAGTGTGAAGGCCATCATAAGCTTTGTAATCCGAATGATTTGTTCCAGGGGAGCTTTCATCTGCTGGTATAGGACATCGGAGGATGTAACCTCTGCTTTTTCTCCGAACAGTTCCTGCAGCTCCTCAGCCAGAGCTTCTGTCTGTCCCGGCTGGTCGGTATAAACAATCAATTGATTGAATTGATCAGAATTAAATAGGGTAGTATAGGATTTTATATCGATAAAAATCTGGTTTTCAATGCGATACAAGGAATCCAGAGTATTATTCTGCTGGTGTTCGTTTCCAGAAAGAAACAGACCACAGACAGTTACAGTAATGGTTTTGCCATGCTCATTTTCCAAATGAATCTGATTTCCGATAGAAATGCCATTCACTGTAGCAAATGTTTCGTGTATGACCGCAGAGGAATCTAATTGCGGCTGAATCAGTGTTCCATCGGTCAGACGATAGTTCTGTGTGGCAAAAGGACCATCTTTTTCCAGATCATCATAAGCAGTTAAATGAATCTGTGAGTTTTCCGGTTTCTGAGAATCACTAGCTGTAATGGGCAGGAAATCGGAAAGATAAGCGGGACTTTCTGCCTGACGGTTTAGGAATGTAATATGGGGCAGCTGCTTTACGGCAGAAATATCCTGACTGGAAATCCGATCCCTATCCTGCGTGATTTCACAGACTGCTTTTGCCTTTGATTTTTTCTCTATAGAGATTTGAGTTGTCTGGGCTGCATGGAGGATCATGACAGTGCCAAGAATCATACTGTTTACCAGAAGAAGAATCAAAAACAATAACGCAGTTTTTGTCCGCTTACGAAACAGATATAAGAAGGCTCGTTGATAAAATGGCATGGCAGGCTCCCTCCTGACTTATTCGTAACGGATCAAGAAAATCTGCTCGGCTAAAATCGCTCCGGATTCGTCTGTTTCGCCATAGACAGCGACAGATGTTTCTTTTTTGATATCCGCGGCACTTGCAGTTTCCAATGTAAGTGCTCCAGTAGATTGGCTGATGCGGGCAAGCTGGAAGGTACAGTTTTCCAGATAGTTTACAGTAAGGAGATTTTCAGCGTTTTCGGAGTCAGCGGCCATGATGGCAGCCCCGGCATCCGTTACTGAGAGCGGGTTAATGGTCAGCCCCGTATCAGAAAAAGCAGTTACCTCACCAGAGGTAGTGGCAGAATCCAGTAATTCTTCTGCACTGGCAGGCACATTGTTTGGATGTGTTTCCGAGGATTCCTGTTGAGCTTGTTCTGTTTGGGGCTCAGATACAGCACTGGTCTGCTGCATTTCGGTTTCTGCCTTAACAGGCTGATTCTGAGGTTTACCCTGACACCCAGCCAATGAGAAAATACATAAGAGAGTTGCGAATCCTACTGTTATTTTTGTGTGTTTCATGTGATATCCACCTTTCTGTTATTTCTATAAGGCTTGAAATGCCCATAGATTACTAATTTGATGTTCCAGTATTTGATAATCCCAGAGCTGATTGCTTCGCTCTTTACTGTTGGGATCCTTTATGATAAATTTTCCATCCTTGAGTCCTGTTATGACAATGAAATGACCAGTTGTTGTAAAATCACCGGGACGCATACTGCAGATGATCGGCTGCCCAGATGACAGGGCGTTTTCCCTTGCGGATCGGGAGAGGGTCAATTCTTCTCCGATAATGCCGAAATGGGCTGCACCATCGCTCATCAGAGACCAACTGGTGCCTGAATCAGGAGCATAATATCCTTGCTGTTCTGCATAACTGGCTATTGTATAGGGGGTAATGGTGTTTTTGCCGGTTAGCCCAGCAATCACCATAGACAGGCAAGTAGGACCGCATCCATTTACCGCTATCACATCGTCCCCATAGAATGCGTATCCCCATCGTGGATCGTATTGCAGAAGGAGCGGATAGGTTCCAGGTTCTATATCATCGATGGTATCAGAGAAAACCTCTCCTTTTTTATTGGGATACTCCAATACAAAGTCCAGCATATCCAGATTTTTGGATAACATTTCAAGGAGTTCTGAGGGGGACTCCTGAAGGTGCTCTATAATGTCCTGTATTTTGGATCCTGTTTTTTCAATGTCTGTAAGGTTTGCAGTAGATCCGCATCCATAGAATTTTTCATCGGGGTGTCGGATTCACTGCCATTTCCATCCGCCGCCATGACCATACAGTCAGAATCTTAACTAGGTGGTGGAGCAGATCGGTTCTTGTAAAAAAGACGGACAGCACATATGCTGATAACCGAAATAAGTGACAGACCTAATATTATGCGGTGGGTGTTTCGATTATGGGATTTTCTCCGCCGTTTTCGAGGTCGTTGTTGAGATTCCAATTGAGTTCCTCCTTTGTTGTTTGTTGCATACCATTTTATTCAAAAACTTATCTAAAACTCATCTAAGAAAAAGAAAGATTTTGATGGATTTTTAGAGGACTTTTAGAGATTTTCTTTGCTATATTTGATATACTGAACCGTGAAAAGAAAGGGATGATTCATCGTGAAGATACTTATATTGGAAGATGATATAGAGCTGAGTTTAGCAATGAAGCAGGAACTACTGAAAAATGATTATATGGTGGATTGCTGCCACGATGGGGAAACAGGGCTTCTCTATGCACTAAATACAGAATTTGGATATGATCTGGCGATTGTTGATCGGATGTTGCCGGTTATTGATGGTCTAACGATTATTAAAGCTATGCGTAAAAAAGGAATTTCGATTCCAGTAATCATTATTACAGGGATGTCCTCTATTGATGATAGGATTGATGGTTTGGATGGAGGGGCAGATGATTATCTGGTCAAGCCGTTTTATATCCGTGAACTATTGGCAAGAGTACGGGCTTTGACCAGGAGACCTCATGAAATGAAAGAGCAGGATATTCTTATGTATCAGGATTTAAGGCTGGAACGATCCAACCGGAAACTTCAGGCTAATGGAAAAGAGATCCTGTTGACAGCGAAGGAAACGGAACTTTTGTACACTTTGCTCAAATTACCGGAAACTCTTCTGACAAGAGAACAACTGGTTCTAAAAGTCTGGGGAACTGATTCGGATATTGAACCTGGGAATGTAGATAACTATATTTCCTTTCTTAGAAAGCGGTTAAAGGAATTGAACAGCATATGTGAAATAAAAACCATTTACGGAAGCGGATACCAGTTGAGGTGCAGCCTATGCTAAAACAATTATTTCGAAAACTGTATTTAGTTTTTGTCGTGACGATTATGGCGATTGTTACAGGGGTGATTGGATTTTCCTTTTCTAATCATGTAAAAGCAAGCGAGGCGGCACAGGTCACTCTTTTACAGAGAATGACATCCCTAATCGTCAGCCAGCTGGAGGAAGAAGGAGCGGATCCCGAAGAAGTTCTTTCTGCTTATGAGAAGGATATGTCTATAACATCGAAATTAACCGATGCATATGGAGAACTTCTCTACGAGAGTGGAACTGGTTTAGAGGATATTGAGGGGCAGCTAAACAATGTGGAAATGCAGATCATTACTTATTCGAAAGAAGGAGAAGACGGTCAGGCAGAACTTCCGGCTTCAGAGGGAGTGGCTGAGGTGGAGGGCAACCATCATGAGAGATATCTGCTCAACCTGACGCATTTTACTTCTGGAGATGATAAAAAGCATTCATTGACGTTGGTTTATGAGCAGACTCCCATATTTCAGATGTTTTTGGAACAATTGCCGATGTATCTTGCTGTTTGGATCCTGACTTTACTTTGCGTTAGCTTAGTCAGCCGATTTTTGCTGAAGAAAGCCTTTGAGCCAACGGAACGTATGATGCAGAGCCAGAAAGAATTTATTGCTTCTGCTTCCCATGAACTAAAAGCACCTTTGGCTGTGATTGTGGCAAATGTAGAGAATATGCAGCATGAAGCACAAAACGAAGGGCTTCAGGGGAATTTAAAAGTTATTGATTCGGAGTGTATGCGTATGTCACGTTTAATTAAGGATATGCTTCTTCTAGCGTCATCTGATGCGGAAAAATGGACGATCCATACTTCTGAGGTCAATGTGGATACACTGCTGATTTCTTTGTATGAAGCCTATGAACTGCGGTGTATGAAAAAGAAGATAAAATTGGTTTTGGATCTGGGAGAAAATCTGTTTCCAACTATTACGACAGATCAAGAGCGGCTGTTCCAGCTGCTTAGTATCTATCTGGATAATGCACTACATTATAGTCCAGAGGGAAAAGAAATTCAGATCCGGGTGGATGTGTCTTTAAAAGAATTGACATTTTGGATTGTAGATCATGGAATTGGTGTGGAAGAAAAGGACAAACCGTTTATTTTTGATCGATTCTATTGTGCAGATCAGTCACATACAGATAAATCACATTTTGGGCTGGGGTTGAGTATTGCAAAGGAACTGGCCAGAATATTGTATGGAAAGATTGGTATGGAAGATACGCCAGGAGGAGGAGCTTCCTTCTTTTTCACATTGTCTTTGAAATGAGAAAAAAGAAATATATTTCCTGTGATTTGCAAATTGCAGACGGAACAGTGAAATTGCTGCTACAAACAGGTGACAGTGATCCACAAATCCTTTTTGATGAAGATAGTTCATATTCCGATACGATTGAACTACCTGCTGCCAGCAACTACATTGTCATTGAATCAGAAAACTTCACAGGAACCGTAAATCTGACTATTAAATAAAAGAAAGGCAAATACCATGAAAAACAAAATATTAAGTATCATTTCACTTATCACTATCTTTATCCCGATTACCATGTTGTTTGTGTGGAAGCCGACTTCTCCTAGTGCCACCGTAATTGCGATTGGTTACTGCATTTTTATTGCGGTTAGCTTTTGCTACGCACTGTTCCTGTTCACAAAGATGCACCTGCGGAATATTTACACAAAAATCGGTCTGGGTGTCAATGTTCTTTATTTGATTGGAATATTGGCTCTGGTTGTGCTTCCTCGCTTAATCTAAATAGTCTGATTTGAATAAAATATATAAAATCTGCCGGACGACGGCAAAAGAAAAAAGCCGTCGTACAGCAGATACATTTCCACGCGCCTATGGAGCGGCGGCTTTGAGAAAATCAGAGCCGCCGTTTCTTTTTATTTTTAAGACAATGCTCATGCAATCAGGAGGGCGGTATATAGGAGGATACCGCCATGTCAATTTTCGTTATTCACAGCACCCATGAGTTACACCAGCTAAAAAAAGCCTTGCCCCTCCTCCGGGGAGGTATGACTATCTATCAGCATTATCTTTCCATCTAAATCGGCAGAATCATAGTCATTTTTTGTTGCGCCAGTTTCCCATTGCGGGGAGCTGGCGCTTTTTGCTGTCGATTTTTTGGGAAAGCTCCCGAAGTATGTCGCTGCCGATCTCCGCCTCCTTTCGATTTATCCGTCAACTGCCCGTGAATCGAAATGGAGGTACATAATGAAGAAAGTCAATCTTAGGGACTTATATCCCGATGTTTATAAAACCGACCACTTTGTAGAAGTAACAGAAGATGTGCTGGAGACGATCCGAGCCGCTGAGCGTGCAGAAGCTGCCTATGACCGGAGGATGTATCGCTATAAGGCGTACTATTCCCTGGACTGTGACAACGGCATTGAAAATGCGATTCTGCTGAAGCCCCAGTCCCCGGAAACGCTCATGGAGGAAAAGCAGCTGCGGGAACAGCTTTATGCCGCAGTGATGTCTCTGCCGGAGAAGCAGGCCAAGCGGATCTACGCCCGGTATTACCTGGGTATGCGTGTGAGCGAGATAGCAGCAGCGGAGGGTGTAGACCCAAGCCGTGTCCGTGAGAGTATCCGGCGTGGTCTGAGGCAGCTGGCAAAATATTTTTGATAAAATTTCGTTTGAAGCGCCTGTTTATTGCTCTTTTTGTCAGTGCTTATAAGAAGGACAAGTTTTCCCCCTTCAACAGCACTTTGACAATTTCATAGACAGCATAACAGGTACATAACCCGTGTACGAGCGAGTGTGGAACGCCGCGAAGATGGAGCAGTCAGGGAGGTGATGAACAGAGCTGTTTCGGAGCGATCTACGATTTCACAAAGCGGATGGTGGCAGATCCGGCGCGATGACTGTACGGGAGCTTAAAGATACTTCCTCACGGCCTCCTAAAGACTTGGGGGGAACCCTGCGGCGCACGAGTAAAACGACGCTGCGGAGTTATGACAACCGCGCCAGCGGAGACCTGCTATGTTCCCATCGTCAGGGTTGCGTGGCAAATATGGCGAGAATTGAGTCATATTAAAATAGGAAGCGATTCCTCTCTTTGGTGGCCGTTTTCTATTCAAAATCAGATACCATGCGCTGGCAGTTTCGGCTGCCAGCGTATTCATGTGATTTTGAAAGCACGATGATAACCTTGACAGATTGGAGGGAATATGGTCTATGGAAAAACTCATTACACGAAAAGAAGCTGCTGAAATCTTAGGAGTCAGCATAGCAACGCTGGATGCCGCACGCAACAACGGCTTGATCTCTTATGTGCAGTATGTTCAGAATGGCTGTGTGTATTTTACTGCGGCAGGTCTCCAGGAGTATATTGCAAAATGTACGCACAGGGCAAAGCCGGTTGAGAGAAGCACAACTTACCGTAAGCCTCGAAGCAGAAGATCGTGAGCCGGTCCGTATCCTTGATGGAATCAGAGAGGTCTGATAAAACAAAGGTACAGCGCTGGAGATTATTCTTAGGAGGTGGAGGAATTGGCAAATAGAAAAATAATACTTCCTCAATATGGCACGGTCATGAAAAGAGGTGTCTTATATTATAGAACCAGAATCAAAGATGCGAATGGAAAGCTCGTAGCTCTCTACGCAAAAACACCTGAAGAACTATATAACAAAGAAACGCTTGCGTTGGAACAGATTGAGAATGCCACTTTTCATCGGAAAACGCCCACAGTTGCAGAGTATTGTGAAAAGTGGCTGCTGATGCAGTCGGTTCATGTACGAGCTACTACTTTGACGGATTACACCTCAAAGGTCAGGCGGCATATTATAGCGGAATTGGGAGATAAACGGATGGGTGAGGTTAGCCTGGATGATATTCAGCTTGCCCTTGTTCCGGTTTCCAAGAAATCTGCATCGGTTTATAAATCTGTGGTGATCCTTTATAAATCTATTTTTCGTGCAGCGATGGAAAGCAGGATCATTGATCATAACCCGACGATTTATCTGACAACAAAAGGTGGAGGAGTTCCCCAAGAGGAGCGTCAGGCTTTGACAGACGAACAGGCGGAGCGCCTTTTGGATGCTATCCGAGATTTGCCGCCGTATGTGTTTGTCATGATTGGTTTGTATGCGGGATTACGGCGGGAAGAAATTCTTGCGCTGCAATGGGATTCTGTATATCTGGATACGGATACTCCATATCTGACGGTAAGGCGGGCATGGCACACCGAACATAACAGACCGGTGATTTCGGATGAATTGAAAACCAAGGCTGCGGAGAGAAATGTCCCCCTCCCTGTTTGTTTGGCTGAGTGCTTGAAAGCAGCAAAGGAAACTTCGACTTCGGAGTATGTAATTTCAAACAGGGATGGCGAACCGCTGTCCTATACGCAGTTTAAGCGACTGTGGCAGTATATTGTTACGAGAACGGTCAAGGAACGGAGCTATTATCGGTATGAAGATGGAAAAAGAGTAAAGCATACTGTCACACCTGTCTTGGGAGAAAAGGCCGCTCATAACGGAAAAGTGGTTTACAGCCTGGACTTCGAGGTAACACCCCATCAGTTGCGGCATACTTACATCACCAACCTCATTCATGCGTCGGTAGATCCCAAAACGGTTCAATACCTGGCAGGCCATGAAAGCAGCAAGATTACCATGGACATCTATGCAAAGGTTAAGTATAACAGGCCGGATGAGCTGGTCAGATCAATGAGCTGCGCGTTTGCAAGCTGGGACGCTGCACAGTAATAATAAAATAGGAAGGGAAGCAGGAGCGAGGCAAGGATGTCTCGCTCTTTGTTTTACATCGGCCGTATCTTTGATTAAATGGAGGCTTTCTGATAAAAAGAGAGTGTAGATACGGGAACTACACATTATCAAGAAAGGACGATCAAAGATGGCAAAAAAGAAAACAATGATTCCGAAGTATGGGACCATTACATTAAAAGGAATCCAGTATTACAGAACCAGGATTAAGGATGCAGATGGCAAGGAGGTAAGTTTGTATGCCACTACTTGCGAGGAGTTGTATGAAAAGCAATTAGAGGCGCGACAGCAGGTGGAGGAAATCATCTTCCACCGGCAGCACCCAACAGTAGCCGAGTATTGCGAGAAGTGGCTGCTGATGCAGTCGGCAAAGGTGTCTGCGTCTACACTCAGAGGTTATACGAGGGATATGACAAACTATGTCATCAAGCCACTGGGAGAGATGTATATGGAAGAAGTGACCGCTGATGATATTCGGCTGGCACTTGTTCCATTGTCAAAGAAATCGGAAGGCTTATACAATAAGGTCAATATGCTGCTCAAGTGTATTTTTTATGCGGCAGAGAGAAACCAAATTCTTGAACACAATCCCTGTGTGGGAATATCGGGCAAGGGCGGAAAGCCAGCAAAAAAGAGAGAGGCATTGACAGATCAACAGGTAGCCGTGCTTCTGGATACAGTCAAAGGGCTTCCCCCCTACCTATTTATTATGCTTGGATTGTATTCCGGTCTGCGCCGGGAAGAAATCCTTGCACTGCAATGGGATTGTGTATTTCTGGATGAGACTACCCCGTATCTATCGGTAAGGCGGGCATGGCGTACAGAGCATAACAGGCCCGTGGTTTCTACGGTGCTAAAGACTCCGGCAGCAAAAAGGGATATTCCGATACCGAAGTGTTTGGTGGATTGTCTGAGAGAAGCGAAAGAAAATTCCATATCAGATTATGTGATTGCAGATAGCAAAGGAGAGCCGCTGGCTGCTTCGCAGTTTCAAAGAGTGTGGCAGTATGTAGTTGTCCGCTCCACGAAGCCCCGGAACTATTATAAGTATGTGAATGGGGAGGGTATCAAATATACGGTTACTCCAACGCTGGGCATGACCCAGAAGAATCAACCCAAAATCAAATATACGATGGACTTTGATGTGACACCCCATCAGTTGCGGCACACTTACATCACCAATCTTCTCTATGCGGGTGTCGATCCAAAGACAGTTCAATACCTTGCCGGACACGAAAACAGCAAAACAACTATGGACATCTATGCAAAAGTGAAGTACAATAAACCAGAGGAGCTGTTTGGGGTAGTAAATGGTGCGTTTCATCAGGCTATCGCTGAATGAAAAAAGGTCATTTTTATGGTCCGCACACCGGATAACTGAGAAGCAGAAAGCCGGAAAAGCCCGGAATATCAAGGGAAAACGGCAATCAAAGGAATTTCAGTACGGCTTAAAGGCAGCCCGTCGTGCTCCTAGTTCTCCAAGCGTTAATTCTGGAGTCAGACATCTGGTTTACACCAGTATGTCCCAACAAACGTATACAGGACCTTTCGG